>Ga0172382_10002196_pt1 | contig 33199 bp, 29 predicted proteins | sample Leawel138RmetaG_FD_122245 | JGI IMG/M metagenome (GOLD analysis project Ga0172382, IMG submission 122245) | Leachate microbial communities from a municipal landfill in Southern Ontario, Canada - Leachate well 138R metaG | ecosystem: Engineered > Solid waste > Landfill > Unclassified | place...
GGGTGACGATCACCATCGTGGCGTCCAGCCCGGACAGCGTCTCCGCCAGCTCCCTGCGCGCGACCGGGTCGAGGTTGGCCGACGGTTCGTCGAGGACGAGGACTTCGGGTTCGCACGCCAGCACGGTGGCCAGTGCGGCCCGGCGTCGCTGGCCTCCCGACATGTGGGCGGGGCTGCGTGCGGCCAGCTCGGTCATGGACACCACCTCGAGAGCGCGCGCGACGCGGGCCTCCAGCTCCGCTCCCCTGATGCCGAAGTTGGCCGGTCCGAACGCCACGTCCTGGGCCAGGGTCGGCATGAACAGCTGATCGTCGGGGTCCTGGAAGACCAGGCCGACTCTGCGTCTGATGTCTCGAAGAGTGTTGCGGGACAACATCGTTCCGCCGATCTCGACGCTGCCCTGCAGCGCGGTCAGCACTCCGTTCAGATGGAGCATCAGCGTCGTCTTACCGGCCCCGTTGGGGCCGAGCAGGGCGACGCGTTCACCGGCGGCAACCTCGAGATCGATCCCGCCCAGCGCCTCATGCCCACCGGGATATGCGTAGTGCAGGCCGCTGACCCTGATCGCCGGGGCCGTCATGACAGCACCAGCGCACAGACCGCCACCGCGACTGCGGCCGCCGCGGGCAGCAACGCCACCGTCCACTGCCGTGGCGTCGCCGGCGCCGCGCAGCCTGCGCCGACCGCGAGCGCAGGCACATGGCCGTCGAATCCGCGGGACAGCATGGCCAGGTACACCCGCTCTCCCCGTTCGTAGGACCGCAGGAACAGTGAACCGACGCTTGTGGCGGTGGCCCCGATCTGATGCAACATTTTGGGGGAATCGCCGCGGGAGATCCGGGCGACCCGCATCCGGCGGGCTTCGGCCGACAGCACGTCGATGTAGCGGATCATCAGGGTCAGCACCGACACGATCACCGCGGGTACCCGCAATCTGCTCAGCGCGACCGGCAGTTCGCGGGCGGTGGTCGTGGCCGCCACGGTCAGCGACGCGGCGACGCCGAGCGTTCCCTTGACCACGATCCCCCACGCCGCGTACAGCCCGGTGACCGACAGTTGCATCCCTGCGACGACGACCCTTTCGCCGCCCTCCGCGAACGGCAGCAGCAGTGCCAACACGATGAACGGCGCCTCTATCAGCATCCGGGGCAGGATCCACGCCAACGGGATCCGCGCCACCCGCCACACCGCGAGGATGATCAGCCCGAAAAGACCGAAGGGCCAGAACAACTCCCGGGGTGTGGCGACCACCGCCAGGACGAAGACCGTCAGGCAGACGATCTTGACCTCTGCGGGCGCCCGGTGCACCGGCGAGTCACCGTCCCGGTAGAGAGGATGCGAGTGACCGCCGCCCACCTCAATCCCTCACGGTCGACTTCGGTTTCGCGCGGGAGCGGGCAATCGACCAGAATGCGCCGCCCGCGACGACGACGGTGACGACCACACCGAGGACACCCGCGAGACCGCCGGTGCCGTCTCTGCCGCCGAGCGCGTAGTCGGCCAGCGGCGAGCCGGCCAGCGCATGGTCGCGGGCGTGCTGGGCGATGCAGTCACCCCGCAACTCCTCGCCGTCGGCGGTCTCGACGACTTCGCAACCCTGCAACGTCGCCGAGTCCAGGCCGTCCGGACTGGAGCTCGCGAGGTAGGAGACGCCGCCGGCGACCACCAGGGTGACCAGTGCGAAGCCGATCCAGAACCACCAGCTTCGCCGCGTCGGGCCGGTCACGCCGGGACCGCCGTTCTCACGCGGTTGGTCCGCAGCAGATACACCAGGTCGGGGCGGGCCCTGACCACCGCCATCACCGTCAGCGCGGTGATGATGCCTTCGCCGACACCGATCAGCACGTGGGTTCCGAACATGTAGCCGGCCACCGCGCCCAGCGACGTCGTCGCGGCTCCGCCGAGCGAGTACTCAAGCACGAAACCCATCGCCGCACAGACCGTCCCGATCACCGCGGAGACGAAGGCGATGCCGCCGACGACCGGGACGGCGACGTCGTCGCGGCCACGGCGGGCGAGGCGGTACAGCAGCAGTGCGCTCGCATAGCCCGCGGCGACACCGAACACCGACATGTTGGTGATGTTGGCGCCCAGAGCGGTCACGCCGCCGTCGGCGAACAGGAAGGCCTGCACGATCAGGACGATGGCCACGCAGAGGGCGCCGGTGAACGGGCCGACGAGGATGGCCGCAAGCGCCCCACCGAGCAGGTGGCCGCTGACGCCGGGCAGGATCGGGAAGTTCACCATCTGCACGGCGAAGATGAAGGCGGCCACCAGCCCCGCCAGGGGCACGGTCCGCTCGTCGAGTTCCTCGCGGGCCCGCCACGCGCAGATCCCCAGCGCGACGACGGCGATGATGCCGAAGAGCACCGATATCGGGGCGTTGACGATGCCGTCGCTCATGTGCATGGCGACGTAGTCGACGGTCATTCGACGAGCCTAAGCCGCCATCTGATCATCTGTCCAGCTGAACAGATAAAGTGTGTTATCGCACCCGATCGCCGGTCGGGTCGTACAGCGGCCGCAGGGACACGGTGATCGGGTAGAGCGCTCCGCCGACGTTGATCTGGTAGCTGCCTGACCGCACCCAGTCGGGGTCGACCACGGCCCCGTCGCCGGACCGCAGGTACGCCAGCCCGACCGCGGCGCCGACCGTCTGACCCCACGCCGCCGACGTCGCCTGCCCGGCGACGGCACCGTCGCGCAGGATGAGCTCACCGCCCCACAGCATCGGCTCCGGTGAGTCGACGCGGAAGCTGACCAGCCTGCGGCGGGGTGCCTCGGTGCGGGCGCGCTCCACGGCGTCGCGGCCCAGGAACGCGATGTCGGTCTTGAGCTTGCAGGCGAACAGCAGGCCCGCCTCGACCGGGTTCTCGCTGGGAGTCAACTCGCGGCCGAACGCGCGGTAACCCTTCTCCAGCCGCAACGACTCGATCGCGTAATACCCGCCGCGGGCGACGCCGTGCCGCTGCCCCGCCACCAGCAGATCCTCGTAGACCCCGACCGCGAACTCGGCCGGAACGTAGAGCTCCCAACCCAGTTCACCGACGTAGGTGATGCGGGTCGCGCGGACCGTGGCGTATCCGAGCGAGATCTGCCTGCTGGTGCCGAACGGGAACGCGGCGTCGGACAGGTCGGCATCGGTCAGCGCCGACAACACCTCCCGCGACCGGGGTCCCATCACCCCGAACACCGCGTAGGCCGACGTGACGTCGACCAGGTGGGCGTTCGCCCCGTCCGGCCAGCGCCGTCGGATCTGGGACCGAATGTGGTCCTTGTCCCGCTCGGTGGTGGCGGCGCTGCTGACGATCAGGTATTCGTCCTGACCGGTCCGGGTCACGGTGACGTCGGATTCGTAAGTCCCGCGGGCGTTGAGCATTCCGGTGTAGACCGACCGACCGACCTCGACCCCGACGTCGGCGGTGCACAACCATTGCAGCGCCGCTTCGGCGTCACCGCCGACGAGCAGGTACTTCGAGAACGAGGTCTGGTCGAACACCGTGACACCCGTGCGGGTGCTGGCCTGTTCAGCGGCCGACCAGTCCAGCCAGTTCGGTTTACCCCAGCTGTAGTCGATGACGGGCTCTTCGCCGGGCGGGGCAAAGAAGTTGGCGCGCTCCCATCCCATCCGGCTGCCGAAGTTCGCTCCGGCCGCGTCCAGCAGATGGTGCACCGGCGAGCGGCGGAACGGTCGAGCGGTCTTCATCTCCCGGTTCGGCCACGGGATCTCGTAGTGGATACCCAGCACCTCGGCGACCCGGTCGTGCAGCCACCGGTTGTTGCCGTTGAACGGTGCGAACCGCCGGATGTCCACCCCCGTCAGGTCGGTGGTGGGCGCGCCGTTGACGATCCATTCGGCCAGCGCCCGGCCCGCGCCGCCGGCGGTGGCGATGCCGACCGAGTTGAAACCGGCGCCGACGAAGAAGTTCCGGCACTCGGGCGCCTCGCCGAGGATGAACTGGTTGTCCGGGGTGAAGCTCTCCGGGCCGTTGTAGAACTTCTTGATGCCCGTCGTCTCCAGTGCGGGGATGCGCAGCAGTGCGCTGTTCATCAGGATCTCGAAATGTTCCCAGTCCTCGTCGAGCAGCTGGAACTCGAACGGGTACGGGATCGCGTCGGGCGACACCCACGGTTTGGCCTCGGGCTCGAACCCGCCGATCACCAGGCCGCCGACCTCCTCCTTGAAGTAGGTGTAGCCGTCGGGGTCGCGCAGGATCGGCAGATCGGGGTGGACGCCGTCGATCTTCTCGCTGACGACGTAGAAGTGTTCGGCCGAGTGCAACGGCACGTTGACCCCGGCCATCGCGCCGACCTGCTTGGCCCACTGCCCGGCACAGTTCACCACGATCTCGGCTTCGATGTCGCCGGCGTCGGTGCGCACTCCGGTGACCGCACCGTCGGCGAGGAGCACGTCGAGCACGCGGGTCTTCTCGACGATGCGGCATCCGCGGGTGCGCGCACCCTTGGCGAGCGCGAAGGTCAGGTCGGTGGGGTTGGCCTTGCCGTCGGCGGGCAACCAGATCGCCCCCACCAGGTCGTCGACCCGCATCACCGGATAGTGGTCGAGAGCTTGCGCAGGCGTGAGCAGTTCACACTGGAGATCGAACGCTTCGGCGTTGGCGGCCGTGCGACGCAGCTGCACCATCCTGTCTTCGGTGCGCGCCACCGTGACGCCGCCGCACTGCTTGTAGCCGGCCGAAAGACCGGTTTCGTTCTCCAATTCGGAGTACAGCGCGGTGGAGTACTGCACCAGCCGGGTCATGCCCTCCGAAGCGCGCAGCTGACCGACGAGACCCGCTGCATGCCAGGTGGTCCCACTGGAGAGCTGGCCCTGTTCGACCAGCACGACGTCGGTGACACCCAGCTTGGTCAGGTGGTAGGCGACGCTGGTTCCGATGACGCCGCCGCCGATGATCACGGCTTGCGTACGTGCGGGCAGGGCCTTGGGTGACGTCATATGCTCCTCGCTGTCTCAGTCTTCGGCCGCGACGGCGTCGAGCAGACGCGGGAAATGCGGATTGCGGAATTCGGCGACCGCGGCCTCGTAGCGCTCCATGGCCCACTCCCAGAAGTCGAATTCGATTGCGCTGGAGCCGTACTGGATGCACCCCCAGAGCGTCCATCCGTACTTGGCGACGATCCCCTGCAGGTGCGCCCGTGCCGTCTTGCGGCGCGACGGGCGTCCGTAGTAGGCGGTGACGAGCTCGTCGAGTTGGTCGAGGGAGAGCCCGCACTCGCTCCAGATGTTGCCCAGCTCGAAGCAGGGGTCGTTGTTGCCGGCGTATTCGTAGTCGATCAACCACATACGGTCGCCGTCTTCGATGAAATTGCCCGCCAGCAGGTCGTTGTTGCAGGGCACGGTCGTGTCGTCGGTGGCGGTCAGCACGCGTGCCGCCGCCGCGAACGCGTGCGCGTGGTCCAGGTAGTCGGGCGGGATGCGGAACCCGTGCTCCGTGATGGTCGCGAGGTAGGCGGGCTGACGTTCGAACATGTCGAAGCGGCCGCGGAAACGCGGCCCCCGGTGCAGCGTCCGGCACGCGTCGGCCACCTTGGCGATCACGCCTTCGCGCTGAAAATCGCTGTTCTCCAGCGTCTTTCCATCGATATAGCTCAGCAGCAGCACGCCGAGATCCGGCCGGTAGTCCAGCACCCGCGCGCCGACGCCGGCCCGTTCGGCCGCCACGCTGTTGTAGTGCTCACGGTCGCGGTCGATTCCGAGCAGGTTGCGACCGGTATCCACGCAGCGGGCGACATACACCCCGTCCGGAGTGGTGATCTTGACGTTGCGATTGGTCAGTCCGCCGGACAGATACTGCACTGTGCGTGGTCGCCCGGCCAGCAACCCGATCTGGTCGAACAGCGTGTCGAGCTGTTCGTCGGTGAGCCGGGACGACATCACAGCACTCTAAACCGGGAACCGTCAAAGGTCTAGACTAATAGCCTTGCCTGACCGGGTCCGCGCGGGACTGGATACGGATCGTGGTCCGATCGGAGCGGTGGTAATCGCGGGAGAACTCGACCGCAACACCGTTGTCGGCGAACGAGGTTCGCACGACGAGCAACAGTGGGCACGACGGCTCGACACCGAGCACCCGGGCCTGCTCGGGTGTCGCAGAGGTTGCCTCGATCCGCTCGTCGGCCGCACATGGAGCGTGGCCGTAGCCACGCATCAGCGCATACAGCGAGGCCTGCAGATTCTTCGACAACATCCCCGGGAACACCGCGGCGGGCAGGTACGCCTCCTCCAGCACGATCGGCTCACCGTTGGCGGTACGCGCCCGCAGGATCCGGTGCACCTGGTCTGTGCGCCGCAGCCCGAGAGCCCGGCTCACCTCGGCGTCGGGCCGGCCCGTCGTCGCCATGAGTACCTGCGCACCCGCCTCCACTTCGAATCGGCGCATCTGCTCGGTGAACCCGGGCAGGCTGGCATGGTCGAACTCGAACCGCGGCGCCGCGACGAAGTTCCCGCCGAATCTGCCACGGCGACGGTCGATGAGACCCTTGGCCTCCACCGCGCTGAGCGCCTGCCGCAACGTCATTCGGCTGACGCCCAACGAGGTGGCGATCTCCACCTCCGGTGGCAGCTTGTCGCCGGGTATCAGGTCCCCCGAGGCGATCAGCGCCTCCAGCCACTGGGCGATGCGCGCATGGGCGGGCAGGTCGGACGAACCGACCAGGTCCGGACGGGCCGCCAGCGGCGCCGCGTCGACGGTGAGGACGCGCACGGCCAAAGTGTAGATGTCGGCCGTCCTACAGCCTGGTCATCGTGACCAGAAGGTACTCCGCCTCCCAGAACGCGTTCGTCTCGTCGCCGCGGTTCCATTCGGTGAGCAACGCCAGGAAGTCGCGATCCAGGGCACCGATCCGGTCCGCGTGCCCGGCGTTGAACCGGTAGGCCGCGATGGTCGGCCCGTAGTTGCGCTTCCAGTACTCCCGGAAGCCGGCCGGGTCGGCGCAGTGGTCCATGCGCACCGTCTGCCGCCGGGTCGTCAGATCGCCGACCCTGCCACCGAACAGCGTCGTGACATGGTCCGTGTCGCCCCACAGTGGCGGCGGGTTGGCGCCGGGCGGCGGAGGTGGAGCGTACGGCTTCATGGTGGCGAACAGGTTTCCGATGAAGCCGCCGGGTGTCCAGTTCACCATCCCGATCGTCCCACCCGGCCGGCACACCCGGATCAACTCGTCGGCGGTCGCCTGATGGTGGGGCGCGAACATCGCGCCCACACAGGACATCACCACGTCGAAGCTGCCGTCGGCGAACGGCAGCGACTCCGCGTCGGCTTCCACCCATTCCAGGTCGACGCCGCGCTCGGCGGCGATGCGCCGACCGGCGCCGAACAACTCGGGGGTCAGGTCGCTCGCGGTGACGATTGCACCGACTTCGGCCGCCGGGATGGCGGCGTTACCCGATCCTGCGGCCACGTCGAGAACACGGTCGCCGGCCTGGATTCCGCAGGCGCGCACCAGTTCCGGACCGAGCTCGGCGATCAGCTCCGCGGCGACGGCGGGGTAGTCGCCCGACGCCCACAGCGCGCGGTGCTTCGCCTTGAGTTGCCGGTCTGCGTCGTGGGCACCGATGGATTCTGCTGTTGTACTCATTTCCGAATCTCCTTCTGTGTCATGGATTTACCGTCATCGACCCGACTAGCCGTCGGCTCCGTCGGGTCCGTCACTGCCGTTGCGGGTGGTTCCGGCGCCGAGTGCGCCACCGGAGCCACCCTCGGCGCCGGAACCGCCCTGGCCGCCGGGACCACCGTTGCCGCCGTGTCCTGTCCCGGTCATCGAGCTTCCGCGCCCGCCGTATCCACCGTCGCCGCCGCGGTTACCCGGACCGCCCTCGCCGCCGGGGCCGCCGTTACCCGCATAGGCCGCTCCGGTGGTCGTCGTCGCGTTGCCACCGTTTCCGCCCGCGCCACCTCGGCCTGAACCTCCCGATCCGCCGACCCCGCCGTTGCCGCCGGTGACGTCGCCGTCCCCGGCGAGCGCGCTACCGCCTGTGCCGCCCGAACCCCCGGTGCCGCCCAGCCGTCCGCGCCCGCCGTTGCCGCCGTTTCCACCGGCCGCGTCGCCGCCCTCGGCGAATGCCGCGCCGCCGCCACCGCCCGCACCGGCGTAACCGAAAGCGCCCCCGTCCCCGCCGTCTCCGCCCGATCCGCCACCGGCGTCCTTGGCCACCGAGCCGGCGCGCGCACCCTCTCCGCCGTCACCACCGTCACCGCGAAACGCTCCGCCGTTGCCGCCCCGGCCCCCGTAGCCGCCGGTCGCCGATCCGCCGGTGGAGTTGGCCGAGCCACCGTCGCCCCCGTCCCCGCCGTTGCCGGCGAGATAGGAGTGCCCGCCCGCGCCACCGTCGCCTCCCCGGCCGGTTCCGGTGCCCAGGTTGATCCCCTGTCCGCCGGCGCCGCCGTCCCCTCCTCGGCCGAACACGGCATTGCCGCCCGCGCCGCCCGCCGCCGCCTGCACCGGTTCCGTCGAGAGCCTGGCATTGTCGCCTCCCGCGCCTCCCGCGCCGCCGTCTCCGAAAAGACCGGCGTTTCCCCCGTTTCCGCCTGCCTGCCCGGGAAGGCCGTCACCGCCCCTGCCGCCGTCACCGAAAAGGCCGGCGTTTCCCCCGTTCTGGCCGGGGGCGCCGTCGGCGCCGTTGCCGATCAGCCAGCCACCGTTCTGGCCCGGCAGCACACCGTTGCCGATGAGAAGTCCACCGGGACCGATCAGACCGAGGAACGCGCCCGTCGGGCTGACGAGGGTGACCGGTGCGAAGTCGACGGATGCGTGACCCGTTGACCCCGCACTGCGCGAGTTCGCGCGCCCGCCGAAGATCGTGGGGGCGGGTTGCACGACGGCCTGCAGGACGGCGTGCGAGGCGACGCTGCCGGAGGCGGGTCCGGGCGTTGCCACCACCTCTCCCGGGGTGTCGTCACGGACTGCGCCGTCGGAGACCACACTCTCGACGCGTGATTGCGATGCGACCGCGGCCGCGAACGGGACCGGGACCGGGACCGATGTTCCGGCAGCGGGGTGCGGGTTTGCCACCTGCGGCGTCGGCGGCCCCGCCGATGTCTCGTCCGCCGTCACGTCCGCCGTCACCAGACGGATCGCCGGCTGCAGCGCCGGCGTTCCAGAACCCGACAGGGGCACGGCGGTGACGGCCAACCCCACCCCCAGCGTCAACGCGAGAGCGCCGACGCGTCCGACGTGGCGGCCGCAGTCCGACATTCGTGTGGTCGAGTCCAAGGCTCGTGGGTGTGGTTGTGTCATGTCGCTCTCCAGGAATCCATCGGCCGCTGGTCGGTCCGGTGTCAGGTGAGCCCACCGTGCCCGTCGGGTCTTCAACAGACGTGAAGTAGCTGTGAAATACGCACGTCACGGCCTGTTGTGCGTCGCGAGGGCGACGCTGCGGCCGACCATCGCGGGAGGCTGCCGGGTCGATGTACTCGGCATTTCACAAATCCGTCAGGTCCACCGAAGCGCCCTCATGCATCGTCGGCATCGTCAGCAACCGGGCCGCATACCGGCCCACGAAGCAAGGAACAGAACATGATTGACACCACGACTCCGGGCGGCTCACGGCGGATGCGCCCATCGGTCATCGTCACCGGCGTGGCAACGGCCGCAACGATGGCCGGGCTGCTGGGACCCGCTGTTTCCCACGCAGAGAAAGTGTGGGATCTCGGCTCCTACGATTCCTGCGCGCAGGCGGCGAGCGACCGGCACAGCCAGGGCAAGACCACCGACAGCGAGTTCATCGAGGAGATGCAGTTCTGCTGCATTCGCTCCGACGGCGAGTGGAACACTCAGGCGGTGAAATGCCAGGCGCCGCCCGCCACCTTCCAGACCGCACCGCAGTCGCCGCGCTCAGTGGTAGCGCCTGCCCCGGGCAAGGCCGCGCTGCCATGAGTCGGCGCCGCGGCCTGATCGCCGGCCTCACGGCGTTTCGCCGAATCCGGTTGTTGCAGAACCTCCCTGCGAATATCAGCGATACCGGGCAAGGGCCGAGTAGGCGCGTTTGACGGCGTCGACCCCACTGAGCCCGTCGGCCGCGGGCCGGCCGAGGTCAGCCACCGCGGTGTCGGTCAAAGGAGACGGCTTGCCCGCCTTGACGAGTGCACAGTGCAACGCGGCGGCGTCCTCGGTGGCGCCCAACCGGACCAGCAGGCGCGTCACGTACCGCAGGTTGAGCCACTGCTGGCTCCAGTCCCCCACCCTGTCCCAGTGCTCCAGCACTGCGATGAATTCGCCTGCGGCTCTGGCCGAATCACCGTGCACGGCGCGGGTGGCGGCGGCTTCCATCATCGCGATTCCCTGCCACCAGAAGTTCCGCACCGACGCGGCCGACTGTGCCGCCTCGTCGAACAGCGCCAGCGCCTGCTCGGGCTCGCATTTCTTGAGCACCAGGCCGAGGGCGTAACCCGCCATCGAGCGCGCCGTCGGGTTGGCGGTCGTGTCCGCAACCTGGACCGCCTCCTGCGCGGCGTGCAGTCCCGCTTCCGGGGTGCGCAGTGCGGCGTAGCAGATCGCCACGTAGAACAGCGTCCACACCAGCCGGATGGGATCGGCCTCACGGCGCGCGCGCTCCATTTCGGCGGTGTAATGCGCCAGCGCGACATCGGGACGGCCCTCATAGAGCGCCACATCGGCGAGCACGTCACCGGGGTAAGCCACCCGACCGTTTCCGCGCTGGGGACTACGGCCGCCGGCCAGAGCCGCCAGCGACCGGACGCGGTTGTCCTCGCCGCGATTCCACGCGCCGCGTGCGGCGAACCCGACAGCCGCCGCGAACAGAGGATGGTCTGGACCGGTGACCGCGAACGCCCTCTCGGCCCACTCCGACGCCTCGTAGCCCACCCGCAGATGTCCGAACTCCGACAGCGAGGTGACCAGCCGCATCGCGAGGTCGACGTCCCCGTCGGCCATCGCGCGATCGAAGGCCACCCGAAGGTTGTCGTAGTCGGGCAGCATCCGATCCACCCAGGTGCCCTCGTCCACGGTGTGCATTCCCGTCGCGGCACGTTCGGCGAGTCCGGTGAAGTACACCGCATGCCGGCGCGCGTACACCTGTTCGATTGCGTTTTCGCGCAAGAGGTTTCGCCCGTAGGCGCGCAACGTCTCCAGCAGGCTGTACCGCGTCCAGCCGGTGCCGGGGCGGAGCACGACGATGGATTTCTCGACCAGGCCGGTGAGCAGCGCGAGGGTGTCCTCCTCACTTGCCGCGTCCTCGGCGCACACCCCGTGCGCCCCGGCGAGGTCGAAACCGCCGGCGAAGACCGACAGCCGAGCGAACAACTGCTGTTCAGGCTCGGAGAGCAGCCGGTAGGACCAGTCGATGGTGGCGGCCAGGCTCTGCTGGCGGGGCGAAGCGCCGCGCGCTCCGCCGCTGAGCAGACGCAACCCGTCGAGCCGGCGCGCCAGGTCGAGGCTGCCCATGACACGGATCCGGGCTGCCGCCAACTCGATCGCCAGCGGCAGACCGTCGAGTTGACGACAGATCTCGGCCACGGCGCCAACCGGCTCACGGTCGAGGTCGAAATCAGGGCGACCCGCCCTGGCGCGATCGGCGAACAGTGCGCTGGCCTCGTCCGGCGGCAGCGGCGGCACCGGCATGATCCGCTCTCCGGCGACTCCGAGCGCTTCCCGGCTGGTGGCCAGCACGGTGACCCCCGGGCACCGCGCAACGATGCGGTCGATCAGCTGCGCGGCGGCGTCGAGCAGGTGCTCGCAGTTGTCGATCACCAGCAGAAGCTCCCGCGTGGCGAGGTACTCGATCACCGTCGCGTCGATGTCGAGCCCCTGCCTCTGCTGCAGGCGCAGCGCGCCCGCCACCGCGTGGCCGATCGCCGCGTCGTCGGCCAGTGCCGCCAATTCGCACCACCAGACACCGTCGCCGAATCGGGCTCTGTGACGCGTCGCCGCCTCGAGGGCCAGCCGGGTTTTGCCGGCCCCGCCGACACCGGTCAGGGTGAGCAGCGGACCCTGCCCCAACGCGGCTGCGATGTGGGCCAGTTCCTGCCGACGCCCGATGAAACTCGTCACGCGCCGGGGCAGTGAATCCGCCGGCGGAATCCCCTGCGCTCCCACCGCCGGCGTCGCCGGGGCCCGGTCGGAGTCGCCGTCGAGAATGCGTTGATACGCCGCCCGCAAGGTGGGGCTGGGGTCCACGCCGAGCTCGTCGACGAGCCGCTGACGCGTTCGACGGTAAGTGTCCAGCGCCTCGGCTTGCCGCCCACTGCCGTACTGCGCCAGCATCAACTGGCCGGCCAACCGCTCGTCGAGCGGGTGCGCACGCGATGCGGCCACCAGGTCGGCGAGCAACTCTGCGTGCCGTCCCGCGTGCAACGCGGCGTCGTTGCGCTCCGAAACGATGGAGAGCCGCTCCACCTCGAGGGCGGTGCGCAGCTCGTTCACCCAGGGAGTGTCCAGCGTGGTGCACAGTTCCCCGCGCCACAACGACAGCGCCTCGTCAAACAGATCCGCTGCCCGTGCGGGTTCGGCGCTGGAACGGGCGTCGGCTACGAGGCGGCGGAACCGGTTGAGGTCCACCGCCGAAGGATCCGTCGACAACATGTAGCCCCCCGGCTCGCGGGTGATCGTCACCTCATCGGAGCCGGCGAACAGGGCACGCAGCCGGGACAGATAACCGGCCAGGGCGTTGCGGACACGATGGGGCGGGTCTCCGGCCCAGACCCGGTCGATGAGCTGCTCCGCGGGAACCGGCTGGTTCACATCCGCCAGAAGTGCCACCAGAACGCAGCGCTGGCGGGCGTGACCGACGTCGAGGCGTCGTCCGTCGACGAGCACCTCGACGTCGCCGAGCAGCCGCAATTCGGTGGCCACCCGTACAGCCTTCACCAGAGAGCCCGCCGCCGCGCGGCGATTCGCGCGGTCAGCCGTGCCGGGCGCCGATCCAGTGCAGCAGGTCGTGCACGGTTTCGTCTTCCAGCCGGTATGTCACAGACCGTCCCGCGCGGGTGTTGGTGACCCACCCTTGTTGGCGCAGGACCCGAAGAGCCTGCGAGACCGTGTTCTCCGACCGGCCCAGGGCAGCGGCGAGATCACTGACACAGATGCCGGGCGCCCGGTGCAGGCAGAGCAGGATCTCCAGCCGGTGCGGGTCCGACACCAGGTCGAACCGCTGTGCCCAACGCGGCGTGTCCACCTCGGCCAACGCCGAGGTCGCCCGCTCGACCAGCTGCTGATCGTCCACACGTGCAATGTAGTCCGCGGCGGGCGCGCGCAAAACGCCAGCATCCGCGGCGTGTCGGCGGGCAGACACCTTGAACTCGCTGCGCCCGGGGCGTGAGTCAGGCGGTGTCGGGCCGTGTCAGGCCGTGTCAGTCCAAGAAGCCGTGCAGCAGTGCCGCCGAACCCCACACGTGGGCCGCCATGGTCTGCGCCGCGCCGTCGGCGTCGCCGGCCAGGATCGCCATCACGATCGCCTCGTGCTGTTCATCGGAATGGGCGATGTTGCGCGGCAGCAGCGGAATGCAGTCCAGCATCTCGTTGAGCCGCATGCGGTTCTGCGCGACCAGCGGCACCAACGACGGCACCCCCGCCGCCTCGGCGATCGCCAGGTGCAGACGGGAGTCCAGACGGCGGTAGTCCTGCGGGGCGGCACCACGCACGTCGAGCAAGCGACTCCACAGCGCTTCGCGTTCGGTGGCACTCAACGTGCGACAGGCCGCCATCCGCGCCGCGCCCGTTTCGAGGATCTCGCGCAGCCGCAGCGCGTCGTCGATGTCGGTGCGACTGAACGCGACATCACCGGTCCGCGGCGCCGGGAGGGCGTCGGCGATGAAGGTACCGCCGTACCGCCCGCGCCGCGACACCAGATAACCGGCATCTGCCAGCGACTTGATCGCCTCGCGCACGGTGTCGCGACTCACCCCGAGACGTGTCGCGAGTTCCCTTTCGGGAGGCAGCGATTCGCCCGGCCGCAGCACCCCGAGACGGATCGTCTGCAGCAGCCGCTCGACGGTGTCCTCGAACGCATTGAGCGGCCGCACCGGACGCAGCAGCGCATCGGCAGCAATCTGCTCCGCGGTCGCGTCAGCGCCGTCTGAAGCCGTCTGCTCCTCGCGCAAGCGCTCGTCGGAAGCCGTCTGCTCCTCGCGCAAGCGCTCGTCTGAAGCCGTCTGCTCCTCGCGCAAGCGCTCGTCGGTGGGTTCCGGTACGGCCGACATCCCTGCCCCTAGAGCGGCGTCACGTAGTGGCCGCTGATGCCGCCGTCGACGAGGAACGACGACGCGGTGATGAACGATGCGTCATCGCTGGCAAGAAAGGCCACCGCGGCGGCGAGCTCTTCGGGTTCGGCGAACCGGCCGACGGGCACGTGCACGAGCCGGCGGGCCGCGCGTTCGGGGTCCTTGGCGAACAACTCCTGGAGCAGCGGAGTGTTCACCGGCCCCGGGCACAGGGCGTTGACCCGGATGCCCTGCCGCGCGTACTGCACCCCGAGTTCGCGCGACATCGCCAGCACACCGCCCTTGGACGCGGTGTAGGAGATCTGCGAGGTGGCCGACCCCATCACTGCGACGAAGGACGCCGTGTTGATGATCGAGCCCTTCTGCGCCGGAACCATGTGGCGCAACGCGGCCTTACAGCAGAAGAACACCGACTTGAGGTTGATGTCCTGCACCCGGTCCCACGCGTCGACGCCGGTGTTCTCGATCAGGTCGTCCTCCGGCGGGGAGATCCCCGCGTTGTTGAAGGCGATGTCAACCCCCCCGTGCACCTCGAACGCGGTGTCGAAAAGGTGGTCCACCGCAACCTGATCCGCGACGTCGACCTGCACGAAGGTCACGTTCATGTCGTTCGCGACGCTCTTACCGGTGGAGGCGTCGACGTCCCCGATGACGACGATGGCGCCTTCGGCCTGCATCCTCTTGGCGGTGGCCAGGCCGATGCCGCTCGCACCGCCGGTGATGACGGCTACCTTGTCTTTCAGTCGCTGGCCCAGATCCATCAGTGTTCCTCCTGTACGGCAAAGAAGACGTTCTTGGTTTCGGTGAAGGACAACGGTGCGTCCGGCCCGAGCTCGCGGCCCAGCCCGGACTGCTTGAACCCGCCGAACGGGGTGCTGTAACGCACCGACGAGTGCGAGTTGACCGACAGGTTGCCGGATTCCACCGCACGCGACACCCGAAGCGCACGAGACAGGTTGTCCGTCCAGATCGAGCCGGACAGACCGTACACGGTGTCGTTGGCCAGCGCGATCGCATCGGCCTCGTCCTCGAACGGCAAGACCGTCACCACCGGGCCGAAGATCTCCTCGACGACGGTGCGATCGTCACGCTGCGGCGTCAGCACTGTGGGAGGGAACCAGAACCCGGGACCCGACGGAGCATCACCACGGAAGGCCACGGGCGCGTCGTCGGGTACGTACGACGCCACCGAATTCCAGTGCGCCCTCGACACCAGCGGACCCATCTCGGTGTCCTCCGCCGCCGGGTCGCCCACGACCACACCCTTGACGGCCGGCTCCATCAGGTCCATGAACCTGTCGAAGACGTTGCGCTGCACCAGAATCCTGCTGCGGGCGCAGCAGTCCTGCCCGGAGTTGTCGAACACCCCGTAAGGGGCCGTCGCCGCGGCGCGCTCCAGATCGCAATCGTCGAAGACGATGTTGGCGCTCTTGCCGCCGAGTTCCAGCGTGACGCGTTTGACCTGGGCCGCCGCTCCGGCCATCACCCGGGTGCCCACCTCGGTGGACCCGGTGAACACGATCTTGCGGACGTCGGGGTGGCTGACGAAGCGCTCCCCGACCACCGAGCCGCGGCCCGGCAACACCTGGAAAAGGTCTGCGGGCAAACCGGATTCGACCGCAAGTTCGCCGAGCCGCATCGTGGTCAGCGGCGTCCACTCGGCGGGTTTGACCAGCACCGCGTTGCCCGCGGCCAGCGCAGGCGCGAACCCCCACGCGGCGATCGTCATCGGGAAGTTCCACGGCGTGATGACGCCCACCACACCGAGCGGCTCGTTGAACGTGACGTCGAGGCCGCCGGCCACCGGAATCTGCTTGCCGGACAGCCGCTCCGGCGAAGCCGAGTAGTAGTGGAGGACGTCGCGGACGTGGCCGGCCTCCCACCGGGCGTTGCCGATCGGGTGACCGGAGTTGGCGACCTCCAAAGCCGCCAATTCCTCGACGTGTGCGTCGACGACCGCGGCGAAGGCACGAAGCCCCGCCGCCCGCTCTGCGGGTGCCAGTGCGGCCCAGCGGCGTTGGGCCGCCCTCGCGCGCGCCACCGCGTCGTCGACACCGGCTTCATCGGTCTGCTCGACGGTGCGCAGCAGCTCCTCTGTCGCGGGGTTGATCACATCGCTTGCCAAAGCCCCAGCCATCAGCTCACTTTCTCTATTTTGTGCCAGGCGTAGTCGCCCGCCGCGCTCACCAGCCCCGCGAACAGACGTAGGTCGTCGAGTCGTTCCTCCGGGTGCCACTGCACCGCCACCGCCCAGCCGTCGGAACGGGTCGCCGGATCGAGCTCCACGGCCTCGACCACGCCGTCGACGCCCCTGGCGCTGACGATCAGGCCGTCGCCGAGCCGGTCGACGGCCTGGTGGTGGTAGCACTGCGCCTCGATGTCGGGCCCGACCAGCGCTGCCACCCGGGTGCCGGGCACGGTGGTGATCGAGGAGGTGGTGAACACGGCGTTTCCCTGCTGGTGACGGGTGTGACCCACGACGTCGGGCAGATGCTGGTGCAGAGTCCCCCCGAGCGCGACGTTGAGCATCTGCGCACCCCGGCAGATGCCGAGGACCGGAATCTGCCGGCGCAGCGCCCCCTGCAGCAGCGCGAACTCGAACGCGTCACGGGTTCGGCTGTCGCCGACGGGCTCGTCGGTGGCCGGATGTCGTTGCGCCCCATAGGAGGACGGGTCCACATCGCGTCCGCCGGTGATGATCAGCCCGTCGAGGCTGTCGAGCACCCGGTCGGCGACGGCGGCATCGGCGGCCTGGGGCGGCAGCAGCACCGCGATGCCGCCGGCCATCCCGACCCCTTCGAAGTAGATGGCGGGCAGGAAGCTGGCCCGCACATCCCACACCCCGGTCTGGGCCTGCTGCAGATACGTCGTCAGGCCGATCACGGGGCGCGTTCGATCGCGAAGAGACACGGAATCGCGTTGTCGAGCCTGATTTTGTGCGAGTTTGCGACTGCTCGCGCCAGGATCAGAGCCGTTCAAATCCGCGCTTCCTCTCCCAGTCGGTCACGGCGGCGTTGAACGCCTTCAGCTCCACGGCCGCGTTGTTGAGGTAGTGGTCGACGACGTCATCGCCGAACGCGGCGCGCGCGACCTTCGAGTTGTCGAACAGTTCCACGGCCTCGGCCAGAGTCGTCGGCAACCGGTCCGCGCCGCTGGTATAGGCGTTGCCTTCCATCGCATCAGCGAGCTCCAGCTCGTTGTCGATCCCGTACAGGCCGCCGGCGATCAACGCCGACACCGCCAGGTACTGGTTGACGTCGCCGCCGGGGGCGCGGCATTCCACCCGCATGCCGTGGCCGTGGCCGACCACCCGCATCGCGCAGGTTCGGTTGTCCAGGCCCCAGGCGACTGCGGTCGGCGCGAAGCTACCGTCGACGAATCGCTTGTAGGAGTTGATGTTCGGCGCGTAGAACAACGCCATCTCACGAAGGGTGGCCAACTGACCGGCGATGAAGCTGCGGAACATCGGCGACATACCCAGCGGATCGGAGTCGTCGGCAAACACCGGAACACTGGGCCGGCCCTCTTCGTCCAAACCGCGCAGCGAGATGTGGATATGGCAGCTGTTGCCTTCGCGCTCATCGTATTTCGCCATGAACGTCAGGCTCTTGCCGTGCTGGTCGGCGATCTCCTTGGCACCGTTGCGGTAGATCGTGTGGTTGTCGCACGTGACTCGGGCGTGGTCATAGCGGAACGCGATCTCCTGCTGGCCGAGGTTGCACTCCCCCTTCACCCCTTCGCAGTACATGCCCGCGCCGTCCATCCCCAGCCGGATGTCGCGCAGCAGCGGTTCCATCCGGGTCGAGGCGTGCATCGCGTAGTCGACGTTGTAGTCGGTGGCGGGTGTGAGCCCCCGGTAGTCGGCTTTCCAGGCGTCCCGGAAGGTGTCGTCGAACACCATGAACTCCAGTTCGGTGCCCACGTAGGGCACCAGCCCACGCTCGGCGAGGCGCGCGATCTGCTTGTTGAGGATGCTGCGCGGCGCCTGTGTCACCGGCGTGCCGTCGGTCCACGACAGATCGGCCATGACGAGCGCACTACCGGGCAGCCACGGCAGCAGACGAAGCGTGCTGAAGTCGGGGGTCATCACCATGTCGCCGTAGCCGGTCTCCCAGCTGGAGATGGCGTAGCCGTCCACGGTGTTCATATCGACGTCGACGGCGAGCAGGTAGTTGCAGCACTCGCAGCCGTGCTCGGCGACGTCCTCGGCGAACAGCCGCGCCGACACCCGCTTGCCGGTGAGCCTGCCCTGCATATCGCAGAACCCGACGATGACGGTGTCGATGTCCCCCTCGTCGATCAACTGTTCGAGAGCCGCCTTCGTCAGCATGCCGCGTGTGCTCATCAGCTCGAGCCCGACCTTCCTACGGATTTTGTCTGCCGACCGACCATTGGCGGGCGCCGACGGCGGGGCCTCAACATTTCACCAACACATTTTCATGTCCAAAGGTCGGACACCAGACCAATAGCCGATCTATTGTCCCCATGGTGCCAGCGCTCGTCCACCGCGCTGCCTTCCCACACAGGAGGTCCCCCGTGCCTGAGGGTCACGAACATCTCAACGAGGACGAGCAACACCTCGCCAGACTCGGTTACGTCCAGGAGCTGCAGCGATCCTGGTCCGGTTTCTCCAACTTCGCGATCTCGTTCTCGATCATCTCGATCCTGGCCGGCTGCTTCACATCGTTCGGTCTCGGCTGGAACAACGGCGGGCCCGCGTCCATCGCCTGGGGCTGGCCGATCGTGGCGGTGTTCATCCTGCTCATCGGCCTCTGCATGTCCGAACTGGTGTCCGCGTTCCCCACCTCGGGCGGCATCTACTGGTGGGCGGCCAAACTCGGCGGCCCCAAGGCGGGCTTCTACACCGGCTGGCTCAACCTGATCGGCCTGATCGCCATCCTGGCGTCGGTGGCCTACGGCAGCGCGACCTTCCTTGACCTCACGCTGATGACCTTCAGCGAGTCGTGGGCCGCGGGCTACAGCCTGACCCGCGTGTTCGTCATGTTCGTCGTGATCCTGGCCGCCGCCGCGATCATCAACATCTTCTCGTCGCACCTGCTGGCCATCATCAACAACGTCTCGGTGTGGTGGCACGTCGCCGGTGCGGCGATCGTCGTGGCGATCCTGTGGATCGTCCCCGACCGGCACGCCAGCTTCTCGGACGTCTTCGCGACCACGGTCAACAACACCGGCATGTTCGACGGCGAGAAGGGCGTCGGTTGGCTGCTGTTCGTCCTTCCGATCGCGGCCATCCTCACCCAGTACACGATCACCGGCTACGACGCGTCGGCGCACCTGTCGGAGGAGACGCACAAGGCCGCCGACGCGGCCGCCAAGGGCATCTGGCGGTCCATCTTCTACTCGGCGATCGGCGGCTGGATCCTGCTGCTGACGTTCCTGTTCGCCGTCCAGAACGTCGACGACGTCACCGCGGGCGGTGGCCTGGTGCAGGTCATCTTCGCCCAGGCGCTCGACTCGAAGTGGATGGGCATCGTGCTGCTGATCTCGTCGGCCGGCCAGCTGTTCTGCACCACGGCCTGCCAGACCAGCGCGTCGCGGATGCTGTTCGCGTTCAGCCGGGACCGCGCTGTACCCGGGCATCAACTGTGGGCCAAGATCAACGCCAAGCGGGTGCCCGCCAACGCGGTGCTGGTCACCGCGATCCTGGCCGCCGCCATCACCCTGCCCGCGCTGGTCCCGGTGGACGTCAACGGCGCCCCTGCACCGATCGCGTTCTACGCCGTGGTCTCGATCGGTGTCGTCGGCCTGTACCTGTGCTTCGCCGTGCCGATCTACCTGCGGTGGCGGATGGGCGACGACTTCGAGGTCGGCACCTGGAATCTGCGCGGCCACTACAAGTGGATGGCGCCCGTCGCGCTGATCGAGATCGTGGTCACGTCCATCATCGCGATGTTCCCGACTTCCATCGGCGGGGTGCCGTGGGGCGGCTCCTTCGAATGGAAGTTCGTGAACTACACCCCGATCCTGGTCGGGACGGTGCTGTTTCTGCTCTTCGTCTACTGGAACGTGTCGGTGAAGCACTGGTTCACCGGACCGATCAAACAGGTCGACGCCTCCGGCGAGCGCCTCGAAGGGGTGTCCTGACCCCGCCGCCCAGATGTTGTGACGAGCGTCTCGATCTTGATGTGCCGACCGCGGTTTGACGGGGTGACGTCGGGGTAATCACCGACGGCACTGCCGGGCGCTGGCGCACGGCTGCACCCAGAGTCGATCGACACGATCGTGTACCGCCTCACAGAGTAGGGTCGAACAGGTGTGTGGAGCCACCGGCGAGGTGCGCCTCGACGGAACAACCCCGAATGTCCGCGCCGTCACCGCGATGGCCGAGGTCATGGTTCCCCGTGGCCCCGACTCCGCCGGTGTGTGGTCCCAGGGCAGGGTCGCCCTCGGGCACCGGCGCCTGAAGATCATCGACCTGTCCGAGGCCGGCGCCCAACCCATGGTCGATGCGGAGCTCGGGCTCACGATCGCCTGGAACGGCTGCATCTACAACTACGAGCAGCTACGTGACGAGCTGTCCGGTCACGGCTACCGGTTCTTCTCCCACAGCGACACCGAGGTGCTGCTGAAGGGCTATCACCACTGGGGGGACCGCTTCGTCGACCACCTCAAGGGCATGTTCGCGTTCGCCATCGTCGAGCGCGACAGCGGGCGGGTGCTGTTGGGCCGTGATCGGCTCGGCATCAAACCGCTCTACCTCACCCGCACCGCCGACCGGGTCCGGTTCGCGTCGTCGCTGCCTGCACTGCTGGCCGGTGGCGAGGTCGACACCCGCATCGACCCGGTCGCGTTGCACCACTACATGACGTTCCACTCGGTGGTGCCCGCACCCCGCACCATCCTGCGTGGTGTCGAGAAGCTGCCCCCTGCCTCGCTGACGGCGATCGAGCCGGACGGCCGGATCACCACCACGACGTACTGGGAGCCGGACTTCTCCCGCCGCGAGGAACGTGCCGGCTGGTCCGAAAAGGACTGGGAGGACGCGGTTCTGGAGTCCCTGCGGGTCGCGGTGAAGCGTCGCCTGGTCGCCGACGTCCCGGTGGGCTGCCTGCTGTCGGGCGGGGTCGACTCCAGCCTCATCGTCGGTCTGCTCGCCGAGGCGGGCCAGCACGGCCTGGCGACGTTCTCGATCGGCTTCGAGTCCGTCGGCGGAGTCGCGGGCGACGAGTTCAAGTACTCCGACATCATCGCCGACCGGTTCGGCACCGATCACCACCAGATCCGCATAGGCACCGAGCGGATGCTGCCCGCCCTCGGCGGCGCGATCGGCGCGATGAGCGAGCCGATGGTCAGCCACGACTGCGTGGCGTTCTATCTGCTCAGTCAGGAAGTCGCCAAGCACGTCAAGGTGGTGCAGTCGGGCCAGGGCGCCGACGAGGTGTTCGCCGGCTACCACTGGTATCCGCCGATGGGTGAACCCGCCGCGGCATCGGTGGAGGGGTCGGTCGCCAGTTACCGCGCCGCGTTCTTCGACCGCGACCGGGACGGCTGTGCCGACATCGTCTCGCCCGGCTACCTGGCCGCCGGCGACCCGAGCGAGCTCTTCGTCACCGAGCACTTCGCCCGCCCGGGCGCGCAGACCGGCGTCGACCGGGCACTGCGCCTGGACACCACGGTGATGCTCGTCGACGACCCGGTCAAGCGCGTCGACAACATGACGATGGCCTGGGGGCTGGAGGGCCGCGTCCCGTTCCTCGACCACGAACTCGTGGAACTGGCCGCCACCTGCCCGCCGCAGCTCAAGACGGCCCACGACGGCAAGGGCGTTTTGAAACAGGCTGCCCGCCAAGTGATCCCGTCCGAGGTGATCGACCGGCCCAAGGGCTACTTCCCGGTCCCTGCGCTGACCCACCTGGAGGGGCCCTACCTGGAGCTGGTGCGCGACGCGCTGTACGCGCCGGCGGCCAAGGAGCGCGGGCTTTTCCGCCCGGATGCCGTGGAACGGCTGCTCGCCGATCCCAACGGCAGGCTCACACCGCTGCGGGGCAACGAGCTGTGGCAGATCGCCCTGCTTGAGCTTTGGCTGCAGCGCCACGGCATCAACGGACCCGCGGCATGACGGCGGTCGATCCCACCCGGGACCACCCCGAAGGCATCACGCTGGCCCTGCACGATGCGTCGCCGCCGGACATGGTGGACGCCATGCGGGACGACGTCGTCCTCGAATTAGGCTGGGGCCGGCTGATTTTCGGGCAGACATTCGCCGACCCCGAGAAGCTGGCCGACGTGCTGCGCGAAGAGGCGCAGGGTCGCCGCGACATCTGCATCTACGCGCGCGAGCCCCACGTCCTGGTGGCGCGGGCGCCCGCCGAACTGTTCATCGACCCCAGCCACACCTACCGCCTGCGGTTCCCCGACGACGAGGATCACGCGGCACCGCCGATGACGGGGTTCAGCGTGCGCACGCTGCGCAGCCGTGCCGACGCCGACGAGATGAACCGGGTCTACGTGCGGTGCGGGATGGTGCCCGCACCCACCGACGTGATCTGGGACAACCACCGCGGGCAGAAATCGGTCGACTACCTCGTGGCGGTCAGCGACGAGGACGGCGCGGTGCTCGGCACCGTCACCGGCGTGGACCACAAGACGCTCTTCTCCGATCCCGAGGAGGGCTCCAGCCTGTGGACCCTGGCGGTGGACCCGACCGCCACCCTGCCCGGCGTGGGCGCCGCGCTGACGCGCAGCCTGGCCGCCCTGTACCGCGACCGCGGCCGCTCCTACATGGATCTTTCGGTGGCGCACGACAACGCCGCCGCGATCGCGCTGTACGAGAAGCTCGGTTTCACCCGGGTGCCCGTGATGGCGGTCAAGCGCAAGAACGCCATCAACGAACCGCTGTTCACGCATCCGCCGGAAACCGTCGACGACCTCAACCCCTACGCGCGGATCATCGCCGACGAGGCCATGCGCCGTGGCATCTGGGTCGAGGTCCTCGACGCCGAGGCCGGCGAGATGCGGTTGTCCCACGGCGGCCGCAGCGTGGTGACCCGAGAGTCACTGTCGGAGTACACGTCGGCGGTCGCGATGGCCCGCTGCGACGACAAGCGTCTGACCCGTCGGATCGTCGCCGAGGCGGGCATCGCCGTGCCGCGTGGCAGGCTGGCCAGCTTCGACCAGGCCGATCACGACTTCCTTACCGAGGTCGGCGACGTCGTCGTCAAGCCGACCCGCGGTGAGCAGGGCAAGGGCATCACGGTGGGCGTCGACGGACCCGAGGAGCTGGATGCCGCCCTGGCCAGGGCCCGTGAGCAGCATCCTGAGGTGCTCATCGAGCAGCGCGCCGACGGTGACGACCTGCGGCTCGTCGTGATCGACGGCAAGGTGGTCGCGGCCGCGCTGAGGATGCCCGCCGAGGTCTGCGGGACCGGAAAGCACACCATCCGCGAGTTGGTGGAGACCCAGAGCCGGCGACGCGCCGCCGCCACCGGCGGTGAGTCCCGGATCCCGATGGACGTGGTGACGGAGACGACGGTCCGGGAAGCCGGCTATTCGTTCGACGATGTGCTGCCCGAGGGTGAGCGCCTGCGGGTCCGACGGACTGCGAACCTGCACCAGGGCGGCACCATCCACGACGTCACGGCCACGGTGCACCCCGAGCTGTGCCGGGTCGCGGTCGCCGCCGCACAGGCCATCGGCATCCCGGTCACCGGCATCGACCTTCTCGTCCCCGACGTCACCCGGCCGGAGTACGTCTTCATCGAAGCCAACGAGCGGCCCGGGCTGGCCAACCACGAGCCCCAGCCCACCGCGGCGGCGTTCGTCGACTTCCTGTTCCCCGGCCAGCCGGGGCTGCCGCAGGCGTGGACGCCCGACGAGGCGCCCGGCCCGGGAGCCTGACGCCGTTACCAGGTGCTCGTGCGCATGACGATCTCGGCGGCCAACTGCGCGGTCGAGTCCGCGGCGTTGCGGCGGCCCAGCAGATCGACGATGCGGTATTCGCCGTACACGTAGCGCTGACTGGCCTTGGCGACCGCGCGGGCCGCGCTGGTGCTCACCAGGGCGGTGGTGTTCAACTCCACCGGCGGGCAGTGGTCGTCGCGCACCATCCCGGCCAGATCGGCCACCCGCGGATGGCCCCGGTCGATCACCACCAGACCGATGAAGCGGTCGAGCCGGGTGGCGGCCAACTCCCAGGCCAGTTCACCTCCGAGCCGGTCCCCCACCAGCAACGCCCACCGGACCTCGAGGGTGTCGAGGATGCTGATGACGTTCTTGCCGGTCAGCCGCGGGTCGGGCCCGATCACCACGGTCTTCAGCGAGGCCGTGTGCAGTCGTTGGCAGACCCCTTCATAGGCGGCGGGTACCAGCTGCGCGGCGCCGAGCAGCACGACGACAGAACCCTGCTCGGGGCCGGCGACCACCACGGGTACGCCGAAGCCGTCGACGGTCACCATGGGAGAGGGCATTGCGTCACGCTACAGGGCAGACGGGAGTCGGCGGGCGTCTTTTCACGCTGTTAACGCAACGCCCCTGCCAGGCCTCAAACCGCTTGTGCGCGTTCAGCCTGTTTGGTGGTGATCTCCAGAAAGGTCTGCGGCACCGTGCCTTTGACGGAGATCGAGGCATTGGGTGTGGGGAACGCGATACCGAAAACCGCCATCGCGCCCACATTTTCGAACGCGAAGTACACGCTGTTCTCCTCGCCGCGCAACCGCATCGTCTGCCGGTAGACGAGGGCGTCGGGGCGTGGGCTCGGCAGCTGTGTCGTGGTCACCGGGATGCCCGGGTCCGTCGGGTCGAAGAACGTCTCGTACTCGGCACAACGCTGCGCGGTGGCGGCCAGCCGCTCGAGGTCCAGCCGCCACGTCAGCACGGTGATCACCATCCGCACCCCGTCGTAGGCGGCGGCGTATTCGGCGGCGCTGCCCGGACCCCATTCCGCGGTGACGGCGATGTCGCGGGTCAGCGCGTCGGCGCAGCCCTCCGGACGCGACAGCATCGCAGGCGGTCTCTCGACGTTGTCGTCGCGGGGTTCGTTGAGGACGCGCTCGTAGCGCACCCCGGGCGGGAAGTCCGCCTCGGTGAGCACGACACGGTCCAGCTTGGCACCCGGCCACGTCGCGGTGCCGGTGATGGTGTCACCACAACCGGTGAGCACAGCCACGAGCACCGCCGCGACAAGCGCCCGCCTGGTCATGATGTCAGGCTACCGACGACCTCAGAGCTGGGTGAGGATCTCCGCGCCGGATTCGGTGACCACCAGCGTGTGCTCGAACTGGGCGGTCCACTTCTTGTCCTTGGTGACCACGGTCCAGTCGTCGTCCCAGATCTCGTAGTCCAGGCCGCCCAGGTTGATCATCGGCTCGATCGTGAAGGTCATGCCCGGTTCGAGCATCGTCTCCACGGCAGGCTGGTCATAGTGCAACACCACCAGTCCGTTGTGGAAGGTGGTCCCGATCCCGTGCCCGGTGAAGTCGCGAACCACGTTGTAGCCGAACCGGTTTGCGTAGGACTCGATGACACGGCCGACGATCGACAGCGCGCGGCCCGGCTTGACGGCCTTGATTGCGCGCATCGTCGCCTCGTGGGTGCGTTCGACGAGCAGCCGGTGCTCCTCGCTGACGTCGCCGGCCAGGAAGGTGGCGTTGGTGTCGCCGTGCACCCCGTCGATGTAGGCGGTGACGTCGATATTGACGATGTCACCGTCCTCGACGACCGTGTCGTCGGGGATGCCGTGGCAGATGACCTCGTTCAGCGACGTGCAGCAGGATTTCGGAAAACCCTTGTAGCCCAGCGTCGACGGGTAGGCACCGTGATCGACCATGTACTCGTGGGCGATGCGGTCGAGCTGATCGGTGGTCACTCCCGGCTCGACGGCCTTGCCTGCCTCGGCGAGGGCGCCCGCGGCGATCCGCCCGGCCACCCGCATCTTCTCGATCACTTCCGGGGTCTGCACCCAGGGCTCGTTGCCCTCACGCGCGGTCGGCCTGCCCACGTACTCGGGGCGGACGATCGACTTGGGTACCGGCAGCATCGGCGAAACCGTGCCGGGCCGGAGGGCAGTCCGTACTGACATGTGGCAATGCTAGCGTTCCGCCATGCAGGTCACCCCGGGCCACCTGTTCGCCCAGATGGATTTCCGCGACGTCGAGGACTCGGACGAACGGATGATCATCGAGCTCGACAACCGTCCCGATCTGGTGAACCGGCGCGGCGCCCTACAGGGTGGTCTGGTCGCCACCCTGATCGACATCGCGGCCGGCCGGCTGGCCGACCGGCACGTGGGCCCGGGCCAGGACGTCACCACGGCGGACATGACCATTCACTACCTGTCTCCGGTGCTGGACGGTCCGGCCCGCGCCGAGGCCACCGTCGTCCGCGCGGGCCGCAAGCTCTCTGTCATCGCCGTGGACGTCACCGACGTCTCCCGGGGCCGGCTCGCCGCGCGGGCGACCGTGACCTTCGCGGTACTCGATCCGCGTTAGACGACCTCGATCGACGCCAGCGCGGCCCGCACCCGGTCGGGCAGTGAGCCGCCGTGGACCAGCCAGTCGTCCAGCGCGATCCGCACCGACGCCATGGCCAGCGCCCCGAGCAACCGCGGCCTGGGATCGTCGGGCGCCGGATCCGGACACCGAGGACCGAGAAGCTCGGCGATCGCCGACTCGTAGCGCAGATAGATCTGCAGCGTCCACGCGCTGAACACCGGTGACGACCGGGTCAGGGTGGCCAGCTCGCGCACCTGACCGCTGATCGCATCGAAGCCGTCGCCCAGGTCCTCGAAGGCCGCGGCCAGCGCCGCACCCGCGGGCAGATGCGGGGGTTGGGCGGCGATCGCGGCGGTGATGAGGTCCAGCCAGTGCGCCGTCATACCCTCGGCGACGGCGTCCTCTTTGGCGCTGAAGTACCGGAAGAACGTCGCCCGGCCCACCTCTGCGGCCGCGGCGATGCGCTCGACGGTCGCCGCGGCGAGGCCGTGGTCGATCACGGACTGCGCCGCCGCCGCCGCGATCCGGGCTTTCGTCGCGCGCTGCTTGCGCACCGCCAGACTCTCTCCCGAATCCACCCCTGAGACGACGTCCATGGTGAGACTATGTCTCACATGGATGCCGAGGGCAATCACGTGGCGGCGAGCCTGCAGTCGTGGCAGTTCGTCCAGCAGATGCTCGCCGACCTCACCACAACCGTCATCCAGGACGCGACCAGCGAACGGGAGTTGCTGGAAGGACTGGCCGTCATCGCCAAGACCACCGCACTGTGCGCCGAGATGACGGTCGAGGCCGATGCGCAGCGGCCGCGCTTCTTCGACATGTGCACCGAAACCAGGCTGATCGGCGGGCCGAATCCCGACGGCCGATACCTGCTTGCCATGATCCGCGGCGACCGCACCTACCGGGTCACCGGGAACCGGGGCAGCAGCGCCTATCTCGGATTCCAGGTGCTGGCGGGCACGGGCCTCACCCCCCGCCGCATGGCCTGCTACCTCGGTGACCGTGAACTGGTCTGCGAGGGCGGATCTTTCGACTTCCTGCTGTCCGCAACGCGCCCGGCACCCGAGACGCTGGGCAGCGCGCAGTGGCTGCAGATCCCCGACGACGCGTCCTCGATCGTGGTCCGCGAGTACATCGGCGACCGCGAGGCCGAGACCCCGGCGTCGATGTCCGTCGAATGCGTGGACGCCGATCCGCTGCAACCCATTTCAGACGAGGCACTGGCCGCGGCCTTCACCGCGATGGCGTGGACGATCGTGAAGCTCGCCACGCTGCACCGGACCGTCAAGCCCGAACTGCTCACCGCGCCCAACGTGCTGGTGACCGCACAGGCTGCCGAATTGGGCAGCGCCGAGACCACCCCCGACAACCTCTACATGATCGGGTCGTTCGCGCTGGAGGCCGACGAGACGCTGCTCCTCGAGTTCACCCCTCCCGACACCCGGTACTGGAACGTCACACTGGAGAACGTCTGGCACGAGTGCCTGGAGCCGAGGCACCGGCACAGCTCGGTGACCAACAGGGGCGTCCGGCCGGACCCGGCCGGCGTCGTGCGGATTGCGGTTTCCGGCAAGGATTTCGGGCACGGTCACTGGCTCGACACCGGCGGCCGTCACCGTGGGTTCGTGGTGGTGCGCTGGCTGGACAACCCCGCGGCGCCGGTGGTGCGCACCACGGTCCGGCGCGGGGCCGGCTCATGACCGCCGACCGGTTCGACCCGGACCGCCTCGTGGAGCAGGCCTGCGCGGCCGCCGGTCTGGACGACTTCGGCGACGACGGCAGCTGGCGCGACGGCCTGCACCGGTTGTGCGACGGCCTGGTCGCCGACGCCCGGCTGAACGACCTCGGGGTCGAGATCGCCGCCATGGACATCCACCGTGCGCTGACCAGCAGGCTGGCGATCGTCGACTGGCGGGCGCGCCATCCGGCGATCGGCGCGGCGCCGGTGCCGCGGCCCATCTTCATCGTGGGTCAACCCAGGACCGGCACGACCATCCTGTTCGATCTGCTGGCCCAGGATCCGGCGTTGCGCCCGCCGCTGACGTGGGAGGTCGACAACCCCTTCCCCCCGCCTGAACCCGAGACCTACGACACCGATCCCCGAATCGCGCAGACGCAGGCCAACATCGAGATGTCGGAGCAGATCGTGCCCGGCCTGCTGGCACACCATCCGATGGGCGCACTGGTCGGGCAGGAGTGCGTACGCATCACCGCGGGCCAGTTCACCAGCATGATCTTCCCGACGCAGTACCGGCTGCCCGACTACTACCGCTGGCTTCTGTACGACGCCGATCACGGTCCGGCCTACCGCTACCACCGGATGTTCCTGCAGCACCTGCAGTCCGGCGTCGGGGGCCGATGGCTGCTGAAGTCACCGGCACACCTCTGGCAGCTCGACGCACTGGTGGCCGAGTATCCCGACGCGCTGATCGTGCAGACGCACCGCGATCCGCTCAACGTCATCTCGTCGATCAGTGCTCTGCTGCACCATCTGCGCCGGCTGGCGTCCGACGAATCCTCCATCCCCGACTGCGCGGCGCAGTCCCGCGAGCAGATCATCGTGGGCCTCCAGCGCGCCATGGCGTTGCGGGACTCCGGGGCGCTGGCCGCCCACCAGGTGGTCGATGTGCATTTCGCCGATTTCATGCGCGACCCGTTCGAGACGCTCCGCACGCTCTACCGGCGCCTGGGCCGCGAACTGGACCCGGTCACCGAGCAGCGGATGCGCGCCCATCTCGCCGCACATCCGGGTGACCACGGCGGGGGCAGATACCGGTGGGCCGATACCGGCCTGGACGCCGCAGAGGTGCGCGATCAGGTCAGGGCCTATCAGCAGCGCTACGACGTTCCCGACGAACCGCTCAGGTAGTGCGCAGCGGGCCCAGCCGCCACGACTTGCGTGGGCCGCGGATGTCGACCGAACCGCACACCACCTTGCCGGTGAGGATCACGTGCGGGTTGCCCTCGGCGGGGGCGTCCTTGCGGTGGTCGTGGGCGCTGCCGACGTTGACCTCGACGTCGTCGATGGACGCGCTGGCACCGTCCGGCAGCCGCAGCTCCAGGCCGCCGAACTTCATGTCGAGCTCGATGACCACGATCGGTCCCGCGAACCGCGCCCGCGTCAGATCGAGGTCCACCGACCCCATCCGCCGGTGCAGCGCCAGCCGGGACGGCACCACCCATTCCCCCTGCCTCTTGAGCGAGCCCAGCACACCGCGCAGCTCGACCCGGTCGGCGGCCGAGGTCACGATCGCGCCGGGACCCGGCAGGTCGCCGACGAGGGAATCGAGTTCCGAGCGCATCCTGGCCTGCGACACCGCCGCCGAGCGCTCCTCGAACTCACCGATGTCGATCAGGCCGAGAGCGACGGCGTTGTGCAGCCGGCGCAGCGTGCCGTTGCGGTCGGCGTCGGAAATCCGCATCTCGACCGCCCCGGGAGCGTGCAGAGCCTCCGCGTCGGCGAGGCGGCGGGTCCGGCTGTGGTTGACGTCGGTCATGGCGCCTTCCACGGTACCGCCGCCGGGGTCAGGCCAGATAGTCCGGCGGCAGCGAGTCGAGCATGCCCTTGAGCATCCGTACCGCGTACTCCGAACTTCCGCCGCCGACGATCAGCGCCGAGAACGCCATGTCGCCGCGGTAGCCGGTGAACCACGAGTGTGAGCCGCCGGCGAACTCGGCCTCCCCGGTCTTGCCGCGCACGTCGCCGGCGCCCTGCAGGTCCTCGGCCGTGCCGTTGGTGACCACGAGGCGCATCATCGGGCGCAGGCTTTCCACCACCTCTTGCGAGATCTGCTGCTGCTCGCCGGTGACCCGGGTGTCGCGCCCCTCGATCAGGCGCGGCACCGGGGTGCGGCCCGCCGCGACCGTCGCCGCGGCCAACGCCATGCCGAACGGGCTGGCCAGCACCTTGCCCTGGCCGAAGCCGTCCTCGGTGCGCTCGGTGAGGTTGACGGTCGGCGGCACCGAGCCGCTGACCGTGGACAGTCCGGGAATGTCGTAGTCGGGTCCGATGCCGTACTGCGAGGCGGCCTGGGTCAGACCGCGGGGCGGCATCCTGCTGGCCAGTTCGGCGAAGGTGGTGTTGCACGAACTCGCGAACGCCCGCGACATCGGGACGGTGCCCAGGTCGAAACCGCCGTAATTGGGCACGGTGCGGTGCCCGATGTCCATGCTGCCGGGACAGCCGAGAAGGGTGTTGGGCGTAGCCATCTGGCGTTCGATCGCCGCGCCGGCGGTCACGATCTTGAACGTCGAGCCGGGCGGGAACAGCCCCATGGTGGCCAGCGGGCCCTCCCGGTCGGCGGCCGAATTCTGCGCCACGGCCAGGATCTCGCCGGTGGAGGGCTTGATGACGACGATCATCGCCTGTTTGTCGGTGATGTCGACCGCGTTCTGCGCCGCGTTCTGTACCGCGCGGTCCAGGCTGATGCTCACCGACGGCGCGGGCTGGCCGGGCACTTCGTTGAGGACGTCGACGTCGACGCCGTTCTGGTTGACCGTGACGACGCGCCAGCCGGGGTCTCCGTCGAGGTCGTCGGCGACCGTCTTCTTGATCTCGTTGACCACCGCGGGCGCGAAAGTGTCGTCGGTGGGCACCATTTCGGGCTGCGGCGTGATCACCACACCGGGCACCGGGGCGAGAGCGGCGACCACGGCATCGTGGTCGGCCTGGCGCAGGGTGATCAGGCTCAGCGGTCCCTTCGTCGAGCTGGCCTGCTCGGCGAGGCGCTGCGGGTCGAGGGTGTTGTCGAAGCGGTGCAGGACCCCGGCGACGGTGCGGGCGGTGGGCATCAGCTCGGCGCCGGCGGCCTGCGCGTCGAGGGCGAAGTGGTACCGGTAGCCGGGCACCAGCACGTTGGTGCCGGTGCGTTCGTGCACCGAGGCCCGCGGCGGCGGGTCGGCCCGCAGCGCGAAGGTCTGGTTCTCCCCCAGCCGCGGATGCAGGCCGGTGGCGCTCCAACGCACCTCCCAGCGACCCTCGTCGCGCACCAGGTTCAGCTGTCCGTCGTAGGTCCAGGTGCGGTTCTTGGGCAGGTGCCAGGTGTAGCGGTAGGTCACGCTGCCGGTGTCCTCGGCGTATTTGGAGCTCAGGATCTGGGCGTCCAGACCGGTGGCCTGCAGTCCCGCCCACGCCTCGTTCAGCGCGGCCCTGGCCTCTTCGGGGTCGTCGGCGAGCTGCGAGGCGGCCCCGGTGTCACCGGTGGCCAGCGCCGAGAAGAACTCCTCGGCGGTGGGTTCGGGTCCGTTGGGCCGCGGCGTGCAGGCCCCGAGCGTCACGACCAGAGCGGCCACGGTCGCCAACCCGGTCGTGCGTGTTGCGATTGTGAACAGTGTTGCCATTGAGGCAAATGTTAAGAAGTAACGATCCGATTTCGGCGCAGGCGCACCGAGCCCTCAGCGCCGAAATTGCATTCCGGCAGGCCCGCACTCGCAAAAGCTCTGCTGGAATGCAATTTCGGCGCAAAGGGAAAGGCGGGATCAGGCGCCGGCGGCGGGTGCCCGCACCACCAACGGCACCGCCGGGAAGTACGCGGCCATCTCCGACCGTGACGCGCGCAGTGCCGCGGTGCCATAACCCTGCTTGCGGTGACTGGGGTGGATCCAGATGCGCACACCGACCTCGCCGTCGGCGAGGTCACCGAACACCATCCCGACCTTCGCGGACCCGACCTCGGCCACCAGCCAGGCGGCCTCCTCGGCCGCCACCCGCGCCACCGCGGCCGCGATCTCGTCGCCGAGGTCGCCCGCCGGCGCCGCGGTGCCGTCACCGGCCGAGCGCATGTCCTCGGTGCGGGCGGCGAAGATGTCGCGGTCCTGGTCGGCGGCGAACGGGCGCAGCAGCAGCCGGCGCGCCGACCCCGGCGTCTGCTCGGGCGGGGTGTAGTTCTGCGCCCGGCTGTTGAGGTCCTCCAGTTCGGCGGCGATCCTGCGCCGTGACACCTTGGTGAGCCGGTCGAACGACAACCGCAGCACAGCTTCGGCGGCTTCGGCCGAGGTGTCGAGCAGATCGGCCAGCGAGTCGATCGCGGCGTCGTAGTCGTCGGAGGCGACGACGGCGTCGAGCACCTCGTGTCGGCGCTCCAAAGCGTGAACGAGTGCAGCAGCCATCTCGCGGCTCGCCGCGGTAGCCATCTCGCGGCTCGCAGCCGTCGCGTCCGGGTCGGTCATGTCGCCAGAGTAGGCGGCCGGGCGGATCAGTCGAGCAGCACCGTCGCGAACGACGCGATCTCGGTGAAGCCGATGCGCGCGTAGGTCGCACGCGCGACGGTGTTGAAGCTGTTGACGTACAGGCTGGCGATGCGGCCGCCTGCGACGATCGCCGCGGCGACGGCGGCGGTGCCCGCGGTCCCGATGCCCCGGCCGCGCTGGTCCGGATGCACCCACACGCCCTGGATCTGCCCCACCGCGGGTGACTGCGAACCGACCTCGGCCTTGAACACCACCTCGCCGCGGTCGAACCGCGCCCATGCCCTACCGGCGGCGATCAGCCCGGCGACCCGACGCCGGTAGCCGCGGCCGCCATCACCGATGCGCGGGTCGATGCCGACC
>Ga0172382_10002197_pt1 | contig 33197 bp, 25 predicted proteins | sample Leawel138RmetaG_FD_122245 | JGI IMG/M metagenome (GOLD analysis project Ga0172382, IMG submission 122245) | Leachate microbial communities from a municipal landfill in Southern Ontario, Canada - Leachate well 138R metaG | ecosystem: Engineered > Solid waste > Landfill > Unclassified | place...
AACCCTACGGAAAAGAAGGTGAAGCAATTTATTCGATTTCCAGAGGTGTGCTGAACCGCAAAATGATTGATGTGGCAGAGCAGTTTGGAGTGGAATTTTTCTTCGAACAAAAAATCTGGGATGTTACCCTTTCGACAGCCACACTTCACATTGGTGAAACCGAAAGAAGCGAGTGGACAGACAAAAAATATGACATTGTTTTCGGGGCAGACGGAGCTTTTTCCAGAGTACGGCATCGTATGCAACGACAGAGTATGTTCAACTATTCTCAGGAATTTCTTTCGATAGGTTACAAAGAATTAAATATTCCCGCCAATGCTGACGGAAGCTATAAAATCGACAAAAATTCGCTTCACATCTGGCCAAGAGGGAAGTATATGCTTTCTGCCTTGCCCAATTTAGACGGAAGTTTCAACAGCATTTTGTTTATGCCTTTTCAGGGCGAAAACTCCTTTGAAAAACTGCAAACCAAAGAAGATGTAGTAGATTTCTTTGCCAAAAATTTCCCTGATACTCAGGCAGTAATGCCAAAATTAGTCGAAGATTTCTTTAAAAATCCTACGAGTTATCTGGTAACGATGAAATGCTTCCCCTGGACGTATCAGGACAAAGTTGCTCTTATCGGAGATGCCTGCCATGCTATCGTTCCGTTTTACGGTCACGGAATGAATGCAGGATTTGAAGACATCACCATTCTCACCCAGATGATGAAGCAGCATGGAGACGATTGGGAAGCTGTTTTTACTGCCTATGAGCAGGAACGAAAACCCAATGCTGATGCCATTGCAGAGCTGTCTTACCGCAATTTTATGGAAATGAGTTCCGATACGGCAGATGAAAAATTCTTACTTCGCAAAAAAATAGAAACCTTGTTTTCTGACAAATACCCTCATTTGTGGCAACCTTTATACAGTATGGTAACTTTTAGTCCTATTCCTTATAAAGAGGCTCTGGCTTTGGGAGAAAAACAAGAAGCAATAATGGATAAAGTTATGCAACTTCCTGATATTGAGCAAAAATGGACTTCAAAGGAAGTAGAAGAATTGATTTTAAAAGAAATAGGGGAGAAGTAACTTCCTTAAATTTTTATTCTTTTCAAAGAGAATCCTATTGTTTGCAGTAGGATTTTTCTGTTTTAATAAAAACCACACAATATCGGGAGTTAAAAATTCGTTATCTGATAAAATGTTAATTGTTTAACCATCTAAAAACAAAGTAGTATGTCAGGTATCAATTTTTCAAAAAAGGAATGGATTGATTTGGTTTTTGAAAACCGAAACAAGTCCTACGGAGCCTATCAGCTTCGTGCAGAAAGTGGTAGAACTATGCTCAAAGCCCTGTTTCTGGGGGTTTTGCTGTTGATGAGTTTTGTGAGTATTCCCGTGATTGCTAATCATTTCAGCGAACCTGAACTAATGATTGTTCCCGAAGGAGCTCCCGATGAGGTAATTCGCCCTGTAGCCTATATTCCCGATTTGCCCAAACCCGAACCCGAAAAACCCAAACAACAGGCAACTCAGCGACCTGCACAGGATGTTATAAAAGATGTAGCTCCGACCATCACTCAAAATACGGAAACCAATGAAGAAATGCTTTCCCGAGATGAGGTGCAGGGCTTGGTAACCGGAGATGAGAATGTAGAAGGTCAGGAGGGAGGCTCGATCCTAACCGTAAATCCGGGGAATGAAGACCAGCCCGGAGACGAAAACGGTAGCCCAGATGGTGTGGAAGACGGAGTTCTTAAACCTTTTGAGGTAGATAGCACACCCGAATTTCCCGGAGGGTTAGACAGGTTTTATAAAATAGTAGGAAAAAACTTTGCCATTCCTCAAATAAATAGGGAAACTACCGCTATTGTTTACGTTTCATTTGTAGTGGAAACAGACGGAAGTCTTTCGGATATTCAGGTACTCAGAGACCCGGGCTACGGGCTGGGTCAGGAAGCTATCAGAGTGCTGAAAAACATCAAAACCAAATGGAAACCCGGAATCAAAAACGGAGAACCTGTGAGAACCTCCTATAATCTTCCCATAAAAGTAAATATCCGATAAACTAAAAAATCTGTCTAAGCTGTTTAGGCAGATTTTTTTTGTTAATTGGTTGCTGAGTCGAATTATTTAAATCTTGCACCTGTAATAATTCACGAATTTTTGCACACGTTCATTAACAGTCGTTAACTCATTTTATTTTTTCATTCCCTCTGTTTTGCAGTATGTTAGACCGATTCTATTTTACATAATATAAATTATGATTTGTTTTAATTACGATAAAATAAGACCTTTTCTGTGTCGTTTTATCCTGATTATCCTTTCCTTGGATCTTTAAAACCGATACTTTATTCCTGCAAAGAATGTTCGTGGTTTTGTCGGGCCATAAATGTAGTTGGCATCACGAAGAGCTCCTTTGTCAAAATCGTTTTGATAAGAATCAAACATATTTTGAACTCCGGTATAAACCTGTATGCAGTTGTCTTTAAAATCAAAATCGTAGGCTGCTTTGAAGTGATTTTCAAAAAAATCGGGTGTTTGTTTGATAACGGTTTGTTCGGTGTTTGGGTCAATCACGTGAGTAATTTTCATTTTTCCGGTATAAACTCCCGAAAACGATAATGTCAACTCTGAAATCGGGTTATAATTTAAGGTGTAATACCCATAAAAATCAGGTGTTTTCAAAAGGTTTTTGGTCGTGATTACCTCTTGTTGGTCTTGTGAAGTCCAGATTTGTTCATTTTTCTCATATTCAGCCTTTTGCAGGGTTATTCCCGCCTGGAAATTTACTTTTTTGGAAAAAGCAAAACTGGTTTCCAGATTCAGCCCTGCTACGGTTGCTCCGGAGCCGTTTCGTTTGGTTGCCACAGCAATTCCACTTGGCAGTTCTTCCCGATTGGCTGTTACAAAAGCATCGTCAAGACGGGTGAAAAAGCCCTCCAAAACCACATTGGTCTGGAAAGCTCCGCTCGATTTGGTGTAGTTTAACGAAGCATTAAAACTGTTGGAACGTTCGGTTTTCAGGTTTGGGTCAAGTCGTGTAAAAGAAGCTGCTCCTCCCACAGTTTCGATATGTAAATCCTCATCAAAAGCCTGCGGACTTCTGTAACCCTGCGAATAAGACGTTCGTGCTTTCAGCCGGTTGTTGATTTCATACATCAGCGAAACTCTCGGAACAAAAACACTCAGATTTTTATGGTCATGAAAGGTTTCCACATCTAGGTCATAGCGTCCGTCAATGTTGACGTTATCAAACCTTGCTCCTGCCAAAATCGTAAATTTTTCGGTGGGTTTTATTTCCAATTGCGAATAAACTCCCAGAGTTCCTACTTGTTGGTCAATCAGGCGATTGTATCCGGGCATTCGGTCTTGCACTTCATTCAATTGATATTCCGAACCCGAAAGCAACAGCCATTTTTCGTTGAATTCATACGAATATTGAAGTCCTCCAACAACAGATATATCCTCGGAATTTCCGTAGGCATTCAAAGCCAGCATATCTTCGGGAGTAAGCTCCTCTCCTGCCTGTAAAACTCTTCCTCCGCCTCCGTAATAGCTGTTTCTTTCGGCTTTTTGGGCAGAGGCATAAACGGAATATTTGTGCTTATAATCTGCGGAATATTTCTCGAAAGAAAGCCCTCCACCCAGGATTTTATGGTCTAATTGTTCGGTAATATCGGTTTGGTGAGCAGGCAGGTGAAAGTGGTTTCCGCCTCTGCGAAATTCACTGATGTTGAACATATTAAGCTTTAATTTCCCCAAATCGGAAGTGTTCCAGAAAGCATCAAAGCCAAAAGTAGTATTTTTTAATTGGGTCATTTCCGAAAAGCCGTCATCATTGGCATCAAAGGGTTTTCGGTCACGGTTATAGGCATAAAAACTGATTCCCTTATCGAATTTTTCGTTTACGACACTTGCATTTGCGTTCAGGGTTCTGTCGGGAGAATAAAAATCGACAAACGAATGATTCATACCGATTTCAAAGCTGTTTTCCATCGGGTCTTTGGTGATGATGTTGATGGTTCCTGCAATGGCACTTCCTCCGTAAAGAGCAGACCCTCCTCCCCTTATCACTTCGACCCGGTCAATCATATTGGCAGGTAGCATATCCAGCCCGTAAACTCCGACCAAAGCGGAAAAAATCGGGCGACTGTTGATGAGAATCTGGGAATAAGGTCCTTCGAGTCCGTTCATTCTCACCTGAGTAAAACCACAATTCTGGCAATTGGTCTCTAACCGCAATCCGGGAGTGAAATTAAGCCCTTCAGAAAGTGCCAGAGTTTGTGTGGTTTCAAACGATTTGCTGTCAATACGACTCACCATCACAGGTGATTTATAAACCGGAACCTCACTTCGTGTGCCTGTTATGACAACTTCTTCGAGATTCAGAAAATCTTCAAAAAGTTCGAAATTTTTCTCAATCGTTTGGTTTTCCTGAAAAAACAGGGTTTCCGTAAGGGTCTGATAACCTATAAAACTGATTACAACCTGCTGACTTCCCGAAGGAATATTTTTAAGCTCAAAAAAACCGTCTTTATCTGTTTTCGTAAAAATAGTTTTGCCTTTAACCGCAAGGCTTACCGCCTCAATAGCTTTGCCCTCTGTGGTAACTTTTCCTTTTAAAACAGCGGTTTGGGAATAGGTTACACAACCCAACAACACGGCAATTATTGATACGATGATTTTCATTTTTACAATTTCAAATTAGAATTGCAAAAATATAAATTTAGTTTAGGCTAAAAAATAATTTTACGGTTTTATTCTATTGAAAATGAATATTATTTTTCGTAAATTTGTGTTTATGGCACAAACACCTTCCACTATGCTCGATTTAGGGACAAAAGCTCCCGATTTTCGGTTGAGAGATATGAATTCCAACCACACTTTATCCTATGCTGATAGCAAAGGAAAAAAGGGTACACTCCTTATTTTTATGTGTAACCACTGCCCTTTTGTGCATCACGTTTTGCCCGAAATCATAATGATTAACAATGATTATCGCCTGCAAGGCATTTCGGTTGTGGGAATCAACAGCAACGATGCAGAAAAATATCCGGAAGATTCACCCGAAAAAATGGTAGAATTTGCTTTCGAAAACAAAATAGAATTCCCTTATTTGTTTGACCAGACCCAGGAAGTTGCCAAAGCCTATCAGGCTGCCTGCACGCCTGATTTTTATTTGTTTGATTCCCGGGATCGCTTGGTCTATAGAGGTCAGCTCGATGCTTCAAGACCCGGAAACGGAATTCCCCTGAGTGGTAACGACCTCAGAAATGCCATAGACGGACTCCTTTACAACCGAAAAATCAACCCCGACCAGAAGCCAAGCATCGGGTGTAATATTAAGTGGAAATAACTGTTTTTCAAAAAACTAACTCTTAAGAAACAGAGTTTTACTGCCTCCTCCCCGATTTTCATTATCAAAAAAAACGAGAAAAATAAAGGCTTAAACCCTCCTAAGGCATATCTTTGCAGGAAATTTTAAGAGGAGAAATGAACAGGAAAAAGGTTCAAAGAAAGCATTATTTCAGATTGATAGGGGTAGCTGCCTTAATTGGTGTATTGTCTTCACTTTTAGCGTATTCCTTAAAAACAAGTACCGAATATATTGAAGAAATAATCTTTGAATTTATCAGTCACAAAAACCGTCTGCTCTTTGTTCTGTTGCCCACCATCGGTATTACGGCTATTTATTTTTTGAGAAAATATATTTTTGCCAACCGCAGAAATAAGGGTATTACCGAGATTTATAAAACCCTCGATCAGCGAAAAGACCACCTTCCGTTTTTTAAAATTCCCTCCCATTACATCAACGGTTTTCTCACCGTAATTTTTGGTGGTTCTACCGGAATTGAAGTATCTACCGTAGTGGCTTCGGCAACCATCGGAAATCAGCTTTACAAAAAAGATTTTTCTGCAAAAATATATAAACGGGAACTGATATGTGCAGGGGTGTGTGCGGGTGTAGCGATTTTATTCGGAAGTCCTCTTGCAGGCTGGCTTTTTGCGATGGAAGTTATCGCCCGAAAATTTAATCTTACGTTGTTTTTAAGCTGTACGGCTTCTGCTTTGGTGGCTTGGGCTATGCTGCATATTCTAAAAACCGAACCCATAATTCCTCTGATGGTCAACGGATGGGAATGGAAAGCCCTGCCTTTTATGATGGTGCTGAGCCTGCTCGGAGGATTGCTCTCTATTTATTTTACCGTTTTGGTAACCCGAATAAAGCGTTTCTTTTCAGGGATAAACAATAATTTTATTCGGGTAAATCTGGGTGCTTTGGCTGTAGGGACTATGATTTGCTTTTTCCCGTTAGTGTTTGGCGACAGCTATCATGCCCTGAGAGAAATGGCTCACCACCCTACTGCTTATTCTTTGGTGTTGCTGTTGGGATTGGCTTTGGTCAAACCTTTGGCAGCTGCACTTACTTTGGGAGCAGGCGGAGACGGAGGCGTTTTTGCTCCGGGTATAGTTGCCGGAGCCTTCTTAGGATTGGCTTTTGCCTTGTTTTGTAATAATGTTTTCGGAACTTCGCTCGTTTATTTCAATTTTATGCTCATTGGTGGTGCTGCCACACTTTCTGCCAGTATTTATGCTCCGTTTACCGCTTTGTTTATCACCTGTAACTTAGTGCCCAACGGTTTTACGCTGTTTTTTCCGATACTCGTGGGTTCGCTAACATCTAACTATTTTGCCAAATGGCTGTTTCCTTATAACGTTTATACCTATGATATGAAGGCTGTGAAATAGATTTATTTGCCGCTCCCCTGAATAATATGATAAATCTGTAATGCGTTTCCGTCTGTGAGCAGCGAAACAAAATGACACATCTGCAACAGTCTTTCATAAACGGAATTAGTTTCTTTGGCTTTGTATTTTTCGGGTAACATTCTCAAAACCAGCTTGTCATAATTACTTGCCTTGCCTTCAAAATCGTTGTTGTAGGCTGTGGTAAAGGTGTCTAACAAAACGGAAATCACTTTGTATCCCGTAATTTCCTTTTGGGTTACTTCATTGCTTTGGTAGATTTTTTTGACACAGATTTTAATGATATCGTCAAGTTGGGCTTTAAACCGACTTTTATCGGTAAGGGCATACGGAAAATCCCCTGCCAAAATCCTGTCTTCGTTTTCTTTGAATACTTCGATAACTTCGTTAATCATTCTCCCGATTGCCAAAGCCCTGAGGTAACTGATGCGGTCTTCACGGGTTTTAAGTTCGTTGTATTTTGAACTGTTGATGCTGTCTTTTACGAGTTTTATCAGATATTCCAAAGCAAATTCTTCGTCAATCCAACCCAGATTTATTCCGTCTTCAAAGTCGATAATCGTATAGCAAATATCGTCTGCAGCTTCCACCAAATAAGCCAAAGGGTGTCTTTCAAAACCAATGTCGTTTCCCGTTTTGTTTGGAATAAGTCCGAGATTGTCAGCAACGTCTTTGACAAATTCTTTGTCTGCCTGAAAAAATCCATATTTTTTGTCTGCAATGCGGTTGGTTGGTTTTATCGGAAGTGATTCTTTCGGATATTTCATAAATGCCCCAAGTGTAGCATACGAAATCCTGAGTCCGCCTTCGTTTCCGAACATTGAAGAAGACAAAACCATAAGTCCGTTGGCATTTCCTTCAAACGAAATCAAATCCTGATATTCTTTGTCGATCAGCTCTTTTTTGTAAATTTTACCGTTTCCGTTTAAGAAATATTCTCCGATGGCTTTTTCTCCCGAATGTCCGAAAGGCGGGTTTCCGATGTCGTGTGAAAGTGCAGCAGCAGCCACAATTGCTCCGAAATCGTTTACCTGATAGCCCAATTCTTTAAGGTGAGGATATTTGTCTAAGATAAAGCTCCCTGCACTTCTGCCCAACGACCTGCCCACAACCGAAACTTCGAGGCTGTGAGTGAGTCGTGTATGGACAAAATCGGTTTTGGAAAGCGGAATCACCTGTGTTTTGTCCTGCAAAGTGCGGAAAGCAGGCGAAAAGATAATCCGGTCATAATCGACCTCAAACCCCAATCGGGTCGGGTCTTGCTCTTTTCTGATTCTTGGTTTGGTGTCTCCTTGTTTTTTTAGCGATAATAACCGCTCCCATTGCATCATAACTGACTTTTTTAAAGCTCAAATATACGACAAAAGATTGTCTTTCTCTTTTCCCTCTGCCAACTATTCGTTGTCCTTTTTCTTAAAGATAGAACCGATTTCTTTCCCGATTTTCTGAACGGCTTCAATCCCTTTGTGCAACGGTTCAGACGAAATATCCAAATCATCATAGCGTTCGTCACTGAAATTGTCAAACTGCTGCGGATAGACCACAAAACGGCTGTTAAGCGGAAAATATTTTTCCATTTTAGAAGGCAGATTTTCCAGCACTCCCATATAGGAAGCAGCTCCTTTTCGAGCCGAAATCAGTACGATAAGGTCGTCTTCGTCCACATCTTTTGCAAGTATGAGAAAATCTTCCCAATCGTTAAAAGATTTTATGGTGATTGTGGCAGGCTGCTTTGTTTTTTTCAGGAAACGCTCCACGGCTTTCTGAGTAGGTTCGTTACAATACAGCAAAATAGAAATGCTGAGCTCCTGAGCCAGCTTGGTCATTTTGGTTATCCATAAACCGAAACCGTTTTCGTGTTCTGACAAAGGCGGAGCAGCAATCACGATTCTCTTGTGAAGCACCAAGGGTTTTTCCAGATGGCAGATAAAAGTGGTTTTGTCTGTGTTGTTGAGAATACTGTCGATTTTTTCACCAATCAGTTTATCGAAAAATCCTGCCCGTTGTGGCCAGCCCAAAATGATAATGTCTGCCATTATTTCTCTGGAAATCCTGATAATTCCGCTTGCCGTATTGTGGTCAATGGTAGTGATGACATTTACTTTGGTCTCTGAAGCAGAGGCTTGTTTTACGAATTCTTCGAGCTTGTTTCGGGCTTTGATAATATTGATTTCGGCTTCGTTATTGTTGGAAACTACCGAGAGTATAGACACCGGATTTGCCGATTTTTTGTCTTTCACGAAAGTGGCAAATTCCAATAGTTTTTCGATATTGGCAACACTTGCAAAGGGCAACAAAATGTGTTCGCTCGAAGCCGCTCCGTTGGTTTTGATGATTTCGACCGGGTCGTCTGATTCGACTATGATTTTTTTACCTGCCTGTTCGGTAGCAAACGAAGCAACAACACAAGTGATAAGGATAAGAATAATGGTTCCGTTCAGGATATTTTCGTCCAGAATTTCGGCTCTGTATCCTACTAAAATTACAGCAAGAGTGGCAGCTGCGTGAGCTCCGCTAAGCCCGAAAATAAGCTGACGTTGGGCTCCTGTATATTTGAAAACGAGTTGCGTAAACCAGGCTGCCAGCCATTTTCCGGTCAAAGCAACAACTGTTAATGTTCCCGCTACGACAAGGGCTGTCGGACCGCTCATAATCACACTTACATCGACCAGCATCCCCACACTTATCAGGAAAAACGGAATAAATAAAGAATTACCGATAAACTCTATCCGGTTCATCAAAGCAGACGAATGCGGTATGAGTTTGTTGAGAGCCAATCCTGCTGCAAAAGCTCCGATAATAGGTTCAAGCCCCGCTACTTCTGCCAGAAAGGCTGCAAAGAATACGACAGATAATACAAAAATATAGTGGGAATGTTTTTCACTCTCTAATTTTCGGAAAAACCATTTGGCAATTTTCGGAATGACAAAAAACATAATGGCAGAAAAAATAGCCAGCGAAATAATCAGGCGAATCCAGAATTCTTTGTCTAAACTGCCCTGACTGTTTCCGATAATGACAGCCAGAATAATAAGCACTGCCGTGTCTGTCAGAATGGTTCCTCCTACTGTGATAGCTACTGCCTGATTTTTTGAAACCCCGAGTTTGCTCACAATCGGGTAAGCCACGAGTGTGTGGGTGGCAAACATACTGGCTGTGAGTAAACTGGCATTAAAATCATATTCAAGCAGGTAATAACATACGGGAAACCCTATTAAAATAGGAATGATAAACGTAAAAAAACCAAATAAAACACTCTTGTTTCGGTTGGATTTAAACTCGTTTAAGTCTAATTCCAAACCGGCAATAAACATAATATAGAGCAACCCTATGGTCGAAAAAAGGTCAATGGCAGAGCTTTTCTCAAGAACTCCAAATCCGTAAGGTCCTATGACCACTCCGGCTATAATAAGCCCGATAATTCCGGGAATATTTAGCTTTCGCAACAATATCGGAGACAATAGAATGATAAATAGAAGTAATGAAAATATCAGAATGTGATTTTCCAGAGGAAAATCAAATTCGTGGAGTAGGTGCTTGAAAAAATCTGTCATCGTAAGGGTTTTGTGTTAGGAATTATTTGTCGGTTGAAAAAGTCGGTTGTCAATTTTTTGAATTTACCTCTAATCTTATGGGAATAATATAAACATGTAAAGGATTTTGTGCATAAAACCCTTTTTACTCTTGGCTTACAGACAAAAATAAAAAAAATTCCCTAACTCCAAACAATAAAAAAAAGAAAATGACGGAGCGAGATGAAAAATTTTTAAAATAAAAAAGGAGCCTTAAAAAAAGCTCCTTATTTTATCTGTATTGGTTTCTGATTATTTAGTCATTTTAGATGCCATAATCAGGGCATTGTAAGCATTTACGATACCGCCCGAAGCCGAAAATTCAGCAAATGATTTTTCGATTCTTTCGTCGGTTCTTTCGTCTATAATATAAACGTTGTGAGTCGGTTTGATGGAAGAATCCATTAGAATCTGTTTTACCTGAGCTGCCGTAAGGCTTGGGTAATAAGAACGGATAAGAGCTGCCACACCTGCTACATTGGGTGAAGCCATCGAGGTTCCTTGCAGATACTCATATTTGTTGTTTGGAGTCGTAGCATAAATTCTCACTCCCGGAGCAAAAACATCTACATTTTTCTTTCCGTAGTTGGTAAAACCTGCCAGCATTCTGTCGTCATAACTAAAGTTTAAAGCTCCTACAATCACTACGTTGTCTGAATATTCTGCATCTCCGTTATATGAATCATTAGGGAATTTATTGATACCGTCAACGTCATAAGTGTCGTTTCCGGCTGCAATCACAATCAGTACGTCTTTTTCGGCTGCATATTTCATAGCATCTATCACCCACTCTCTGTGTGGAGAATAGTATTTTCCGAAACTTCCGTTGATAACTTTTGCTCCGTTATCTACCGCATAGCGAATAGCCAAAGCGATGTCTTTGTCATATTCGTCTCCATCAGGAACTGCTCTGAGAGCCATAATTTCCACATTGTTGGCTACTCCGTCACCGCCTAAACCGTTGTGGCGAACCTGTGCGATGATTCCCGCTACGTGAGTTCCGTGTTTGGCTTCGTCTTTATCCAACCCAATGACATCGTTGTTGCCGTATTTGACATCGGTAATATCATCCGGATTGTCGCCCACTACGGCTCTTCCGTTGAATTCTTTATTAAAGTGATAGTTTAACTGAGCATCCACATAGTTCTCAAAAGCAGTAATTCTCTTACGAAAATCTTCTATAGCTCCCTGAACATGCACCCGAATCAAAACTTCTTTGGCTGCCATAACCTTTTCGTCTTCGGTTTCTATGTTTTGCAGGTCTTCGAGTGTGTAGCTGTCTTTTTTAAGAAAGCTCAAAATGGTAGGTTCCAGGCTTTTCATATAGTCCAATTGCTGTCTGCCCGCCTGAGCTTCTGCGATTTTTTCGTCATATTCTGCCAAGGCTCTTTTATAGTCGGCAGAACCGTCATTTGGTTTTTTCAGCAAACGGATAAACTCATAGTTTTCGTGAATGGCATTTCCGAGGAAATTCCAACCGTGAATATCGTCTGTATAACCGTTGTTGTCATCGTCTTTTTTATTGTTGGGTGTCTCTTTGGGGTTGTTCCAGATAACGGCGGCCAAATCAGGATGTTCGATATCAACACCCGAATCAATCACTCCTACCACCACTTTTTTACCTTTTGCTCCTTTGATAAGGTCTGTATAGGCTCTGTCAACGCTCATTCCCGGAATGCTGTCTCTGAGCAAATCGAGATGACTCCAACGTTGCAGGTCTTTTTCTTCGATTTTGGATTGTTTTTTTACAGCTCCGCTGATATCAATCGGGGCAGCATCTTTTATGGTAAGATACGACTTCTGAGAACTACATCCTGCAAGGGCAATAGCCAGCACAGAGGATATAAATAGAGGTTTGACAAGTTTCATGATGTACTATTTTTTATTGGGTTACAAATATGACTATAATTTCCCGAATTTGTTACATTGGGCTTAAAAAATTTCTTCGGTTTTGAAAATTTCCTTCAAACGGACACCTTTTTCGGTGTGTTCTACCGTGATGATTTGGTGATGAGCATCGTGTTCTAAAAACAAATAATAATTGTTGTCGGCCGCCAGCTTCAAAAACTTTTGTTTTTCGCCCAGCGTAAGCAACGGACGGGTATCATAGCCCATCACATAAGGCAGCGGAATATGCCCGACGGTAGGCAGCAAATCGGCTACAAAAACAATGGTTTTTCCTTTGTAGCTGATGTGGGGCAGCATTTGTTTTTCGGTATGACCGTCAGCAAAAAATATCCCGAAACCCAGTTCGGAATCCGTTTGGAAGTCCCCTCCTTCCCTGTTGACGAACTTTAATTGCCCTGCTTCCTGCATCGGCAAAATATTTTCCGACAAAAAAGAGGCTTTTTCTCTGGCATTGGGCTTGGTCGCCCATTCCCAGTGGTTTTCGTTTGTCCAATATACCGCATTTTTAAAAGCGGGAACATAAGCTGTTTTGTCTTTATTCCAGTCCACACTTCCTCCGCAATGGTCAAAATGCAGGTGTGACATAAAGACATCGGTAATATCATCTTTTGAAAAACCATATTTCTGCAACGATTTTTCGAGCGAAGCATCGCCCCACATATAATAATAACTGAAAAACTTTTCCGATTGTTTGTTTCCCATTCCCGTGTCGATGAGAATCAGGCGATTTCCATCTTCGATAAGCAGGCAGCGGGTTGCCAAATCTATCATATTATTGCTATCTGCCGGATTGGTTCTGTTCCAGATGCTCTTTGGCACTACGCCAAACATCGCTCCTCCGTCTAATTTAAAGTTGCCGCTTTCTATGGGGTATAGTTTCATTGTAGTTGTTAATTAATTGTTATTGGTTAATTGTTATTGGTTAATTGTTATTAGTTAATTGGTTAGTTGGTTAGTTGGTTATTGGAAGGTATTCTGGGCTGACTGACCACTCCCGATAGCTATCGGGACTGAACACTAATTACTGACCACTGACCACTAAACAGCTACCGTCCTTTCGGGGTATTGAATTTTTTCAGCACAAAAGCATCAAAAACAGTCATCAAAAGTCCGAAAAAGGCGGTTTGCAGCAGTGATGTTTTCAGGCAGTTCCACTCTTTGAGGTTGTCATAACACATGCCGGGTAATTTAAAAAAATAGCCCACTATAAAATAGAGCAACGAAAAGACCAGAAAGCCTGTCAGAAACCGTATGATTCTCTTTTTATCCATTTTACATCAACAGTTTTTTGATTAAAAAAAGCAAACCGATAAAGCCCAAAAAAGCAAGTAATACCCAAAGACTCCCTTTATAGAGTTTGCTGTGCATTTTTTTGTCTTTGGTATAGGAATAAATCATTACTCCGATGAATACCACCACAAAAAAAGCAGCAAAAATGAGTTGATTTGTCGAAAACATATTTTTTCTTGCAAATATACTCTTTTCATAAGAAATTACCATTCAAAATACGGAATAAGGTAAACTTGATTCAGGTACATAGCAGGTTAAGGAATTTGCCTGAACGATGAAACAAGACCATAGCAAAGCCAATCAGGAACTCCGGAAATTGGCAGAAAAGCTTTTATCCCTCACAACTCACACACTGCACTAAATTTTGCACTACGGTTTCTTTTGAAACACTCTGGCTTCGCTGGTAATAGAGTGTTTTTATGCCTAACCTCCAAGCTTCTATCAAAAGTTTGTTTACATCTTTTACTGCTAAATTATGAGGAATATTGATGTTCAGACTTTGGGATTGGTCAATGTATTTCTGGCGAACTGATGCCTGTTGAATAATTTCCAACTGACTGATTTCTTTAAAGGTTTTAAATACCATCTTTTCTTCTTCTGTCAATTCATTCAGATGCTGTACACTTCCCTGATTAAGCATTATGCTCCGCCAGGTTTCTTCGTTGTCAATGCCTATTTCTTCCAATAAAGCTTTGAGGTATTTATTTTTTCGGATAAAATTACCTTTAGACAGTCCGGCTTTGAAATAATTGCTGCTAAAAGGTTCAATTCCGGGTGAAGTTTGTCCTAAAATAGCCGAAGACGATGTAGTAGGAGCAATTGCCATAACGGTCGCATTTCTGACACCGTAGTCTTTCAACAGTTCAGGTTCTCCGAATATTTCAGCCAGTCTTTTGCTTGCAATATCGGCTTCAGAACGAATATGTTTAAAAATTTTATTCGTCAATTGTTTGGCTTCCAGCCCTTCAAACGGAATCATATTCTTTTGCAAATACGAATGCCATCCCATCACTCCCAAGCCGATTGCTCTATGTCTTTTTGCAAATGTGTTGGCAGATTTGAGGTAATAATTATTTTCTGTTTTTATGATAAATTCCTGCAAAACAGCATCTAAAAAGAAAATGGCGGTTTGCACAGCATCTGTATCTTTCCATTCATCATAGAGTTCTAAATTCATTGACGAAAGGCAACAAATAAACGATTCATCAAAATTAGACGGCAACATAATTTCCGAACACAAATTACTGGCATTGATACGCATATTAAGGTCTTTGTAAACCTGTGGTTTGTTTTGGTTTACATTGTCTGAAAACAAGATGTAAGGCATTCCCTTTTGTTGCCTTGATTCCAAAACTTTTGCCCATAATTTGCGTTTACCCATATCTCCGTCTATCATCTCCTGCATCCAGTAGTCTGGTACACATACTCCGAAGAATAAGTTTTGCAGAGGGCTTCCAATATCTTTTATTTGTAAAAATTCTTCAATATCAGGATGGTCAATATCCAAATAAGCTGCGAATGCACCACGCCTTACACCACCTTGTGAAATAGTGTCCATAGCAGTATCAAATAATTTCATAAAAGAAACCGCTCCACTGCTCTGTCCATTATCTGTAACGGCGGTTCCTCTTCCTCGCAATTCTCCAAAATAACCCGAAGTGCCACCACCTATTTTGGTTTGCATAATCACTTCACCTAATTTATGTGTAATACCCTCAATGTAATCCGGAACGTGTACATTAAAACAGGAAATTGGCAAGCCTCGTTCTGTACCCATATTTGCCCAAATTGGAGAACTCAAGCTCATCCAGCCGTTCTCAATAATTTCAATGAATTTCTCTTTCAGTTCGGGTCGATATAATTGTTTACTTGCTGCCGTAGCAATACGGTCAATAGCTCCTTTTACACTTTCGCCTTTCAATAAATAACCTCTGTTTAAAATTTGCTCACTTTCATCATTGAGCCACCATATATCATTCATAATACTTTGGTTTTTTTGTTGTTTTCATCTAATGCCACGAATGTAAAAACTCCTGAAATGGATTTTTTCTGAGGCGTATTTTTATACATTTCTTTTTGAAATAAATCTACTTTCACTTTTAAGCTGGTAGTTCTTATTTCTATGACTTTTGCTGTCAATTCTACAATTGTTCCTGCAGGAATTGGTTCTTTAAAGTCTATTTTATCCGAAGAAATCGTCACTACTTTTTTTCGGCTGAAACGGGTTGCAGCAATAAAGGCAACTTCGTCCATCATATTCATAGCCGTTCCTCCAAACAAAGTATCGTAATGATTGGTTGTATTCGGAAAAACAACTTTGAAAATATTAGTTTGTGATTGTACTATTCTGGCTTCTAACTCTGTCGTCATACCTTATAGTTTTAAAATAAATCTTCTGCGTGAATGCTTTTATCGTGCTTAGTGTAAGCGGTTGGTCGCTTGGCAAAAAAGTCGTCTAATTCGTTTGCAAATACATCTTCATCGAACCATAACATAGGTTTGTACTGTGTTGATGTAATGTTGAAAAGCTTTGGAATTCCTATTTTAAATAGGGACTCATCTACCCGATGTTTCATAAAGTTCATCATATCTTCTTTTGTGAAAAAATCCAATTCGCCATCCTCGTAAATCCAATCTAAAAGTTCGGACTCATATTCAATATACTTTCTGACCTCTTCTGCCATTCTACTTTTTACGGTGCTGGTCAAATATCCTTCACTGTCTAATTTATTGAGCAGATAAATACCTGCATCAGCATGGTTTTGTTCATCAATAGAAGTCCAAGCGATAATATTTGAAGTGTTTTTTAAGTAGCCCTTAAAACGGGTAAAGGAAAGAATGTTTGCAAATTGAGAAAACAATGATGAATTTTCGATTACGATTGCAAAGAATAGCAGCTTTGATACCACATCGTTATCTGTATACAAGCTGTTTTCAATAAGTTCCAATTTCTTTTTGAATACAGGAATATCCAAAAGCTTCTCAAAATCTTTGTTGTAACCCAACACTTCCAACAATCTTGCATAGGCTTCCCCGTGCCTAACTTCACATTCAGCGAAGGTTGCACCAAGATTGTTAAATTCAGGCTTTGGGAAATGTTTGTATAAGTCTCCCCAAAATAGTTTAACGCCAATTTCTACCTGAGCAATACTGAGCAGACTTCTTTTTACTATTTCTTGCTCCAATGCTGTCAGGTTAGATTTAAAATCCTGAATGTCTGCCGTAAAATCAATTTCTTTATGAACCCAAAATGAAGCGTTCATACTATCCACGAATTGCATTACTTCGGGATATTCAAAAGGTTTGTAATTTAATCGTTTGTCAAAAATGCCCATTGTATAAAGGGTTTAAAAATTAAACAATGGCACAAAAAAGGAAGGAATAAAAGAAATGGAAATCATCTCTTTCCGAACTTCGTTTTTTATGCGAAAACAAAATTCAAAACTGATTTGGCAGGTAATCTGGCTTACGGCTTTTAATCCGCTTACAGTTGCGCAACAGCTTGGGATTTTCACCCAATTCCCCTGTTTTCTTGTCTTAAAAATTTAAGACCGCCAAAACAGTAATTATTTTAGACGACAAAGGTAAAATTAAAAGATAAGGTAAACTCGGGCAACTTCAGTTTTATTATTAACAAGATTATGTTGATAATATATAATCTGTTGGAAACTATGTGATATGACTTTTGGAGAATTGATAAATAGTTATTTTGTATGGTACAGTAGTAATTTCATAACTTCTCTCTACAAATTTGGCTTATCCAAAAAATATTCATGTTTTAGAGCTTATCTTTTTATCTTTGTAGGAAAATTACGAACCTGCTTTGATCAAAAAAGTCCTTATTATAACCTATTATTGGATTCCTTCGGGAGGACCGGGAGTGCAGCGTTGGCTGAAATTTGTAAAATACCTGCCCGATTTTGGAATCGAACCTGTGGTTTACATACCCGAAAATCCCTCCTACCCTATTGTTGACAAGAATTTGAAGAAGGATTTTTCAAATCTGACGGTGCTCAAACAAAAAATAAGAGAACCCTATGGTTTTGCTTCGTTGTTTTCGAAGAAAAAAACACAAAAAATCAGCTCGGGGATCATTCCGAAAAAGAAAAACCAATCGCTGTTAGAGAGAATCTTGCTTTATATAAGAGGGAATTTTTTTATTCCGGATGCAAGAGTTTTGTGGGTAAAACCTTCGGTTAAATTTCTGGAAAAATACATTCGGGAAAACCAAATCGAAACCGTAATCACCACAGGGCCTCCACACAGTCTTCACCTTATTGGTCTGGGGTTGCAACAAAAACTAAACATCAGGTGGATTGCTGATTTTCGTGACCCCTGGACGAGTATTGTCTATCACAAAGACCTGAAACTCTCTGCTGCTTCTCAGGCAAAACACAAAGAATTAGAGCGGAAAGTTTTGCAGGCAGCCCATCAGATTATCGTAACCAGCCCTTCGACAAAAGCGGAATTTGAACAAATCACCTCAAAACCCATAACGGTGATTACCAACGGCTATGATGTGGAAAACATAGAGAAACAGCCTTTAGACGAGAAGTTTTCGCTGGCTCATATCGGTTCTTTCTTATCGGAGCGAAACCCGAGAATTTTGTGGAAAGCCCTTAGAGAACTCATTAAAGAAAACAAGGATTTCAGCAATGATTTTCAGTTGAAACTCATCGGGATTGTCAGCGAAGAGGTTTTGGAGACGATAAGAGAATTTAAGCTCGAAAATTATATAAATAACCTTGGCTATCTATCTCACAAACAATCGGTTGAGGAGCAACGAAAATCACAGGTTTTACTACTGATAGAATCAGATTCAGACCAGACCAAAGCTATAATTCCCGGAAAATTGTTTGAATATATGGTTTCGGGTCGCCCGATTTTGGCTATTGCCAATGATGAATCAGACATCAAAGACATTATCGTTTCGACTAATACAGGAGTATTCTTTGATTATTCCGAAAAGGAAAGACTTAAAGACGTTATTTTAAACTATTACAAGCAATACAAAGAAAACAATCTGAAATCACATCCGATTGGCTTACAGCAATTCAGCCGAAAAAACCTGACCCGAAAGTTGTCGGAGGTGCTGTGATTTAGGATTTAAGATTTAGGAATTTTCGAATAACCTATCAGACCACTGAACACTGAAAACTAAAATGGAGCTTCGACAAGCTCAGCCTGACGTACCCCACCATTAACCAATAACTATTAACTAACAACCGACAACTGTCCACTATCTCTTCACCACCTTTTGAGTCGTAGTTTTTCCGTTTTGGGTGAGTTTCAGAAAATACATTCCTTTTTCCAGATGACTGGTCGGGAGTGCTGTTTGTCCTGAAAAATCGGTTTGTGCCACTCGTTGTCCCAAAGCATTATAAAGCTCTGCTTTTACATTTCCATAGTTGTCGTTAAGCCCTATAATATTGATTTCTGTCTCAAACGGATTCGGGTAAACCGTAAACTGAGGTTTTTCTGTAAAGCCTTTGGTGCTCAGAAACTGTATGTAGGCAATGGCAGTTTCCATATTGGGTAACGGCCCGATATTTCCCGGATAGTCTTCAGACCAGCCCTGTGAAATCCCCGTATCTTGTAAAACCTGTATCAACTGAGCCGAATTCAGGTAATTTCCCGTTAAAGAATGATAATAAGACTGCAACACAGCCACACACGAAGCTACAATAGGCGTTGCGGAACTCGTACCCGAAAACAGCGTATAACGTTGGTTGAAATCATCTCCAATGGTTGCATAATCGCCATATCCGCTACTGAGGACATTCCAGCCCCAACCTTGCAGATTAACTCTTGAGCCGTAGGTGCTAAACCATGTCCTGCTGTGTTGTGTATCGGGAGTTCCTGCTCCTACGATGATGGCTCCGCTGTTGGGGCGGTTCATATATTCGGTATATTCGGGAGCATCGAGATTCTGGTTTCCGTTGCCTGCTGCTGCCACTACGATAATTCCCAAATCAGAAGCAGCTTTTGTCAAATCCCAGATAACATAATCAAATTCGGCCGGAACATAATTATCGGCTTCATCGGTAGCTCCCCCTGTCTGCATTTCATATATTACTACGTCGCCTTGTTGCGAATTTGCCAAAGCATAAGTAACGGCAAGCGTACGATTGTAACCAAATTCTACTGTATATTCCGGAAAAAGCACCATTTCTGCTGCTCCGTGAGCCAAACCGGTTACGCCATAATTTCCGTTATCGGCAATCACCACTCCAAAAGTTCCCGTTCCGTGCTCGCTATAATCGGTAGTGATAGCAGAGTTAACCGTATGTCCCGGAGCAATCATCACACCCGGATTCTGGTGAAATTCCTCGTGGTTTTTATTAAATCCGTATTCTATATCTCTCAGTCGTATGCCTTGTCCTGTGAGATTCATATCCCAGGCATATTGCATATTCACTCCCGGATTTGCTCCTGCATAGGTTTGAAGCGGAAGATAATTCGGAGTTACAGGAGGAATATCATAAGGAGGTTTAACAGGAGTTCTGCTCATAAAATCACAGTATCTCACTTCGGGTAAAAGTTCGATTTCTTTAACTAACAATTCTAAGTCATTATCGGTTAGCTCTTCGGACGTGATTCTGAAAATATTTTGCAGATTTTTTATGGAAGAATCATCACCCGAAATGCGAAGGGCTTCGCTTTCCATATCCCGAAATTTTTCCTGACTTAACGGAATCGCTTTTTCGCTGGTCAGGTTATAGGAGTTCAGAATAGTTTCTGCTCTCACCTCAGGTATATCTGCATAAAAAGCAACATATAAATCGGTTGTTCGCTCCGGATTTTGAGCTTTACAAATCAATAAACTGGTTAAAGTCAGAAGGATAATTATTTTTTTCATAAGATATTTTTATTACGGAGGTAAAAGTATAAAATTAATTTTCTATTCCAATCTTTTTTTATACTTTCGTAACTTAAAAAAACGATGCATTTCAGACATCCGGAAATCCTGTACTTTTTCTTCCTGTTGGCAATCCCTGTCATTGTTCACCTTTTTCAGCTCCGAAAATTCAAAAAAGAGTATTTTACCAACGTAAAATTTCTTCAACAGCTCGATATAAAAACCCGAAAAAGCTCGCAAATCAAAAAATGGCTGTTGCTCTTCACCCGTCTGTTGCTGCTTAGCTGTATTATTCTGGCTTTTGCCCAACCGTTTTTTAAAGCCGAAAATGCTGCGGGTAAAAACAATCCGCTCTATGTAGTGTTAGACAATTCTCATTCGATGCAAGCCGTTGGCAAACAAGGTGAACTCCTAAAGCGTTGTATTCAGGATTTATTGCAAAACATTCCTGAAAATCAAATGTTTACACTGCTTACCAACGATAATTCTTTTTATGATTCCGATATAAAGTCTGCGGAAAGAGATTTACAGAACCTCGGTTTTAGTCCGAATGAATTTTCTCTCGAAAACCAACTTCTCAGGATAAAATCACATAAGGCAGAACAGGAAAAAGACGTTCTGATAATCACCGATGCCTATTCCGTAAAAGCAGGTGATTTGGAAGTCTTGAAGGAATTTCCGAACCTTGTTTTTCATTTGCCCAAAGCCGAAAACCAATATAACGCCTCGGTTGACAGTGTTTTTGTCGAGGAAGATTCCGATGAATTTTACAAGCTCAAAGTGCTGATTTCTGAATACGGAACACCAAAAAATCCGATTTCGGTAGCCTTGTATAACCAAAGCGAACCTGTTGCCAAAACCCTGATTTCGGAAGGCGAAAAAGAAATTACGTTCAGTATTCCCAAAGAAAATTTCAGCGGATTTGTACAGATTGAAGACAATGCTCTGGAATATGACAACACCTATTTTTTCAGCCTTACAAAACCGGAGAAAATAAAAGTGCTGAGCATAGGCGAAAATTCCGAAAGTGATTTTCTTTCCAAAATTTATACCGACCGGGAGTTTGACTACTCCCACTTTGAAATACGTTCTTTAGATTACAATAATATTGAAAATCAAGATGTTGTGATTCTCAACGAACTAAGCGAAATCCCTCAGTCGTTGATGGTTACCTTAAAAAGTTTTGCCGAAAATTCAGGTACTATCATCTTGATTCCGTCTGAGAAAAACCCTGTTGGCAACCTGAACGAATTTACGACTCAATTGGGAAATTTGCAGTTTAAACACCTTAATTCTCACAAAAAACTAATTACCCGAATCGGTTTTGAGCATCCTGTTTTTCGCAATGTTTTTGAGCGGAGAACCGATAATTTTCAGTATCCGAATGTGGAAAAATCATTTGAGCTCAACGGCAGCCTCCCTCCTGTGCTTTCGTTTGAAGACGGCAGTCCGTTTTTGACCGAAATCCCGCTATCTGACACTTCTGTTTTTGTGTTTTCGGCTCCTTTGAATAAAGAAAATACCAATTTTACGAACTCTCCTTTGGTGGTGCTGAGTTTCTATAATATGGCTAAAAATCAGGCTGTCAGCACAGTTCAAAGTCGGTTTATTGGCAGTGAAGAACCGTTTTTTGCAGAGGCAACGCTTTCGAAAGAAGAGCTCATTACACTAAAAAACGAAAAAGAAGAATTTATACCTTTGCAGCAGATTTTCAACCGAAAAGTAAAACTTACGTTCAACGACTTTCCGAAAACTTCGGGTGTATTCGGAGTGTATAAAAATACAGAATCCATCACTGATTTGGGCTTTAATTACAGCCGTACGGAAAGCGATATTACACAAAGTAATTCTGAGGTGCTGAGCGATTTTAAACAACAAAATATTACGCAGTTTTTCGATGAATATCAAACCGGAAGAACCGACAACGACCTGTGGAGACTGTTGGTCGTTTTAGCCCTGTTGTTTGTGGTTGTCGAAATTCTGATACAAAAATTTAAGAATTAGGAATTAAACAAATTATGAAACACAAAATATGAAAACTCTTATAAAACAAGCTAAAATCATTGATTCGAGAAGCAGTTTTCACAACCAAAAGGTTGATATAAAAATCGAAAACGGAATCATTACCAAAATTGCAAAATCAATCAAACCGGAAAAGGGTTTTGAAGTGATTGAGCACGAAAATCTTCATGTTTCCGAAGGGTGGTTTGACAGCTCTGTGAGCTTCGGAGAACCCGGTTTTGAAGAGCGGGAAACCCTCAAAAACGGACTGAATGTCGCTTCAAAATCAGGGTTTACGGCTGTGGCTCTCAACCCAAATAGCAATCCGGTGTTAGACAATCAGGCACTTATTGATTTCGTACAGCAAAAAGCTAAAAATCACCCTACCCGCCTCTACCCGATTGCCGCTCTCACCAAAAACAGCGATTCCCAAAATCTGGCAGAACTCTATGATATGAAAAATGCAGGTGCCATCGCTTTCGGAGATTATAAAAAACCTGTTGAAAATGCCAATGTGCTGAAACTGGCTTTGCAGTACGTTCAGGATTTTGACGGTTTGGTAATTGCTTTTTCGCAGGACAAAAACATCAAGGGTTCGGGAATTGTCAACGAAGGAGAGGTTTCGACTAAGTTAGGTATGAAAGGCATTCCCAATCTGGCAGAAGATCTGCAAATTGCCCGAAACCTGCTACTTTTGGAATATACAGGTGGTAAACTCCACATTCCGACTATTTCGACTAAAAAATCAGTAGAACTCATCAAAGAAGCCAAAGCCAAAGGACTCAACGTAACGTGTAGTGTAGCCGTTCACAACCTGTTTTTTACTGATGAAGCCTTACAAGGATTCGACAGTAATTTTAAAGTAAATCCTCCGCTTCGCTCGAAAGAAGATGTTCAGGCTCTGATAAAAGCAGTGAAAAACGGAACGATTGATATGATAACTTCAGACCACAACCCGCTTGATATTGAGCATAAAAAACTGGAATTCGACAAAGCCACAAGTGGAACCATCGGGCTGGAAAGTGCTTTCGGAGCTTTGAATATGATTTTGCCTCTGGAGATAATTGTCGAAAAACTTACCCTTTCAAAAGCCGTTTTCGGAATCGAAAATAACCCTGTCGAGGTAGGGCAAAAAGCCAATCTTACACTGTTTAACCCGGAAGGAAGTTCTACTTTTTCTGAAAAAGAAATACTTTCGAAATCTAAAAATTCAGCTTTTTTAGGAGCTAAACTTAAAGGGAAAGTTTATACTATAATCTAAAAAATCGAAAAGATTGAAAAAACCTAAAATAACCCGTAGTGCATTATTAAACGAGATTTATTTTTAGGTTGTTTAAGTTTCTTTGGAACACAAATTTATTGAGATATTGAATTGTTGTTAGTGTTGTGATTTTGGCTAAAATTCTTGTTTTAAAACCCTCAAAAGTTTTGGCATAATTTCTTCTTATCATAAATTGGTCACATAATTGGGAGAACAGGGTCTCGATTCTTTTCCTGTATTTTTTGAATGGATAAAATTGAGGTTTATAATCTTTTTGATTCACTCTTTTAGGAGTTTCTAAAAGAATATTCACTTCATTAAACAAGTCGAGTTGAACGGTTTGGAAAAGATAGCCTTTATCTCCAAGCAGCACACAATCTGATAGTTGCGAGATAATGAATATCGTGAACCGAAGCAGGGAATAAAACACCTTCTATGGAACAAACTGCGTGTAATTTATATCCGTAAAAAGACAAATTTTGAGAAGCACAAAATCCTTTGTCGGGCAAAGCGTCATCTTGCCCTTTGCAAATTTTACTTCTTGAAGAGAGAGACTTTACAGACTTACAAAGGCATACTGTCCACTATAAAGTAGTTTTCAAATTCGTTAAATTTTTGTACCATTTTCATTCTGATTTCTTCAATAAATGGAAACAATTTCCGTTTTCTTCTGTTATAAACACTTCTTTCAATTTTGCTTTCCAAACTTGTTCCTTTCAAATCTCTAAATAATTGATATTCAGAATCTATTGATTTATACTCTGCTAATACAATTAAGCTAATCAATTCTAAATCAGATATTTTAGGTTTAATAGGTTTATAATAAAAGTTTTCTGAACTTGATATTTTTTGTAATTCATTCAAAACTATTTTGTAACTTGCTTCAAAGTTGCTCATAATTGTATTAGATTGATAGTCAATACAATAATACTAAATTTTAGTGTTTTGAGCAACTTTTTTTATAATGCACTACGGGCTATTTATCTATTATTTTTAAGGCTTTTCTTGGTCTTCAAAAGTTTAAAACAAAGATTATTTAAAAGTTATATTTAGATATTTTTTTAAAATTATTTTTAAATTAAATAGTTAAAATCATATTATTTTTGAATACATTGTCTATTTTTTATTTTCGTCCCTTTTTTAAAATTTAATTAAAAGCCGTTCCAATTAAGAAACAGCTTTTACTATTATTTGAAAGGAAGATTACCCGTTGTATTTCTGTAAAGCATCTTTGAGGATTTCTACCGAACGAATCAAATCTTCTTTCTTTAAAACATAAGCTATCCGAACTTCATCCATTCCTGCTCCTTTTGTAGAATAGAATCCGCTGGCAGGAGCTACCATCACCGTTTCTCCGTCAAGGTCATAGCTATCTAAAAGCCATTTTGCAAAATCATCTGCATTTTTAACCGGAAGTTTGGCAATGCAATAAAAAGCACCTTTGGGTAAAGCAATTTTTACTCCGTCTATCTTTCTCATTTCAGAAATCAACGTATCTCGTCTGTCTTTGTATTCTGCGATGACTTCATCGAAATACGATTGCGGAGTGTCAAGAGCTGCTTCGCTGGCAATTTGCTCATAGGTTGGCGGACTCAAACGAGCCTGAGCAAACTTCATAGCGGTGCTCATCACCTCTTTGTTTTTAGAAACAATACACCCGATTCGGGCTCCACACATGCTGTAACGCTTAGAAACCGAATCAATCATAATGGCATTTTGCTCAATTCCGTCAAGGTTCAAAACAGAATGATGCTCCACACCTTCGTCATAAATAAATTCTCTATATACTTCGTCTGCAATGAGGAACAAGTCATATTTCTTAACAATCGAAGCCAGTTTTTGTAATTCTTCTTTGGAATACAAATAACCTGTTGGGTTTCCCGGATTACAAATCAGAATGGCTTTGGTTTTTGGAGTGATAAGTTTTTCGAAATCTTCGATAGCAGGAAGGGCAAAATCTGTCTCTATCCCAGAAATTACAGGTACTACTTTAATTCCTGAAGCGGTTGCAAAACCGTTGTAGTTCGCATAAAATGGCTCAGGAATGATGATTTCGTCATCAGCATCCATCACGGTTCCCATAGCGAACATCAAAGCCTCAGACCCTCCTGTTGTGATGATAATATCCTGAGGTTCAACGGGCAATCCGGTTTTTTTATAGGAATCAGAAAGTTTGTTTCGGTAGCTCTCAAAACCAGCCGAATGGCTGTATTCCAACACCTCAATCGTGGTGTTTTTAATAGCATCAAGAGCAACCTGTGGGGTTTTAATATCGGGTTGCCCGATGTTGAGGTGATATACTTTATGACCTTTCTTTTTGGCTTGTTCGGCAAAAGGAACGAGTTTTCTGATAGGTGATTCAGGCATTTGCTGCCCCTTGGTGGAAATTTTAGGCATAGTTCTATTTTTTAAACGATGGCAAAGTTATAGTATTAAGATTGAAGTATCAAGTAGTAAGACCAAAGTATCAGGTATTGAGATTAAATATTTTTCAACTTCGGATAACTTCGGAACTTTGTGGCATGCCACGAAGCCACAAAGACTCCAAGCCACAGAGAAAAACACAATCTCAAATCTACAAATTACACTTTCTCCAAACTATCTAAAGAAACCTGTGAGGTAAACATTCCGTAGTTGACAATGGCTTTGTTTTTCTCAATTTTATCAATCGTACCAAGAGCTTTTCCGTCAATCATTCTGACCCTGTCTCCTACTTTGAGCGGAATCTTAGGTTTGTTTTTTTCGGCTTCTATTTTCCTGGCTTTTTCCTCTTTTTTCTTTTCCCTGATTACTTCAACCTGCTGCTCTACTTCTTTTTGAATTTGTTTCTGCTGCACTTCTTTTTGTTTTTTCTCTTTCGGGAGCAGCTTTTTCCGTTTGGAATTTTCGATTTCAACGGTTTTTAAAAGTTCTCCGATAAGTATTTTTTTGTCCTTATTGTTGAAGTATTTCTCCGATAAATCATCTAATTTCTGACCCAAGTAAATCAGTCGTTGGTTGGCATCATACAATTCCTGATAACTCTCTAACTTCTGCTTGATTTTCAGGTTGATATCCTCCATTTTTTTGCTTTCTTCACGGGCTTTTACTTCTTCCTCTTTCAGATTTTGTGAAGTTTTTTCCAGCTTGGAACGCTCTTTTTGAAGTGTGGCAATGGTTTTGTCAAAACGAACTTTCGACTTTTCGATTTTCTTTTTGGCTCGGTTGATAAGTCCATACGGAATTCCGTTTTTCTGGGCTACTTCAAACGTAAACGAACTCCCCGCCTGACCCAACACCAACTTATACATCGGTTCCAACGATTTTTCGTCAAAAAGCATATTGGCATTGGTTGCAAAAGGCAGTTCGTTTGCCAACATTTTAAGGTTCGTATAATGTGTCGTGATGATTCCGAAAGCTTCTCTATGATAAAATTCCTCCAAGAAAACCTCTGCCAAAGCTCCTCCCAATTCAGGGTCTGAACCCGTCCCGAATTCGTCAATCAAAAACAAGGTTTTGTGGTTGCATTTCTTGAGAAAGTAGTTCATGTTTTTGAGTCGGTAACTGTATGTACTCAAATGATTTTCAATAGATTGATTATCTCCGATATCGGTCAGGATTCTGTCAAACAAAAAGGTCGTACTTCTGTGATGAACCGGAATCAAAAGTCCGCATTGCAACATGAGTTGTAAGAGTCCGATGGTTTTTAACGTAATACTTTTCCCTCCTGCATTCGGGCCAGAAATTACGATAATCCGGTTGTTGTCTGAAAGCTCAATGGTTTGTGGGTAAGTCGGTTGTTTTTTGGCTTTGTTGTTCAACAACAAAATCGGGTGATAGGCATCTCTGAAATAGAGTTTTTTCTCCTCTGAAATCTCCGGAAGCACCCCTCCTATTCTCTTGGCATATCGGGCTTTGGCATAGACCAAATCCATATCGCTCAAAAACTCGTGATAGTCAAAAAGCAAAGACACAAAAGGGCGAATTTCGCCTGAGAGTTGTTTCAATATCTTTTTGACCTCTTCTTTTTCTTCAAATTGTAAATTGTTGAGCTCACGAGAGAGTTTCAACGTAGTTTCAGGTTCTATGTAAACAATACTTCCGGTTTTTGAACTGCCCAAAACACTGCCTTTTACTTTTCGTCTGTGCATCGACAAAACCGCTAAAACACGGGTGTTGTCAATCACACTTTCTTTGATGTCGTCTAAATAACCACTCGAATTATAGGAACTCAAAGCCACCTGAAAACTCTGGTTTATCTTGCCTTTGATGCCTTTAAGTTCTTTTCGGATAATTTGCAAATCAGCAGAAGCCTCGTCTTTTACTTCCGAATATTTGTCGATTTTGCTTTCAATTTTTTGGGTGATTTCTTTGGTAAGCTCAACTGTTTCAGACTTTTTGTAAAGCTTCGGGTAATATTCCTGAAATTTCTTTAGAAACAAAAGTAGTGTATTGGCTGTTTTCGACAGTTCGGATAGCTCTTTAAAAACCTCAGCATCCAAATAACTGTCTTCGATAGCCAGAAATTTTACCTGTTCTCTCAAATCCGTAAAGTTGTGATTGGGGAAAACATTGTCGTTTTCAAACGAAGCCAGATATTCCGAAGTTTGCCCCAATACGTCAAGCAATTCTTCTTTATGCTGAAACGGTTTAATCTGTAGCGATTTTTCTCTGCCTAAATCGGTCGAGCAAAGCTCAGAAACCGTCTGCAAAACCGTTTGAAACTCTAAATCCTGTAATGTCTTTGTATGAATTCCTTTCATGTGGGCAAAAATAAGAAATTAGGATTTAGGAATTGGGATTTAGGAATTAGGAATTAGAAATTAGGAACTGTGATTGTAAATCTGCAATCAGCAATCGTTAATCAGCAATCTACAATCTAAAAAAGCCCTATCTTTGCAGCCAAGCAGACCGCCTTATCGCTTCCGTTTGGGAGAGGAAAGTCCGGGCATCACAGAGCAGCATAGCGGGTAACACCCGTCGTTCGCCTTGAGCGAAAAGGACAAGTGCAACAGAAAGGATGTACAGGTAATGCTGTAGTGAAATCAGGTAAACTCTATGCGATGAAATGCCAAGTAAACCGACAACTAAGGGTGGCTCGCCCGATGTCGGAGGGTAGGCAGATGGAGCTGTTCAGCAATGGTCAGCCAAGATAAATGATAAGGGCTTGTTTGACAAGTACAGAACCCGGCTTATAGGTCTGCTTTTTTTAACCTTCTGTAAACAAAAGGTTTACTCCTCTTCCTCTACTATAAAAAACGAAAAAACTGAACTTCCGTATTTTTTGGAGTGAGAGAAAAAAGGTGCTTCTTCGAGGTTTGTGTGAGGAGAATGTTCGATAATCAACATACCTTCTTCTGCTAAAAGCTCATTTTCAAAAATGAGTTTCGGGATTTTCTCAAATTGTTCTTGCGAAAAACCATACGGAGGGTCTGCAAAAATCACATCATATTCTGCTCTGTTTTTTTCCAAAAACGAAAACACATCGCTTTTGATGGCATTGATCTCAAAATCAAATGTGTCAGCCGTTTGTTTGATAAATTTTATACAACCGAAATCTGTGTCAACCGCTATGATATTTTCACTCCCTCTTGAGGCAAATTCATAGGAAATGCTTCCGCTACCGGAAAATAAATCCAGCACACGAACTTCATCAAAATGAAAATAATTGTTCAAAATGTTGAACAACGCCTCTTTTGCCATATCAGTTGTTGGGCGAATAGGCAGGTTTTTGGGAGCTGTGAGCCTTCTGCCTTTATATTTTCCTGAAATTATTCTCATGCCTGAACCAGTATATAATGTGTTAAATTATCAGACGATGAAAGTCCGTTTTGTGTTGTAAGGCGGCTCATATCCAATAGTGAAACATTTCTTATATATGTATAAGCCATCTGGAAAAGTTCGCCTTCTTCTGCTATGTGTCCGAGGAGTTTCAGAGTGAAAAATTCCGGATTCAGACCCAGTTGCTCAACGCTAAAGAGCAAATAATAGGCAAAATCTTCTTTGGTGGTAAAATCAAATGAGTTATAGAACAACAACTTTTGATTCTGAACCACGATAATCTGAAATGACTTTTGGTCGAAATGTACGAACATTTGTCGGTCATCGTCATTTTTTGATAAATCGAGCAGTTTTTCGACCAAAATACTCGTGTGGTGTTTGTATTCAAAACCCGAAAAAGCATCAATCAAAAAGTTGTTGATGTTGATATAGGGCACATACACGTTGTTCAGCAGGTAGCTCCCCAGAGTGTCATAGGCAAAAAAATCGGACTCAAAAACCTTGATGTTGTATTGCAGGTAGCTCCCCAGAAAATTCTCATCAAAAAGAGCCACCGGAACAAAAGTCGAAAGATTATTGTGGTGTAAAACCACTACTTCGTCATATTTATCAGTAAGTTCTGAGTGAAGAGAAAAAGCGATTTTATAGCATTCTTCGATATTATTCGGGTTTTCGTAACCGGAAAAATCGACTTCTTTCAAGCTCAAAACACTTGAGGAAAGCAAATCTGAAACGCAGAACGAAAACCCGCTTAAAGCGATTTTTAAAGAGAGTTTTCGGTAGTTTTTTTCGGTTATCGACTGCATTCTCGGGGGTTGTTATACGACTCAGGCAAAAGTAGTTTTTTTAAACAAAAGTAACAAGCCATAAGAAATTACTTATGGCTTGTCAGACATTTTTGGGTTACGATGACTAATCAACTCTGTGCCAGGTTTGGGTTCTCCCGATAAGGGAAATCCCGACATAACCTCTTACATCGAGTTTGTCTTTTCCGTTAGGAGCAACAATACATTTGTAGGTTTTTCCTTTGTTGGGGTCAAGGATTTGCCCTCCGCTCCATTCGTTGCCATCTTTAGAAAGACCTTTGAGAATGACCAAACCCAGAATCGGTTTGTCTTTGTCTGCTCCTTTGCAATCTTTGCACTTGGCATTTCTTTTGGCAGGATTCAGGATTTCTACTACTTTTCCGTAGATTTTTCCGTCTTTTTCATAGATTTCAACAATAGATTTGGCTTCTCCGGTTTCGTCATCAATGGTTTTCCATTTTCCGGTTACGCTTTGTGCTTGCATCATAAAAGTTCCCGAAACAAGCATCATCAATAGAATGGTCAGTTTTTTCATTTGTCGTTTAAGTTTAAATTTGGGTTAAAAATAGTATTTTTTTCTGATTTTAATTTATTTATTGCTGCATTTAATTCAAATCCAAGTAATAAAATCATACAATTCAACCAGATGTAAATCATCAGGACAAGAAGTGTACCAATGGAACCGTAGAGTTCGTTGTATTTTGCAAAACGCAATACATAAATTCCGAAGCCATAGGATGAAAGTGCAATTAAAATAGTGGTTATTATAGAGCCGATACTAATAAGAGCGGTTTTTTGGAGTTGTTTTGAACCGAATTTAAAGAGCAACGAAACACAAAACCATATCATCAGCAGCACCAGTACATAGCGGAAGACCTCAACCACAACGAGCTTATCCACATACCAATAGTCAATGGCATTGAGCAGGATTTCTGAAATAATAACTATCGCAACTCCTACAATCAATATGACAGAAAGGCAAATTCCCAAAACAAACGAAACGATATATTGTTTGATAAAATTACGGGTAATGGTAACGTGATAGGAGTTTTCAAAACCCGAAAGCATAGCATTTACACCATTTGCCATCAAAAAAACAGCCAGAATAACCCCTGAGGAAAGCATCCCCTGATTACTGTTGTTCATAATATCTTCGATGATTCCGTAGATGGCATCAAAGGTGGTGGGCGGTACATTTTCTGACAAGAGTTCAAAAAAATCTTCCTGAAAATTCTCTAAGGGCATATAGGGAAGCAGATTCAGAATAAAGAGCAAAAACGGAAAAATAGCCATAAAAAAGCTAAAGGCAATAGCAGCTGCCCTGTTGGTAAAGGCTCCTTCGACAATCCCGATGATGTAAAGCTCCATAATATCATAGAGACTAAGCCCTTCCAACTTCTTGAAAGTTACCTTTTTCCCCCATTTAACGAGTTTGTTTATAACAGGAATTTTTTGAAGCTGTTCTTCTATCTCTGCAGACATGCTACCGGGCTAAATTAAAACTATGATTTACAACAGGTTATATTTATTATTTACTGCAAATAAGGGTTGAAATCCTAAGAATTTCTGATTGGGTAACGACTTGTTCTTTGAGACCTCACAGGTTTTAAAAACCTGTGAGGTCTGTAAATCAACTATTTACAACATAGCTTTTCAACCCTTAACTCGTATATTTAATAAATTACTATTATATTGTCAAAAATAATAAAAAATATTTTAAATTTGTTTGGGTAAGTTACCAACACCTAAATTTTTATTTTTTCGCCTATAATACCTTAGTGTGATTGTGGCTAATGTAGTAATTTATTTTCGGTTTCTATGAAAAAGTTTCACCCTGATTTTCGCCTGAACGGATTTTCTCTGACCCAAAACAACATCTATTGTGTGGCTTATGACCTTATCAAAGAGGGTCAGGAGCACGAAAAAAAAGCGGGACTTTTCTTTTTGGAATGGTTCAACGAATCACCCGATATTACCCTTAAAACCTCAGGAACTACGGGAGCTCCCAAAGAAATAACGGTTGCTAAACAAGCGATGATACATTCGGCTTTGGCTACGGGAGAATTTTTTGACCTTTATCCGAAAGACAAAATTCTTTGCTGTATGCCTGTAAATTTTATTGCGGGAAAAATGATGTTCGTCAGGGCATTTGTGTTGGGGTTGGAGCTGGATTTTGTAGCACCAAGCCTTGCTCCGCTTCTGCAAACCGAAAAAGAATACGATTTTTGTGCGATGACCCCCATGCAGGTCGAAAATTCCTTAGAGGAACTGCACCGGATAAAAAAACTCATCATAGGCGGAGCAAAAGTAAGCCCTGATTTGGAGGAAAAACTCCAGGCTCTCTCTGTAATTTCTTATGAAACCTATGCTTCAACCGAAACACTCAGCCATATTGCAGCCCGAAAAACCGGAAAGAAATACTTTGAACTCCTGCCCGATATTTCGATAACTACAGACTCCAGAGGTTGCCTGATTATTGATGCTCCGAGGATAAGCCCTGAGAAAATCACCACCAACGATTTGGTCGAAATAAAATCAGAAAAGGAATTTATCTGGCTTGGGAGGGTGGATAATGTGGTGAACAGCGGAGGTATAAAACTATTTCCGGAAAGCATTGAAAACAAGCTCTTTGGAAAAATAACCGCTCCGTTTTTTGTAGGCGGAATTCCCGATTCGGTTTTGGGAGAAAAATTGGTTTTGGTCATCGAAGCCGAAAAATATGAACTTCCTGCTACTGTTTTTGAAGAATTGGAAAAATATGAAAAGCCCAAAGAAGTCTTTTTTATTCCGAAATTTCCGCTTACCGAAAGCGGCAAAATAAAAAGAAACGAAATTCTGTCGGGATTGTAATCTAAAGTGAAGTTGGTTTCTTGCAAAGCAAAGTTATTTTTTTACAAGCTACAATTTCTCGCAAAGTCGCAAATATTTTTTTTACTACAATCGCTTTGTTGCTTTGTGAGAAAAAAAATATTTTATCCAAAGTTC
>Ga0172382_10002199_pt1 | contig 33188 bp, 32 predicted proteins | sample Leawel138RmetaG_FD_122245 | JGI IMG/M metagenome (GOLD analysis project Ga0172382, IMG submission 122245) | Leachate microbial communities from a municipal landfill in Southern Ontario, Canada - Leachate well 138R metaG | ecosystem: Engineered > Solid waste > Landfill > Unclassified | place...
ATCGTCAATACAAAGATTCTCGAACTGGATCCGGCAACCGTAAATGTTCACGGCGGTGCAGTTTCACTCGGACACCCGCTTGGGAATTCGGGCTGCAGAATCCTGGTGACACTAATCAATGTGCTGAAACAGAACAATGCAAAACTCGGTGCTGCAGGTATTTGCAACGGCGGCGGCGGCGCTTCTGCTATGGTGATTGAGAATATGTGATTGGATGTACAATGTATAATGTGTAAAGCATAAAAAGTAAAAACTGCTTTCAGGATTGGGAAGCAGTTTTTTATTTCAAATCAATCCCAATCTGATTGGCTGATTCAAAGTTTTTGTCTTCTGAATAATAGCCTTCAACCGCAATTATACGGATGTCTTTGATAATGATCTGACTACCCGTTTTGAGTTTATTTAATTTTTTCAAAATTTCGGGACTAAATTGATTTCCTTTAATTCTGATTTGAACTTTTCTTGGAATGACCACTTCGAAATCCATAACTTTAAAACTCAGCCGATAGTCAAAATCGGGTATCAGCGCATCAATCCGAAGATTTTCCAATTCACTTTTCTTTATTTTTAATTTGGTCCGCTGATTGACAAAGGCCATCGGCTGTGGAATATCCTATACTTCAACCTCAAACCTTCCGCTTTTTACTTTTCCGTGATTGTCTTTTGCAGTTGCGGTTAAAATAATATTCTTGGAATCCGGTTTGGGTATAATGATAAAATTGCCTTCGCCATTGGGTTTTATTCTGCCTTCATTAACTGTAACCGACATTGGACCAAGGCTGTCCGCCGGATTTCTGATAAATGATACCGGATTCTCGACATTGCGATAGAAAAAATCATTTTTCTCAATCTTTATCGTAAAACTCTGGCCAAACAGAATTTGACCCCAAAAAATCATCAGCACAACAAACCGTATTTTCATTTTTTAATGAATTTGAACAGCAATTTAATGAAATAAATTAAAAACAGCTGAAATCATATTGTTTCTGACAGTCCTTTCAAATCAGGTTCAGTCAAAAACAGCATCTATACAAAAAAATCCGCCCTTTTCAGGGCGGATTGATATATTGAAATTGTGTTTTACACTACACTTTAATTTCAACTTCCACTCCGCTCGGGAGTTCCAGTTTCATCAGTGCGTCAACTGTTTTTGATGATGAACTGTAAATGTCCAGCAATCTTTTGTGGGCGCTCAATTGAAACTGTTCGCGTGCCTTTTTGTTGACATGCGGTGATTTCAGCACTGTAAAGATTCTTTTGTGGGTCGGCAGCGGAATGGGTCCGTTAACGACTGCACCGGTTGATTTTACAGTTTTCACGATTTTCTCTGCTGATTTGTCCACCAGATTGTAATCGTATGATTTCAGTTTTATTCTAATTTTCTGACTCATCATTTAAAATTTAAACAGTTGCACCTTTAGCTTTTGCTATCACCTCTTCGGCAATGGCCTGAGGGGCTGCTTCGTAATGGTCAAATTCCATGGTGGAAGTTGCACGACCCGAAGTCAATGTACGCAAAGCAGTTACATACCCGAACATTTCTGACAGCGGAACGAAAGCTTTCACAACTTTTGCACCTGCTCTGTCGTCCATACCGTTTACGGTTCCTCTACGACGGTTCAGGTCACCTACCACATCACCCATATTTTCTTCGGGTGTAACCACTTCCAGTTTCATGATCGGCTCAAGAATCACCGGCTTGGCAGCTCTTGCAGCCTCACGGTAACCAATCTTGGCAGCCAATTCAAACGAAAGCTGGTCGGAGTCAACCGGGTGGAATGAACCATCTTTCAATACGACTTTCATCGAATCCATTTCATATCCGGCCAAAGGTCCGGTTTTCATAGCGGCTTTGAAGCCTTTCTCGATCGAAGGGATATATTCTTTAGGAACGTTACCTCCTTTGATTTCAGAAACGAATTCAAGTCCTGTTTTGCCTTCTTCTGCAGGTCCGATTTCAAATACAATATCTGCAAATTTACCACGACCACCGGTTTGTTTTTTGTAAACTTCTCTGTGATCTGCATTGGCTGTAAATGCTTCTTTGTACTCAACCTGTGGCTGACCCTGATTCACTTCAACCTTAAATTCTCTTCTGAGACGGTCAACGATGATATCAAGGTGAAGCTCACCCATACCTGAGATAATGGTCTGTCCCGATGCTTCGTCTGTTTTCACCTGGAAGGTCGGATCTTCTTCAGCCAGTTTTGAAAGTGAGATACCGAGTTTGTCCATATCTGCTTTTGTTTTTGGCTCAACCGCAATACCGATTACCGGATCAGGGAATTTCATCGATTCGAGTACGATTGGATGTTTTTCTTCACACAGTGTATCACCGGTTTTGATATCTTTGAATCCGACAGCTGCACCGATGTCACCTGCTTCAATGTATTCAACAGGTTCCTGTTTGTTGGAGTGCATCTGGAAGATTCTCGAAATTCTTTCTTTGTTGCCTGATCTTGTGTTCAGCACATAAGAACCTGCATCTAAGTGTCCCGAATAGGTTCTGAAGAATGCCAGACGGCCTACAAACGGGTCGGTAGCAATCTTAAATGCCAAAGCAGAAAAAGGTTCGTTAACAGAAGGCTTTCTTGAGATCGGCTCTTCGGTATCGGGATCAGTTCCTTCGATTGCTTCTTTGTCAACCGGTGAAGGCAGATAACGGCATACCGCATCAATCATAAACTGAACACCTTTGTTTTTGAATGAAGAACCGCAGGTCATCGGGATGATACTCATATCAAGAGTTGCGGCACGCAATGCAGCGTGAATTTCATCCTCTGTAATCGATTCTTCATCCTCCATATATTTCTCAAGCAGGCTCTCATCATAAGCAGCTACCTCTTCGATCAGCTGTCCTCTGAATTTTCTTACTTCTTCCTTCATTGATTCCGGAACGTCAGTCACATCGTAGGTACTTCCGTAGTTTTCATCGTGCCATACGACTGCACGATTTTTGATCAGATCCACAACACCTTTGAAGTCTGCTTCGTCACCGATTGGCAAAACAATTGGAACTGCATTTGAGCCCAGCATGTCTTTCACCTGCTGACAAACAGCAAGGAAGTTTGAGCCCTGACGGTCCATTTTATTGACAAATCCCATTCTTGGAACCTTGTAGTTGTCTGCAAGTCTCCAGTTGGTTTCAGACTGAGGTTCAACGCCGTCAACGGCAGAGAACAAAAACACCAGTCCGTCCAGTACACGCAGTGAACGGTTTACTTCAACAGTAAAGTCAACGTGGCCCGGAGTGTCGATAATATTGAAATGGTATTCGTGAGCATTCGGAAGCGGTTTTCCCTGTTCTGTAGGGAATTTCCATTTACAGGTGGTTGCAGCTGACTGAATGGTGATCCCTCTCTCAGCTTCTTGTTCCATCCAGTCCATGGTTGAGGCACCATCGTGGGTTTCACCGATCTTGTGATTTTTACCGGTGTAGAACAGTATCCTTTCGGTGGTAGTGGTCTTACCCGCATCAATGTGGGCTGCAATACCTATGTTTCTTGTGTATTTTAAATCTCTTGACATCTTAACTGTTAAACTTTAAAGTGTGAGAATGCTTTGTTGGCTTCTGCCATCTTATGGGTGTCCTGACGTTTTTTAACGGCAGCACCTTCTTCTTTGGCTGCTGCTATGATTTCAGCTGCCAGTCTTTGCGCCATTGATTTCTCATTACGCTTTCTTGCATAAAGGATCAACCATTTCATTGCAGTAGAAATTTTTCTGTCGGGACGAATTTCCATCGGAATCTGGAAGGTTGCACCTCCTACTCTTCTCGAACGCACTTCCACATGCGGCATTACATTGGTCAATGCGTCTTTCCACACATCCAATGCTGATTTCTCTGGGTTCTCTTTTCTTTCCTCAACAATGTCAAGCGCGTCATAGAAAATGCCGAAAGCGACACTTTTTTTGCCGTCATACATCATGTTGTTTACAAAACGTGTTACCAATTGATCGTTAAACTTCGGATCCGGGAGCAACACTCTTTTTTTAGCTTTTGTCTTTCTCATTTCTCAAAGTTTTTACTTTTTGGCATCTTTTGGCCGTTTTGCTCCATATTTACTTCTTCGCTGAGTTCTCTTGTTGACTCCTGCCGTATCCAGCGCACCACGAACGATGTGGTAACGTACACCGGGTAAATCTTTTACCCTACCTCCTCTAACCAATACTATCGAGTGCTCTTGGAGATTGTGACCTTCACCGCCGATGTATGCGTTGACTTCCTTACCGTTTGAAAGCCTTACCCTTGCAACTTTTCTCATTGCAGAGTTAGGTTTCTTAGGGGTAGTCGTGTACACTCGGGTACACACACCACGACGTTGCGGACATGATTCCAAAGCAGCCGATTTACTCTTCTTGGCCAGTTTTGTTCTTCCGTTTCTAACTAATTGTTGTATTGTTGGCATATTAATAAAATATGTTTCCCCATTTTTTGGGATTGCAAAAGTACAATTAATTTATTATCCAACAAACGATTGTAGATTTTTTTTGAGCTCAGATTTTAAAATGTTCAAAATCAATTTGAGAATTATTTCAACAGTGCACTGAAAGTATCGCCCTGTCTGATGTCTCCGCTGTTGTATCCCTTCATAAACCACTCGATTCGCTGTTTTGAAGAACCGTGTGTAAATGCTTCCTGGTTGACATAACCCTGAGACCTCTCCTGGATGTTGTCGTCACCCACTGCAGCCGCTGCCTGAACTGCACTTTCTATATCGCCGGGTTCAAGAAATTTTTCGCGTTTGTCTGTGTATTTTGCCCACAAACCGGCATAAAAATCAGCCTGCAGTTCGGTCGCCACCGAAACCTGATTGAGCTGCGCTTCGGTATATCGGCCGCTCCGTCTCAACTGTTCGGTTTTGGACAAAGTACCCAATATATTTTGAATGTGATGACCCATCTCATGTCCGAGAACATAGGCAATCGTAAACTCGGTCACCTTGGCTCCAAAACGACTTTGGAGTTCGTTGAAAAAACTCATATCCATATAGATTTTTTCATCCGCCGGACAATAAAAAGGACCCATCGCTGACTGTGCCACACCGCAACCCGACTCTGTGGTCTGTTCAAAAAGGACAACAGTGGCCGGACGGAACTGTATATTGTTTTCGGTCAGAATTTGTTTCCAAGTCACCTCGTTTTCACCTGCCAGCATACTGATGAATTCACGGATCTGAAGTTCCGATTCGGTCAGCTGTCTTTCGGTCTGCTGCTGCCCCGAACCCATCTGCATGTCCTGAACCATTGCAGGGTCTCCACCCAGAAAATAAATCAAAGCTGCAATGACCAGGGTGCCGATTCCGCCACCCATTATCAATCCGCCGGTGCTCTTTCCTCTGCGGTCATCAACGTTGCCGCTGCGGTTGGATGTCCATTTCATATTTCTAATTTTTTACAAATTAAATAATTATCGGTCAATCTTTGAAATAAAACATAAACAGATTGGTTTTTTATTGATCTAAAGCTTAAAAAATTTATATTGATTTTTGTTGGGTGTAGGCTGCTGGGCGTACAGGAACGCACACCCCACATCCTACACCCCACATCCTACACCCCACATCCTACACTCTACACCCAACCCTTCTTCAAAGCCCCAACCCCGCATCAGCGCCAAAAAATATCAACCGATAACACATCTTATGTATATTTTATTCACGAATTACAACAGTTTTCATTCTTTAATTATTACCGATTCTATATCTTTGTTTCAATCAAATTCTATTTATTATGCCGGGATTCGAATTATTTGACCGGGAAGAGCAAAAACATATTCAGGAGGTGATGGATACCGGCATCATCATGCGATATAACTTTGACGAACTGAGAAACAACCGATGGAAAGCTAAAGAGCTGGAAGCCAAAATTTCAAAAAGTCTTCAAATCAAATATGTACATCTGACCAGCAGCGGGACCACCGCACTGATTACCGCAATGAAAGCACTCGGAATCGGAGCCGGCGATGAAGTCATTATGCCGGTCTTTACCTTTGTCGCTAGTTTTGAAGCCATCCTTTTTACGGGTGCAATTCCGGTTTTTGCAGATATTGATGACTCGCTCACACTCAATCCGGGATCGGCTGAAAAAGCAATTACTCCCAGAACCAAAGCAATTATGCCTGTACACATGTGTGGCGCAATGGCTGATTTGGATGCGCTGATGAAAATTGCAAAAAAACACAAACTGTATTTGATCGAAGATGCATGTCAGGCAACCGGTGCTACTTATAAAGGTAAATCGATTGGAACAATCGGAGACATCGGCTGTCTTTCTTTTGATTTTGTAAAAACGGTGACCTGCGGCGAAGGCGGTGCGGTTTTGACAAATGATGAAAAAGTTTATCAACTGACCGAACAGTTTTCGGATCACGGTCATGATCACGTGGGAAACGACAGAGGTGCTGAAGATCATCCGGTTGTAGGATTGAATTTCAGAATTTCTGAACTGCATGCGGCAATCGGTTTGGGACAATGGGGAAAATTAGATCGTTTTCTGGCGCAACAGCGAAAAATTAAAAATCGGATCAAAAACAGTTTGAAACAATATACTGAAATCGATTTCAGAAGAATACCCGACGAATCAGGCGACAATGCATCTTTTCTTTCATTGATTTTGGATGATGAGATTACTGCAAAAAATCTGGCAAAAGAATTGAAATCAAAAGGAATCCCGTGTGCCTACTGGTATGACAACAAATGGCATTACATAAGGAAATGGAATCATTTCAAAAAATTAAAAAACTCAAATGAATTGTACAGCGAACAAAGAGAACTGCTGCCCGATTATGAAAATCAGGATTTTTCGGTTTCGGATGCCATCATGAAAAAAGTGGTTTCGATCCCGATCTCATTGAGATGGGACGAAAAAAAAGCAGATCAGGTTTCGGCAGTCATAATTGAAATCACAAAAAATCAAACAGTTGAAAAATGAAGAAGATCATCTTGTTCAGACACGGAAAAAGCAGTTGGGATTCTGGTGTAAGCGATTTTGAAAGAGATTTGGCGCAAATCGGTGTCAGACGGACCCACAAATCAGCAAAAGAACTGAGCCGAATAATTGATTTTAAAATTGATGCCTGGTATTCGAGCCCTGCGAGGAGAGCAGAGCGTACTGCTTCGATTGTCGCATCTTATTTTCCGGAAGAACCAAAAATCAATCTCGATCAGAAATTGTACACCTTTTCTTATTTTGATTTATTGAAATTTGTAAAAACACTGGACAACACTTATCAGTCCGCCATATTTTTTGGACACAACGAAGCCTACACCGAATTCGCCAACCGAATGGGTGATTTGTTTTTAAACAATCTGCCGACTTCGGGTGTGGTCATCATCGAGCTTGACTCCGACCAATGGGAAAATATTGAAAAAGGGAAAACCATAAAAGTCATAAAACCAAAAGAACTGTGAGTCAGATATATGTAAACAGAGAGATTAGCTGGCTGAGATTCAACGCCAGAGTGCTGCAGGAAGTGAAAGACCCGAGTGTTCCGCTGCTTGAAAGACTTCGGTTTTTGGGAATTTATTCAAACAATCTGGATGAATTTTATTCGGTTCGTTATTCGTCGGTTTTGCGTTCAATTCAGCTGAAAAGCAGAGTGTACCGAAACATTATAGAAGGTCAGACAGATGAGGAACTGATCGATCAAATCAACAATGATGTCGCCATTCAAAGAGATGAATACGATGCACTTTATGATCAGATTTTGCTCGAACTGGAGGATAACAATATCTATTTTATTGACGACAACAATATCAGAGAACAGGAACATATCGACTTTATAGCCGATTTTTTCAATTCGCAGCTCAGCCATTCGATTGGGGTTTATATACTCGACAAAAAGTTGGATGCGCCTGCCATTCGTGACGGAGCGTTTTATATGGCGGTTAAATTTATCGAAAACAACATTCCAAAATATTCGCTGATCGACGTGCCAACCCAGATTTTTTCAAGATTTGTGGTGCTGCCTCAAATCGGAGACAAACAGTATGTGATGTATCTCGAGGACATCATCAGACACCATTTGGCAGAAATTTTCAAGGTGTTCAAATATGATTTTATGGAAGCTCATTCGATCAAAGTTACTCGTGACTCTGAACTCGAACTGAGCAACAGCCTGGAAGACAGTCTGCTCGAAAAAGTGGCTAAAAGTCTGGAAGGAAGGCGAAAAGGTGAACCGGTCAGGATTGTGTATGACCGTGAAATTGCAGATGACACACTGAAATTTCTATTGAAAAAACTGCATATTGACGATTATGACTCGATCAATTCTGGCGGAAAGTATCACAACAAAAGAGATTTGATGTCTTTTCCAAATCTGGGGAGAGCCGATCTTGAATATGAAAAAATAAAGCCGATCATCCCGCATCGTTTTTCAAAATACAGAACTTATTTTGAAGCGATTTCGGCAGAAGACCATCTGCTGTTTTATCCATTTCACGATTATTCTGTTTTTCTGAAATTCTTGAGAGAAACTGCCATAGATCCGAAAGTCAAAAAAATCAAAATTACTGTCTATCGGGTCAATACCGAATCTCAGGTGATGAGCGCGCTGATCAATGCAGCAAGAAACGGAAAAGAAGTCACTGCGGTACTCGAATTGAGAGCCCGTTTTGATGAAGCCAACAATGTGAAATGGTCCAAAAGGCTGAGAGATGCAGGCGTAAACGTAATCTACGGTGTTCCCGGTCTGAAGGTGCATGCAAAAATCGGTTATATCGAAAGAGATGCCGAAGACGGAATGGCAACCGCCTATGGTTTTGTGAGTTCTGGAAATCTGAATTCAAGCACTGCAAAGGTTTATACCGATCACACACTGCTGACATCACAGGCTGAAATCGTTCAAGAAATCAACCAGGTTTTTAAATTTTTTAATGCAAATTATCTGACCCAGTCATACAACAAACTGCTGGTTTCACCCATGCAGAACCGAAAGAGAATCATAAAATTCATCAAAAAAGAAATCAAGAATCATAGAAAAGGATTGCCGTCAGGTATCAATATAAAAATCAACAGCCTCAGTGACAAACAGATCATTGATATGCTATACAGAGCTTCTGCTGAAGGCGTTAAAATCAGGCTGGTTGTGAGAGGAATCCACAGCCTGATTCCCGGTGTTCCCGGACTTTCAGAAAATATTGAATCTATCAGCATCGTCGATAAATTTCTAGAACATTCCAGAATCTACTGGTTCAAAAACAGCGGCGACGACCGGCTGTTTATTTCTTCTGCAGATATGATGGAAAGAAATCTGGATGCAAGAGTCGAGGTTGCCTGTCCGATCTATAATCCCGATATCAAAAAAATGCTGATTGAATCATTCGAACTCAGTTTTAACGACAATGTGAAGGCGCGCATACACGATGCCACCAGCAGTCTCGCCTATCGGACAAACGATCTGCCGGCTTTGCGTTCGCAATTTGCCACCTATAATTATCTGTTTGAACAAAATCTGAAAGCGATAGAGGAGGATGAAAACAAAACCGAACAAAATCTGAAACATGAATATTAGGAAACTGGCAGCGATCGACATCGGTTCAAACGCAATCCGTTTACTGATTAATTATGTGTATGAATTTCCAAAATCAGACCCTGTTTTTAACAAGACCGCTCTGGTGCGTATGCCGGTCAGACTGGGAAAAGATGTGTTTACCGAAAAAAGGATTTCTGACCGCAGCGCCAGCCGAATGATTGCTGCAATGAAGGCTTTCAGACTGATGATGGACATATACGGCGTTGAAGAATATCTGGCTTTTGCAACTTCCGCAATGCGCGAATCGGAAAACGGAAAAGAGATCCTGAAAAAAATCAAAAAGAAGGCGAATATCAAAGTCAAAATAATTGACGGCGAAACCGAAGCAAGACTGATTTTCGCTTCTGAACTCAACAGATTTGTGATCGACGGAAACAATTATCTGTATGTGGATGTAGGCGGCGGCAGTACTGAGTTGACGCTGATTAAAAACAACCGGGTCGGCATTTCAAAATCTTTTGAGATCGGCACCGTCCGGCTGATGGAAGGCCGTGTGGACAATTCGATCTATCCGGAAATGAAAAAATGGATTGAAGAAAACATCAGAAAATATCAGGTCGATCTGATCGGATCGGGCGGAAATATCAATCATGTTTACAAATATTCGGGTGTGAAACTCGGCAAGCCGCTGCCGGGCAGTTATGTCAGAAAAAATTTCAAGATCATCCGAGAAATGAGTTTTGAAGAAAGACTCAGAGAGTTCAATATGAAACCCGATCGTGCAGATGTGATCGAGTATGCGCTTGAAATCTATGTCAAAGTGATGAAATGGACACGCGCAAAGAAAATTCATGTGCCCAAAATCGGAATTTCTGATGGAATGATTCGTTCGCTTTATCAGGAATTGAAGGAGAAGGGTTGAAATTTTCAAGTCTGCTCTTTTGGGATTTTTTTGTTTTGACAGCTTAGGTCGAAAATAATAAATTCCGGCAGCCTGTAAAGAACCAATTGCAAAACATTTTGATTCAATTCTTTAAAAACCTGGTTCAAAAACCAAATTCAGCATCAAAATACTTTAAATTTGGAATTCAAAACGAAATTCAAATGAGAACACTGAAAATCATATTGTGCGTTTTTCTTGCATTGTTCGGCGCACTTACCGTATTTATGGGATCATCAGTCCTTTTTGATTGGTTTGGAATACGCGAGATTGAAGGGAATTATGTTGAGTTTGTAGTCAAAGCAAATCTGTTTTGCGGTATAATTTATCTGTTTGCATCATACGATATATGGCACAACCGAATGGCAGGCACTTATGCGCTGCTTGCGGCATTTTTCATACTATTGATCACATTTGTATTTTTCATCAATCATATCAATCAGGGTGGTCTGTACGAACAAAAAACAGTCAAAGCAATGAGTTTCAGAACTGCAATTACACTGATTGTTTTTGGACTATCATTCTATATTTTGAAGAAACAAAAAGCAGAAATTGTTAATAAATAAACGGCTGCGGTTTATAACTCAATTGTATCATTTTCCCGAAAATGGAGCGAAAAATTCCAAAAAACCGTTCACAAACTCAATTTTTAAGAAATTTTTAAGATTTTAAATGCTGAAAATCTGAAAGTTAAAATTTATTTTTGGGCAGGTTAAAAAAAGAGAGATGAAAAATTGGTTGGGTATAATTGTGCTTGCTGTGGCAATTTCAGTAAATGCACAAAGTCTTTCAGTAGAAAATAATTTTTTTGTAAACGGCTTTAACTATCATTACGAGCCTGATATACTTCCCGCCAAAGAGGCAAAAACAATCAAAAAAGAAAAGTTTTTGTTTGTCAAAGAAAACATCAAATACACAGATCATATATTTGAAGCTTCGTCTTTTAAAATCCCGATGATATCGGATTTTTTCCAGATGGACGAACTGATCAGAGAAGGGAAATTGGTCGAAGTACCTGAAGAAGGCGAAGGATACAGCATTCAGAAACTGACACATTCGCGACCGGTTTTGCTGAATGAAGCTTATGATGTGCTGAAAGAAATTTCGGATGCATTTTACAGTCAGACTTCAAAAAAATTAAGCATTTCATCTCTGACCCGCACCGAACAGACCCAAAACAGACTGAGAAGAGTCAACAGCAATGCTGCAAAAGGAGAAAGTGCACATGCTTACGGCGCTGCTTTTGATATTTCTTATTCTCAGTACAATGGTGTGAGAGGAAGAAATTACAAATACGAAAAAATGGTTCAGCAGATTTTGGACGATCTGGTAAAAGACGGAAAAATCTATTACATCAAGGAAGTGAGACAGCCCTGTTTTCATGTGACTGTCAGAAATCCAAATCTGAACTATCCGGCAGATTATCCGGTTGAAGATATACTCGAACTGCTGATGAGCAGCGATATGCACATTCATTGATCGGTTCGAAAAAAATGAAACCGCCTTTTGGGGCGGTTTTTTTATGGGTTCGATTCTGTGATTTTATTTCAGACCGATCTCATCCACAAACAGCCAGGCGGCATGACCCGCACCCGGGTTCCCGTCCGGAATGATACCCGCATTGTAAATTTCAACTTTCAAAAAACGGGCCGACTGAACCGGAACAAAATTAATAACTACCCGACCGTTCAATTCCTCAATCTTCTGTTTGCCGATTTCACCGATTTCTTTAAAATTGATTCCGTCATCAGAAATCAGGATTTTTGCACCGCCCGCCAGATGAATCCAGCTGCCTTTGTTGTTGAGCGAATTGAAATAAAGCTTTGAGAAATCTGTCTTTTCGCCCAGATCGATGGTGGCAATCACATCAGTACCGCTGAATCCAAGCCAGGTCTTGCCCAGCACTTTTGGATCGCCTTCAATACCGTCCACCAGAGTCAGTTCACCGCCAAAAGAATAATTCGGCGCCGGCTGATTGACCAGCTCAACCGATTTTCCGGTCGATTTGCTCACATTCAGTCTTTGATGAGTGATTGCGCTTTTCAATTCACCGCCCTCAAAATATGCAGCCCGTATCGTCATCGGCCGGTCAACACGAATCGGCCATTGATAGGTCTCAGAATCGATGGTCGGTTCGCTGCCGTCAGTGGTAAAACGGATATTGTGTACATCTTTTGACATATAAAGCTCATACGCAATTCCGTTTCCACTGCGGATGACTCTGCCGCTCGGATTGAAAATGCTTTTTGAATAATTCACACCCAACTCATCCAAATATTTGAAATGATCGACTGCCTTTTTTTCAAAAGCAATGTAATTTTTGGGATCATTCGTTCCCCAGCCAACTTCTGAAAGCGCCATCAGACGCGGAAACAGCATGTACTCAACCTGTTTGAAATCGAGTATGTATTCCGCCCATAAATTTGCCTGTACGCCCAAAATGTATTTTCCTTCCTCTGCATTCAGTTCTTCGGGAATCGGATGATATGAATATATTTTTTCCAAAGGTGTATATCCGCCAAAAGCCAGCGGTTCATTCTGTGAATCTCCCTGATAATGATCAAAATAACAGTAAGCACCCGGTGTCATCACCGCATAATGTCCGGTTTTTGCAGCTTCGATTCCACCCTCCTCGCCTGTCCAACTCATCACAGCCACATTGGGTGCCAGACCACCTTCAAGGATTTCATTCCAGCCGATGATCTTTCTGCCCCTGCTGTTAACATATTTTTCGATTCTTCGGATGAAATAACTCTGCAAACCTTCTTCATCTCCCAGATTTTCGGTTTTGATCAACTGTTGGCAATGCGCACATTCCTTCCAGCTGACTTTCGGACATTCGTCTCCGCCGATATGGATGTATTCTGACGGAAAAAGTGCAATGACCTCATCCAGCACATTTTCAAGAAATTCAAATGTTTCTTCCTTCGGACAAAACACATCATCAAACACACCCCATTTTGTGGCAACTTCAAATGGTCCCGGTGCACAGGCTAATTCAGGATAGGCAGAAAGCGCAGCCAATGCATGACCGGGCATTTCGATTTCGGGAACGATGGTGATATGCAGCTTTTTTGCATATTCGATTACTTCTTTGATCTCTTCCTGAGTATAAAATCCGCCGTAAGGTACACCGTCAAAGCGATTGTCGCCATAAGGCCCAATCATCGATTCTTTTCTTTTTGAACCGATTTCGGTCAGCTTCGGATATCTTTTGATCTCGATCCGCCAGCCCTGATCATCGGTCAGATGCCAGTGAAAAGTGTTGATTTTGTACATCGCCAGATAATCCAGATATCTTTTGACTTCTTCCTTATTGAAAAAATGACGCACCACATCCAGATGCATTCCGCGCCATTTGAATTGAGGTTCGTCCTCAATAACCATTGCCGGAATCTTTCGGTCAACCTGATGTTCTTCAAACAATTGCGCAAGCGTTTGAAGCGCACGGAAATAGCCCGAGTTTGATGAGAAAGTTATAAAGATTCCTTTTTCTTCCACAGAAATTGAATACCATTCATCCGGATGAACTTTCTCGATATAAATTTTACGTATTTCAGCTAAATTAATTTTTGAAATTTTAAAGTTGAATTTTCCTTTCAGTCTGTTGATCAGATAATTGCTTTCCTGTTGCGGCAGTGATTTTGAAATCAGTAAAGTATCCGGAATCACAAATTCACCCTGTTTCAGTTCCAATTTTTTGGGTTGTGGAATCAGTTGGTTTTGGGCATTTAGTGCCGTCAGAAAAATTGAAGAAAGAAGCAATAAAAATAAATTCCTCATTTTTGTGTGGTTTGAGCCGATAAATATAATGAATCAAAAGAATTCGGTAAATTCAATATCTTTGATTTAATCAATAATAATCGAAAAATATAATGAAGAATTATATAAAAAAAATATTTGTCTTTCTTATAGGCATTATTTTTCTAATAACTTGTTTTTATGGTTATTATGCATACATATTTCACCAGAATTTAAAAACAACAAAATTCAATCAAATCATTTCAGAAGCAAAAATAGGAAGTGAACTGCCCCAAAACTTTTTTAAAACCTTTGAAAAATTAAATCCAAAAAGTACGGATTACGGTTTTTGGGGTTCGCTGATACATCAAAAAGAATGTCAGTCTCTGAATATAGCAAGACGGATTTATCCTTATGTTAAAAATCAAAACAACAACAGACTTGAAAATCTGAGTTTTGAGTATTTTCTTACTTTAAAAATTGAAAAGAATCTAAGTCAAATCCAGTGTTTAAACCATATTGCAAAAAGCTCTGATTTTATATACGGGAATTTCGGAATTGAAAGAGCATCCGAATTTTATTTCAAAACAAACATTAAAAATCTGGGTTCCGAACAAATGGAAACTCTTATAAAAATGATTAAAAATCCGGTCTTGTATAATCCTTTACGAGAAAAAGAACTGCAGATTCAACATTAATTATATAAAAGCCCGCCTTTCAGTTCAAAATCTCTTTTGATTTTTTCCCAGTTGTCGGGATCGATCGGACGGGTTGTATTTTCAATGATCACCGTTTTGTAACCGAGATCCAAAGCGTCATTTGCTGTATAATTGACACAGTAATCAGCTGCCAGTCCGCAAATATGGACTTCATCCACATTTCTGTCTTTGAGATAACCGTTCAGACCGGTGTTTTTTCGTCTGCCGTTGTCAAAAAATCCGCTGTAACTGTCCACTTCGGGATTCATTCCTTTTCTGAAAATTGCTTCGATCTTTCTGACTTCCAATTCGTCGTGAAATTCAGAGCCGTGTCTTCCCTGTACACAGTGAACCGGCCAAAGCACCTGGCTGAGACCGTTCAGATCGATGATTTCAAATTCATTTTTTCCGGGGTGTTCGGCTGCAAAACTTTTGTGATGCGCAGGATGCCAGTCCTGGGTCGCAACGATCAGTTCATAATCTTTCTGGAGTCCGTTGATCAGCGGAATCACCTCATTTCCGCCCGGGACTTCAAGGCTTCCGCCCTCAAGAAAATCGTATTGGATGTCAACGATGATTAATGCTTTCATAAGGTTCAAAGTTAGTAATTTTTGGAGAAGAGCAGATCATTATAACGGGATTAAATCAGTTCAAATCAACAAAAAAATGCCTGTTTCAATTAGTCAAAAACAGGCATTTTAAGAATTCAAATTAGATTTCAGGGTTTCAGAAAATTATAGTGTTCATCATAATAAAGCATCTGTTCAACAAAGTCGGCCGGATACTCAATTTTAATATCAGTGATATTTCCGTCCTTATCGGTTACAGGAATCAAAACCGGATTGATAAAACCGCTGTATGGTGCAATATTCAAAGGTTTGTATCTTTCCAGCACTTCATTGTGTAACTTCTGATCCACTTTCACACCGTAATTCTCAACCAGATTTTTTCCGGCTTCATAGTCACCTTCAGATTTGATTCTCTGAATTTCTTTCAGCAAATCTCCAAACAGTGTTCTGAGCGCATCATAATCATTGATTTTAAAATAGGTTTTTCCGTCTTTTACGATTTTCTCAATCACATTTTTGTCTTTTCCTTTTTCAAACGCCCATGCAGCCACCAGCTGACGGTTTCTCATATGTGATTCTTCGATGTTGTTTCCTGGTTCTATCCTTCTCAATTGCAGCATCATACCGTTTCTGATATAATTGTCATAAGCTGCACGACCCACATCAAGGGTTTCCATCAGACCGAGATCAATCAGTTTCTGATCCATCAGATAATAAAGACCAACCAGATCGGCTCTTGCTTCTTCAAGCGTGCTTGCATAACTTTTCAAAGTCACATTTGGCGTTGCAATACCGGGATTGAGCTGTCCGCTTGCATGTCCGATCACCTCATGAAGTGCAGTATGCAGATTATCAGCCAGTTCTGAATATTTTTTGTCTCTTTCTTTTTCCTCATCATCATAACCGAATTCGTCGATGGTCGCGCCACCCGAAGCCGACTGATAAGCATCGATAATATTTCCGAGACTCACCGATTTTGAACCGTGTTCGGCTCTTATCCAATCCGCATTCGGCAGATTGATCCCGATCGGAGTTGCCGGAGATGCATCGCCCGATTCACCGACCACATCCACCACTTTGTAGCTGACACCGGTTACATTTTTCTTTTTGTGTTCTGCCATAATCGGGGAATTGTCCTCAAACCACTGCGCATTGTCAGACACCACTTTCATCCGTTCTGATGCTGCAAAATCGTTCATCTGAACCACTGATTCAAAATTGGCTCTGTAACCTTTTGCATCACCGTACACCTCAATAAATCCGTTGATGTAATCAATGTCCCCTTCGGTTGCTTCCGTCCATGCGATGCTGTAATCGTCCCAATCTTTCAGATCACCCGATTTATAATATTTGATCAGCAGTTCCAATGCTTTTTTCTGAGGTTCGTTTTCAGCTACGCCGACTGCTTTTTCAAGCCAAAAAACCACCTGCTCAAGCGCCGGACCATACATTCCGCCGACTTTCCACGGAACTTCTTTGATCTGTCCGTTTTGGTCAAGAATCATCTGTGAATTCAAACCATAAGAAATCGGTTGTTTGTCGGTGGGATCGATGATTTTATTGTAATAATCATCCACCATTGCATCGGTCAGACCGTCGCCGTAAAAATTGTTTGCACTGCCCGCAATCAGTCCTTTTGAAGGATCGAGATTGACTCTTTTGGGATCTACTGCCGGATTAAAAATTGCTTCCATCGCGGCTTCACTCAGTTTTGAACCGGTTTCGTCCATCAGTTTTTGAAAATATTCTTTTGAAAACTGAGGCGTGAATTTATCCATCGAGTAATGATGATGAATTCCGTTTGCAAACCACATCTGTTTGGCATAAACCATAAATTTATCCCAGTCCTCTCCTTTTTCGCCTTTGTAATTTCTGACGATATTGTCGATCGTCTGACGGATTTCGAGATTGTGTTTGTAATTCTGATCATACACGATGTCTCTTCCGGCAAGACCTGCCTGAGTCAGGTAATAAACCAGTTTTTTCTGGTCAAGTGTCAGTTTGTCAAAATCATCCACTTTGTATCTCAGCACCTGAATATCTGCAAAACGGTCTGCTTTGACTTCAAAATTATTCCCTGCCTTTGATTCCGAATCGCTGCTGCCATCTTTTTTCTGACTGCACGAAATCAGAGATCCTGCAATGATTGCGCTCATGATTATTTTTTTCATATTGTTTATTTTGAACCCCCGAATTTATGAAAATATAAGATTTTGAACCCAATTGATTGGAAAATTAACCAAAATCAAATCAGTCCCGGAAATCGAAATCACCCTCCTGGATCATAGGAATTAATTATCATAAATCAATTTGCAATCACATCTTCATATTTACATTTGCAGAAAATTTTTTGAAGATGACCAAACTCAAGATATTGACTTCTACCAACCGAACTGGTGCAAAAGGCAGATCGGTTGCCGACTGGATCACAGAATTTGCAAGAGAAAACAGTGATTTTGATGTTGAACTGCTCGATCTGGCGGAAATCAATCTTCCATTTATGGATGAGCCTCATCATCCGGTTTTAAAAAATTATCAGTTTGAACACACCAAAAAGTGGAGTGAAAAAATTGATGAAGCAGACGCATTTGTCATCGTCTTGGCGGAATACAATTACGGTTATCCCGCGCCGATCAAAAATGCAATCGATTATCTGCATCAGGAATGGAAATACAAACCGGTCGGTTTTGTGAGTTATGGCGGAATTTCGGCAGGACTTCGTGCTGTGCAGATGTTGAAGCAGGTTTTGACCACTTTGAGCATGATGCCGTTGACCCAACAGGTAAATCTTCCTTTCTTTTCAAGAGAAATCGACGAAAATGGGGTTTTCCGTCCCAACGATTCTGCGATCAGATCTGCAGTCGTAATGTTTGACGAACTGAAAAAATGGTGCGAATCGATGAAAACACTGAGAATCGCAGAGAACCAGCCGGCCTGATTCGGTACTATTTCATTTTTTATTAAATTGCGGTCTGTAGGAATGATCATGATATGGATGATTTAAATATAGACAAAGCATTGAATCTGATTCTTGAAAAAATCAATCATTGGGCATCTGATCTGATCTCGATGCTGCCCAATCTTTTGGTTGCGTCATTGATTTTTGTACTCGGATTTTATTTTTCAAAAAAGATTAAAAGATTTGCTGAGAAAAAACTGCCAGGCATCCTTCCGACACGGACACTTGCTAATCTTTCGATCAGTCTGATCTATATCTTTTGTCTGGGAACCGTAATTTTTATTGCACTGAAAATCCTGAACCTCGACAGCACCATTACCACTGCGCTTGCCGGTGCCGGAATCGTCAGTTTGGCGCTTGCATTTGCATTTCAAGACATAGCTGCCAATTTTATTTCGGGGATATTTATTGCTTTCAGCCGTCCATTTTTTGTGGGTGAACTGATTCGGGTGAAGGATTTTGAAGGTTTTGTGGTCGAAATGAGACTAAGGGAAACCATCATCCGCACCCATCAGGGACATTTGATTTCTTTGCCGAACAAAGAGGTTTTTCAAAATGCAATCACCAATTATACCCGATACGGAAAAAGAAGAGCAGACGTGGTTGGCGGTGTTTCGTATGGCGAAGATTTGAGAAAAGTCAGGGAAGTCGCACTGAAAGCACTTGAAAGCGTTCCAAATGTAATTTCAAAAGACACTACTTTTCTTTTTGAGGAGTTTGACGGGAGTTCGATCAATTTTAAAATCAGAATTTGGGTCAATTCAAGTAAATTCGGTGACTATCTGCAATTTATCAATGATACCATCATCGTTTTGAAAGAAGCTTTTGACGAAAACAATATCTCAATGCCATTCCCGATTACTACGCTGGATTTTGGAATCAAAGGTGGTGAAAAACTGTCGGATATCCTAAATTCCGGAAATCGGAAGTCTGAAGATTCAAAATAATTATTTCAAAGTCACAGCGGATCCACATCGATATCGATTCTCACCGATCTGTATGCGGATACGGTATGCAGTCTTTCAATGTTTTTTTCGATCAGTAATTTGATTTTTTTTGAAGAAGAATTTTCGGGGATCTTGATCATCAGCTGTCTGATGTACAGGTTTCTGATTCTTCCGACTGCCGGTTCTTCGGGTCCGAGCAGATGTTTTTCGTCCAGAAATGGTTTCATCAATTCTGCAAACTGTTTGGCGACTTTCTCGTTTCTTTCCCGATTGGCATGTTTGAATGTTACCTGAATCAATCTTAGGAAGGGCGGATACAAAAACGCATTGCGCTCATACAAAATATCTTTTGCGGTTTTTTCATAATCATATCTGCTGACATTCTGCAAAATTTCGTGATCGGGATTATAAGTCTGTATCAGCACCAGACCCTGTTCTTCTCTTCTGCCCGACCTGCCTGCAACCTGTGTCAGCAGCTGAAATGCCTTTTCGTGTGCCCTGAAATCCGGGAAATTCAGAATTGAATCAGCGCGGATCACACCGACCAAACCAATATTTCTGAAATCTAAACCTTTTGAAATCATTTGGGTGCCAATCAATATGTCGATTTCCTGCTGTTCAAAAGCTTCAATCGTTTTTTCATAAGCATGTTTTTTTCTCATCGCATCCACGTCCATACGTGCGATGCTGAGTTTGGGAAACAGCGACTGCAACTGAACTTCAATCTGTTGGGTACCAATTCCTTTTGTATTCAAATCCAGGCTTTGACAGTTCGGGCATTTGTTAAGCATCGACTGAGTATGGCCGCAATAATGACATCTCAGCGTGTTAGTATATTTGTGAAAAGTCAGCGGAACATCACAATTTGGGCAAAAAGGAGTAAAACCGCAATTCATACACTCAACGATGGGCGCAAATCCGCGCCGATTCTGAAAAATCAGCACCTGTTTGCCGTGATTGCAGCTTGTCTGAATCGCATCTCTCAACGTATGTGTAATATCTCCGCTGATCTGTTTTGTTCTCAAAGCTGCTCTCAGATCGACCAGTTCAATTTTTGGCAGCATGACCTTTGAATATCTTTGGGTCATGGTCACATAGCCGAATTTTCCGGTTTGTGCATTGTGATAGCTTTCCAATGAAGGTGTGGCCGAACCGAGAATGACATCTGCATCTGACTGTGATGCAAGGACAATTGCTGAATCACGTGCATTGAAATAGGGCCGAAAATCATTTTGTTTGTAGGATGAATCATGTTCTTCATCGACGATGATCAGACCAAGATCGTGGAACGGAAGAAAAAGCGCAGAACGTGCGCCGATGATGATTTTATAATCGCCGTTCAGTGTTTTTTGCCATAACTCTGCTCTTTCATTCTGATTGAATTTTGAATGATATATTCCTGTGATTTCACCAAAATATTTTCGAATCCGTTGAATCATCTGTGATGCTATAGAAATTTCAGGCAAAAGAAAAAGAACAGTTTTGTTCTGTGTCAAAGCCTTTTCGATGAGCTTGATATACACCTGGGTTTTTCCGCTCGAAGTCACACCGTGGAGCAAAACCGTCTTTTTTTGTTCAAAATAATTTTTGATTGATTCAAGCGCCTGATTTTGTTCGATGGTCAGTTTATCAGAATCTTTGGTTTCGATTTCTTCATCTTCAATTCTTGAAGTTTTTAATTCATAGATTTCAATCAGTCCCTTTTCTTCCATTGACCTGAGCACAGCATGTGTCCCGGATCTTTCTTTCAGAAATTTTGAAACTTTGACCGGCTTCTCTGACTGTTGTTCTTCAACAATCAGCTGGAGCAAAAGTTCGCGCTGACGATTTGCATTTTTCAGTCTGTCCATTGATTCATTAAAGAATTTCTGATCCTTTTTCAAATCCGGAATCACCCTGACGTAGAGTTCGATTTTGGGTGTATATTTTTCTTTTAGAACTTCATCCAATTGTACAATTCCCTTTTCCCAAAGAGATTTGATCACCGAAATTGCAGATTTCCGTTCAATGATTTTTGCGGTTTCGCTGACCGAAATCAATCCTTTCTGATGAATCGCCTGAATCACCATCCTTTCGGAGTCGGTCAGTTCCACGTCCGGATCTTCATCAATACCGGTAAATCGGATCATGGTTTCACTTTCCCATTTGAGCGCAGTCGGAAATCCGGCACGGTAAACATCGCCCAAAGTGCACATATAATAATCTTGAATCCACTCCCAAAACCTGATCTGATCTTCGGTCACCAAGGGTTCCAAATCAAGAATCGAATCGATCCTTTTGGTTTTGAAAAGTTCGGGTTGGTTCTGATGAAACGAATGAATGATGCCGGTATAAAGCTTATTGGTTCCGAAAGGCACGGTCACCCGGCTGCCCACCGAAAGTTGTTTCAGTTCGTCTTTGGAAACCTCATAAGTAAAGGTGCCCGGCAGTGCAAGCGGAAGAATGATTTCGGCAAAATGATGTTCGGCCATAACAGAAAACAGCAAATTTTGATTTGATTTTATAATTCAGCCAATTTAATAAAAACCAAAGAAATTTACATCAGTTTCTGTTTTTGAAGACAGATGAAGAATCATTAAAAATTAATGTTGAAAGTATATTTATTTCTGTTTTCTTCTTTTGATTTCTTTTTGAATCAGCGAAAGTTCACGGCCGGTCTGACCTGCGACCGAAGTATTTTCCTGCGCACGTCTGACCAGATAAGGCATCACTTTTTTAATCGGACCATAGGGAAGGTATTTTGCAACTTTGTATCCTTTGCTGCCCAAAATAAAACTGATGTTGTCGCTCATACCGTACAACTGGCCGAACCAGACACGATAATCACCTTTTTCAATATTGTTTTTTTCCATCAGTTTGGTAAGCAGTTCACAGCTGTATTCATTGTGACTTCCTGCAAAAAGTGAAATCCTGCCGATTCTTTCGACCATAAATTCCAGGGCAGCATTGAAATCTCTGTCAGTGGCTTCTTTGTTGGGTTGTATCGGATCTTCGTAACCCATTTCCTTTGCACGTTCACGTTCTTTTTCCATGTAGGCTCCGCGAACGATTTTAAAACCGATCAAATAATTTTCTCTTTCTGCTTTCTGAAAAATCTTTTTCAAATAATTAAGTCTGTCGTGACGATACATCTGAAGTGTACTCCAAACGATGCATCTTTCTTTGTTGAATTTTTGCATCATTTCATCCATCAGATCGTCGGCAGCATCCTGCATCCAGCTGTCTTCGGCATCTGCCATGATGGGCACACCGTTGTCAAAAGCATTCTGACAAACTTCAAGAAATCTTTTTTTGATGTTTTCCCAGCTTACTTTTTCGTGATCTGCCATCGGCATATTGTGACCGACTTTTTCATAGATATCAATCCGACCAAAGCCTGTTGGTTTGAAAACCACACATGGAATTTCATTGGGATTTTGTTTTGAAATCTGAATCAGTTTTAGGATTTCGTCTTTCACATGGTCAAATTCTTCATCAGTGGTCTGACCTTCGACCGAATAATCCATGATCGAGCTGACACCCGATTTGTAAAGATTTTTTGCAACCACCAGACAGTCATCAGTCGTTTCACCGCCAACAAACTGTTTGTAGATTGTATTTCTGACCGCAGGTTTTACAAACGGGATTCCGGTTGCAAAAGGAATTTTAAAAAAGAAAGTTCCAAAATTAGTCAGTGCCGGGCTGCCCAGAAGTTTGAACAGAAAATGAGCCTTCTTCAAATCTCGGTTTGATTTCAATTCAAAGGCAGTCTTGGTGTCGTCAAAATAGGCCATGTATAAACGATTTGAGATTACAAATTTATGGATTGAAACAGAATACTGTTAATATTTCTATGATAAAAAAAAATGATTTTTCGGGGTTTAAAAGCCAAGTTCATCATCTGAATCGTCATCATCCGCATCTTTGTAATCATCATAATCACTGTCGGTTCCAAATGAATCCTGTGGATTGACGGTCGGAAGGTTGATTGAGTTCCCCAAATCTTCATTTCCGTCCTCTTTGTTGATCGCGCTTTCAAAAACAAAATTTCCGGTCATAAAATCTTCTTCCAAATCCATGAATTTCGCCTGTTCGCTGATAAATCTCAAGCGGATATTTTCGAGCGAACCGTTTCTGTGTTTTGCAATGATGAATTCAGCCTGACCGATACATGAAGTCGCATTTTCATCGTCCCACACTTGAAGTTTGTAATATTCGGGTCTGTAAATAAATGAAACGATATCGGCATCCTGCTCAATCGCACCCGATTCGCGAAGGTCTGAAAGCAACGGTCTTTTGTTGCCGCCTCTGGTTTCGACCGAACGGGAAAGCTGTGAAAGAGCAATCACCGGAATGTTCAGCTCTTTTGCAATCGATTTCAGGTTTCTCGAAATGGTTGCAATCTCCTGTTCACGGTTTCCGGTCGCTTTGGATCCGCCCAATGTCATCAGCTGAAGATAGTCAATGACGATTAGTTTGATTCCGTGCTGCGAAACCAGACGTCTTGCCTTTGCCCTCAAATCAAAGATTGAAAGTGCGGGTGTATCGTCAATAAACAAAGGTGCCTTTTCAAGTGTTTTCACTTTTTCAAGCAGCTGTTTCCACTCATGATTTTCAAGGGTAGCTTTTCTCAGTTTTTGTGAAGAAATTCCGGTTTCGCTTGAAATCATACGGGTAATCAGCTGCACGCTTGACATTTCGAGTGAAAAGATAGCGGTCGGTATTTGTTGATCAACGGTCATGTTTCTCGCCATTGACAGCACAAATGCAGTTTTACCCATACCCGGTCTTGCCGCGATGATCACCAGGTCAGAATCCTGCCAGCCTGATGTGATGTGGTCAATTTTTGCAAATCCGGAAGGTACACCACTTGGCCCCTCTTTTTCAGAGATTGCTTTGATTTTTTCAAGCGCCTGATGCACCAGTGTATTTGAATCTGTATAACTTCGTTTGATTCCTCTTTCTGCGATTTCAAATAATTTTCCTTCAGAGAAATCAAGAAGTTCAAGCACATCTGTGGTTTCATCGTATGATTTGTCAATAATATTTGATGAAATCTCGATCAGTTGTCTCAATACAAATTTCTCAATCAGTACTCTTGAATGATATTCAATATGTGCCGATGAAGAAACTTTTTGGGTGAGCTGAATCAGATAATATTCGCCTCCGCAAAGTTCCAGTTTCCCATCGCTTCTCAATTCATTTGATACGGTAAGCAGGTCAATCGGCTGGGTGGCATTGAACAGTTTTTGGATGGCAGCAAAGATGGTCTGATGCTGAATTCTGTAAAAAACTTCGGGAAAAAGAACATCGATAATTTCATCGATTCCTTTTTTGTCAATCATCATTGCGCCGAGCACTGCTTCTTCCAAATCAATGGCCTGCGGCGGCAGTTTTCCGCGTTCTAAACTAATGATTTCCTGATCTTTACGTTTGATTGATGTAATTCTTCCTATTTCCTCCATAAGCTGGGCTAAGATAAGAAATTGTTCACCAAAGAAGCCTAATTTTTTCTGAATAAAGTTGTCAACAACATTCAAAATCTGTTAAAGTTTTATTGTGAATAATTTAAAGGCACGGAATTTGAAAACCTGATTTTTGTCATGATAAATCTGAATTGCAATTCAATTTTTTAAACTGCTAAAATGTAAATGTACCGGTTGATTAATTGTTTAATTTAAAATCGTGTTACAATGAAAAAAAACAGACAATCGTGGGAAGATTTTCTATTTGAAAATCGAAACAAGGCATATGGTGCCTATGAACTGAGAACAAATGCAGGCAGAAACCTGCTGAAATCTCTGCTGGTGATCGTTTTCTCAGTTGGAATTGCAATTACTGCATTTTCTTCATCATCAAAGGACGTACCGGTGACTTTTGACGGAAACCGACCGCCAATCCATAATCTGACGAAGATCGATGAATTCGGGCAGAAAATTCCGCCCAAAAAGGTTGATTTGCCGCCGCCTCCAAAAGTTACGGTCAAAGAAAAATCAGGGAAAGATGTGGTACCGACACCAAAAGCTGATCCTCCGGTTGAACATCCGCTGGCACAGCAGACCGATCTTGGAATCACAAAAGGTGATGAAGACAGTGGGGATGCCGGAAATCTCGGTGCCCTCAATCCCATCAGTGACCCAAACAATACCGGCAACTCCCAAACCGTTACCGATCAGCCTGATCCGGTTCCGACGCCCGATACTCCTAAAACCATGAATTCAACACAGGTAACCAAAATGGCTGTCTTTCCAGGTTGCGAAAAATCAAAGACCAATCAGGATTTAACCAATTGTATGGCAACAAAACTTTCTCAGGAACTCGGTATAGAATTGAGAGATTTTGAGGACATTGCAAACAAATACGGAATTGACAAAGCAAATGCAAAACTGAGTTTTGTGGTGGACAGAAACGGAAAGATTATCCAGGTTCAGGCGATGAGCGGCGGAAACAAAGAACTCAGCGCCGAAGCTCAAAAGGCATTGAATAAAATTTCGAAAAAGCTGGTGCAGAAAGGCAAATACATCAAACCGGCAGAAACCGATGACGGAACTGCAGTCAATCTGATATTCAATATACCAATCAGATTTGATTTGAAATAAACAGACTTTCTTATTTATTGAAACAGGGGAAATCAACAGAATTAAAAATTGATTTCTCCTGTTTTATTTTTCGATTGGTCTGTAATTGATCAGTCCTTTCAATGCAGGGAAAATCACCATCAGAAAGCCGATAATCATGGTGGAGCCAGAAACTGCAAAAACCATAAAATATGGTTTGAGCGAATAAATCATCCCAACATAAGGCACTCTGTCTTCGCTGAGCTGCCAATATCCTTTTAAAAATCCCGCAATGATCAGACTAAGAAAAAATATTGGAAGACTGATCTGTATGATCCAATAACCGAAATTGATCGATTTCATATTTTGTTTGACCGCTTTTTGTTTTGAAATCCTGTCAAATACAAACGACAGCAGCAGCATAGTGTTGATCCCGATGGTTGCGCCCATGGTATGTCCGACCACCACGTGGGTTCCATGCATATATATATTCAGCGCCGGAACCGACATACAGATGGCAAGACCCAAAGTGATAAAAACCCATATATCGGCCGCCATGATAAATTTATAACTCAATATGTTATAATTTTTTTGAATCGAACTGATCGAATCTCTCCACAGCCAGATGATTCTTGCAAACAAAATCAGTTCGGTCATGCTAACTGCATAAGCGATGTGTTTGACATAGGGAAAGGTCGGGAGCGTGTATATATGATGTCCCCAGTTAAACATTCCGTTGAACAATCCCAGAAAATAAAGCCAGAATGCAATGTTAGAATAACTGTATTTATTATTGCCCGCAATTTTGTCCATCAAATAAATAGAAGAACCGTAAACCAGCATATTCCATGCGCCGACAAGCGATCCGTAAGATTTCCATTGAATCGTCATATCATGAACGATTTCATTTCTGAACCAGGCAAACAGCCACAAGTTTGATTCGGTATAGGTAAACAAAAAGAAAGCTACGCCGGTAAGCCACATCCAGATATAAACCGGCTGTTTTTTAAATGATCCGACCGAACCAAAGATATTGATCAGAAACAATACCCAGCCGATCCAAATCGGAATTGCAAAACCGGGATGAAATTCCCAATATTCCCTTCCGCCAAAGATTCCGAAAAAATAGCTGATCAGAATGGATACGGTAGTAATTGCAAAAAGGAAAAGTTGAATTTTGAGCAGCTTCGGGTATCTGATTCCTTTTCCGGTATGTTCCTGTAAAAATGTAAAAACTGCACCCATAGCAGCGGTCAGTATCCAAAAGACCATTGAAGAAACATGCAGCGGTCTGATTTTTTCGAATGAAACATAATGTTTTGACAGACCTGGAAATACATATTCCAAAGCGCCGGCAAGCCCAAAGATCAGGCCGAAACTCAAAAGACAGAGTGCAAGAATGTAAAAATAATTGGCTGACTTACTGTGAAATTGTTCCATCCAAATTTTGTTTAAAAGTTCTGGGATCTCCTTTTCCTGATTCGTCAACCGATTTTAAGAAAGCTTTCAACGCATCGATTTCATGTTCTGACAAATGAAAATTGGGCATCACATTGGTTCCGCTGATCAAAAATGCTTCTATGTGTTCGGGACTTCGATGAGAACTGATGTTGGTCAGATCCGGTCCCAAATGACCGCCCAAACCGTACAGCTGATGACAGGAAATACAGTTTTTTTGCTGCCACAGCAGTTTACCCTGTTCCTCAAGACTTCCGGATGCTGCCTTCTCAACTCCGTCCAATGGCGGTTTTACATAAAGATCAAAAGAATACGCAATAAAACTTACCACCAGAATAATCAAAACCCCCAATTTAAATTTGTCTGACTCCATAATAAAGGACAAATATATCTTTTCCGTGTAGAATTATAAAAAATCGAACAAATATATTTAATTTTTTTGATTAAAATATTTTCCAGCTGAGTCCCCAAATCACATTGAAATTCATCGGACCTCTGTCCTTTCCGTAACCCGGGATTACGAGCGGATCTATGTTTTGCTGTTTTTTTGAACCGAGATAAATCTGCGGCCGTACCGATACATCCGCATACAGATTGCTGATCAGCCGAACCCTTGCACCGCCGACCATCTCAAACCAGTAAGCACTTACATTTTCCTTTGGCAGGCTGCCATATTCATCCACCTGATTGCTCGATTCTCTGATCGGATACTGTTCAATCTCCTGACTGTAAGCGGCATATCCGAATCTTGCGCCGGTATAAAATCCGTTGGATCCATTCCGATAATCCTGTGATGCAAACCAGCTGAATCCGAATTTGAAATAAATTCCGTCCACACTGACTTTCCAGTCCAAATCATCAAAATTATTTTTTTCATAACCGATTTCGGCTGAGAGATTCCATTTTTTATAAATCCGGTAAGAAGCAAAAGCCATTCCGCCCTGACGGTCAGAAAATGCCGAAAGTGCCGGACTGAAAAGATCGACACCAATAAAAAGATTGCCCACATCTCTGTGTCCTTTGGCCATGTTTTTGAGTGAATCGGTGTCAGTCACAACAGTTTTTGACTCAATATTAATCGAATCCTGCTGTGCAGACAATTGAATCCCGCAAAGACTAATTGCCAAGAATAATATACAGATTTGTAATCGTTTCATCTTTGAGTTCGTTTGATTCGGCAGGCAAAAGAGAGCTGATGTGCTGGTGGGTTGTCTCATAATTCAAACTTTCATACACCACTCTGAATCCGCAGGCCTTTGAAACATATTCTGATTTTGACTGATAATTTACAGTAAGTATATCGCTGTCCGAATTGCTTCTTCTTTTGATTTTAAAATAAACCCGTTCGGTGTTCAATCCAGCCAAAGGCAGTTTGATGCTGTCGGTAAAAAATTTCTCAAACAGTGTATCAGCCTCCTCAAAACCAATGTCAGCGGAACGGTAAATCGTCAGGCTGTCTTTCTGATTTTCAGTGTTGAGCTGATTTCTGAAAACCACCGTCAGATTGGGTGTCCCCTCGCCTATGCAAATGTCGTCTTCTTCGCAGCCCGAAAGTAAAAACGGGACGATCATCAATATCGAAACAGCAAAACCAAACTTAAATTCCTGAATTCTCATCGGGTCAAAAATACGATTATCTGAATGATTTTTGTGTGTTAATTTTTCTTGATCTTTTAATTTCATTCATTCCAATAATAAGAATCGGGATAAGGTCTTTTTCCAAAAACGGCTGTTCCGACTCTTACAATGGTTGATCCTTCTTCGATTGCGACTTCCAAATCGCCGCTCATCCCCATCGACAGTTCTTTCATTTCGACATTTTTGATATTTTCCTGAATGATCTGATTTTGAATTTCTTTGAGCAGTTTGAAACATTTTCTGACTTTTTCGGTTTCGGCGCTGAACAGACCGATGGTCATCAGTCCTTTGATCCGGATCCTGTCCATCTTTGAAACCTCTCTGACAAGATCCAACGCATTTTGGGGACTGATTCCAAATTTGCTTTCTTCAAAAGAGGTATTGACCTGAATCAGCACGTCCATTGTTTTGTCTTCATACACAAGCCTGTTCTGAAGTTTTTTGGCAAGTTTGAGCCGATCGACAGATTCAATGCATTTTACATCATATCTCAGAATTTCCTTCACTTTATTGGTTTGCAGGTGACCGATAAAATGACTAATGTGCGGAAAATTCTTCAAATCATCATATTTCTCTTTGACTTCCTGAATCTTGTTTTCTGCAATCAGTGTATATCCGGCATCAAATGCTTTTTTAATTCTCTCCGAATCGACTGTTTTTGTTGCAAGCAGCAGACTGACTTCATCTCTCTTCCGATTTGATCTTTCGCAGGCAGATTGAATTCTCTGTTCTATTTTTTGAAGATTTTGGATCATCGTTTCCACTTGATAATTGCTAAAAATTTTATTTACAAATTTAGTGATAATCAGCTGAAGACCTAATCTGTTATCGGTCGAAATCCGTTCCGGTCCAAAAACCTGATTTCAGACATCAAAATTCACTGATTCAAATCAGTTTTCCAACCTTATAAAAGTCAGTTGACTGATGCCATCAAAATCATTACCGATGCTAATTCAAATCATTAGAAAATCACTGTTAATGAGGCAACTTTGTTATGAAATTATAAACCATAAAATTATGAAACAGCTATTCTCAGGCAAAGGATTTTTTGCATTTGCATTGTTCTTTGCTGCACAATTCAGTATCGCACAAAAGACTTATCAGTTACAGTCAAAACCGGAGCTTGTAATTTCGGGAACTTCAACTTTGCATGACTGGTCAATGCCATCATCGACTGCAACCGGAAGTATGACGGCTGTAGAAAACGGAGGAAAATTGAGCTCAATCAGCGCAATGACCATCACCATGCCGGCAGAAAGTATAAAAAGCGGAAAGAAAGGAATGGACAAAAAAGCTTATGAAGCGATGAAAACCGACAAACACAAAAATGTGGTTTTCGCTTTGAAAAGCGCTTCCAAATCAGGAAACAACTGGACGCTTTCGGGTACTTTCAATATAGCAGGAGTCAGCAGGACAGTCAGCATTACGGCTCAGGAATCTCATTCGGGCGGTGTCTTCGGATTGAAAGGTTCTTATGATTTCAAACTTTCAGATTACAAAATCACTCCGCCGGTTGCACTGATGGGAACCGTAAAAACAGGAGATCCCGTAAAAATGACTTTCAATGTGAAATTTAAATAAAACGATAAAAACATAAAAAATTGAATATGAAAAAATTTATTACACTTGCGATTGCCATGCTGATCGGATCGACAGCCTTCGCGCAGGAATTGGATTTCAAACTTGACAACTGGTATCCGCAGACCAAACAGGCGAGAAATTTGTTTGAATCCAAAAAGGATACGGTAACCGAATTCGACAAAGTTAAAGTACATATCGGAGGAGCGTTTGCACTTCAGTTTCAGGCAATTCAGCACGAAAACAAAGCAAACGAGATTCTGAATGCAGACGGAGTAAATCTGAATCAGCTTTACGACATCGGAAACAACTTCAACCTGGCTACAGCCAACCTGGATTTGAACGTTGCATTGTATGATGGAGTTAATTTGCATTTGAGAACCTTTTTGTCTTCAAGACACCACAATGAAGCTTATGTAAAAGGAGGTTATTTGCAGATTGACAAATTGGATTTCATCAAAAAAGATTTCCTGAAAGAGGTAATGGATTATGCAACCATCAAATTTGGTCACAACGAGATCAATTATGGTGACGCACACTTCAGACGAAGCGACAACGCGAATACGATGACCAATCCTTTTGTTGGAAATCTGCTGATGGACGCTTATGCAACCATGGTTTTTGCAGAAGTTTACTATCAGAGAGACGGCTGGCTGGCAATGGCCGGCGTGACCAACGGACGTCTGAACCAGACCGCAACCGGAGGCACAAGCCCTTCGCTGTATGCAAAAGCAGGTTATGACAAACAGCTGAACGAAGATTTGAGAGTTCGTCTGACCGGTTCGGTTTACAATACGGCCGAATCAAAAAGAACAGATTTCTATGACGGCGACAGGGCAGGTTCAAGATATTATTTTGTGATGGAGAACACTTTGGCTTCTTCTTCTGGCAACTTCAGTTCAGGTCAGATCAATCCGAGAATGAACCACAAACTGACCGCGATTATGATCAACCCTTTTCTGAAATATCAGGGCTTGGAATTCTTCGGTGTTTATGAAAATGCGAATGGAAGAAATGTGACAGAAACCGAAAGAAGAACCTTTAACCAATATTCAGCCGAACTGTTGTACAGATTTGGAAAAACTGAAAATTATTATTTCGGCGGAAGATACAATCAGGTAAAAGGTGAAATGGCTGACGGCGATAAAATTGATGCAACCAGATTCAACATCGGCGGCGGCTGGTTTATGACCAACAACATCATGGTGAAACTCGAATATGTCAACCAAAAATACAAAGGTTATAATCCTGACAGTATTTACCACGGAGGAAAATTCAGTGGTTTGGTGGCCGAGGCAGTGATTGCGTTCTAAGTTTTTAAAGTTGTGAAGATGCGTGTTTTTGGTATCATGATTCTAGCATTGGCTCTTTCAGCCGGTTTCAAACCAAATGCTGATGAATACATTTTACTGAGTACCAAAACATTCAGTGTGAAAGGGTCAACATCAGTCGGAAAGTATGATTGTGATTACAGTATGACGGCCAAAGACACGCTCTTTTTGAACCGAAAAAATGGATTGATTTATAAAGTTCCGGTAAAGGAATTCGGCTGCGGAAATTTTCTGCTCAACCGCGATTTCAGAAAAACCCTCAGAGAGAAGGAATACCCCTGGGTGATCATCCGGGTTTCGGATGTGAGAAAATCGGGAACAAATTACAAATATGATCTTCAGCTTGATTTGGCGGGAAAACGAAAAACATTCCAAAATCTGAATCTGATGACGGTCAAAGAAGGTCTGAAAGGTGAAATCGAACTGAGATTCAGCGACTTCAACCTGGATCCGCCATCAAAATTGGGCGGCGCAATCAAAGTTAAAGAAGAAATCAATCTTTCGATCCTGTTGAAGAGACTTTGACAGCCGAATTTTTTTATTTTTAAAGCTCAAATAACCATGTCAAAATCAATGCTGAAGAAAAATAAGAAACTCAAAATCTTATTGAGTCCGCTGCTGGTAATCCTGACGATGATACTGCTGCCGTCTGCAGGAATGGCACTGATTTTCCTTCCGTTGATTTTCTCATTGTCGGTCAGCCTGGTCAATCACAATCATCTGAAAGTCAAATCAAAGCCATTGGGCGTGCTGATTGCAACCGGCCAGAGCTATGTTGTTTTTCTGGGTATGGCGATCGTACTCTATATTTTGGATGAATTTATGCCCGAAATGTACATGTCAGCGAATCGTTTTGATTTCAAAGGAATTGCGCTGGTCACCATTGGCGGTTATCTTGCCGGTCTTTTGCTGTTTTATTTTTATTCATTTCTGTTCAGGGTAGAAAACCTAAGAATCAGTTTTTTGTACATCACGGTTTGCTATATTTTTGTGGTTGCAGTGATGCATATTTTTTCAAAAAATGAATTTCTGCAGTTTGGGGTAGAGAAATTCACTTCTTTCCTGATTTCATGGCTGATCTTTATGAGTCTGGCTTACAGTCTTTCGATGAATGACGAAGGCATGTTCAAATTCCTGAAAAAGAATTGGGATTCAAAAGTCTGAATCAGATTTTTTCGAGCAAAACCACATTTTCAACATGAGCAGTCTGCGGAAACATATCCACCGGCTGAACTTTTGTAATTTTGTAATTTTCTTTCATCAACGCCAGATCTCTTGCCTGGGTTGCAGAATTGCAGCTGACATAAACAATTTTTTCGGG
>Ga0172382_10002201_pt1 | contig 33178 bp, 28 predicted proteins | sample Leawel138RmetaG_FD_122245 | JGI IMG/M metagenome (GOLD analysis project Ga0172382, IMG submission 122245) | Leachate microbial communities from a municipal landfill in Southern Ontario, Canada - Leachate well 138R metaG | ecosystem: Engineered > Solid waste > Landfill > Unclassified | place...
TGACTGAAAAGAGCTGTAGACAAAATCCGGATTGTTAAAACGGTAGTCCGTGATCATATCCCGATCCTCGTCGCAGGAATAAACACCGTCGGACAGCGTGATATTGTCCGTAAACCGCTCAAAACGCTGTTCATACACTTTATTGTCTCCCCCACTTACAACTTTGAACTGATCATAACTTCCGCCTATAAAGAAGGGACGCGCCCGGTATTCCAGCGAAATATTCGGTGAAACGTTCCAGTTGACGCTCAATTGAAGGCTGGTTGACTGACTGAGGATGCGGGCGAGAATATAGCGCGGATCGCCGCCATGTTCGACACGCGTGACATATTGCAGGGTTTTCAGCTCCCGGTCCCAATCCGCATAAATGGACAGGTTCAGAAAAGGACTGATCTTCCATTCGACTTGATTCTCTATGCGATGGTAATTTGCCTTATCGGTCGGACCGTATCCGCTGACGTAGAGGATCCAGTACTCCACGGGCTTTGTATAATCGGTTCCGAACCAGGTCCAGCCTACAATGGATGAAGGCAAACGCAGACGCGGCCCCCCGCGCAATGCCGTTGAACTCAAATATTCGGAATTATACTCAATGGCCAGATCGAATCCCATTCTGTTCCGGAAGCGGGAATTCCACACGATATCGAACCCGGAATTCTCGTGCAGTCCGCCGAAATTGAAGTTATTCCACTGAGACAGGTCGATATTGTACCAATTGAAAATAGCGTCCGGTTCGTTCTTACGATATTCCAGCCAGAAGCTATGCATGATATGATCTGTGCGTCCGACAAAACCGATATCATTCAATTCCAGTCCCGGGGATTTCCACTGGACTTTCATCGCGGCACAAAATTTTCCTCCGAACTTTCCCAAACGCAGCGAACCCCCGTAGCCGGTCAGAGAAGTCCGTGCGGAATCATAGCTTACCCAAGCCGCATCAGGCCGCTGATACAGGTGGGAAGAAGACAACTGCGTTTCTGCAATGGCTTTCTCGCTTCCCTGAACATAGGAACCGTAGATGCGCGTATCGATCTGCCAGCTGTGGTCTTTGTTGAAATAATGCTGAAAATCCAATCCTGCAGTATAGGCCTGACGATGCAGGTAATCCAGATGTTCCTCGTTCAGTTTCCGGTTGACGGCCGTAACGATTCCCCCCAATTGCGTTTCACCGGCATTAATGTCCTGACGAAGTGCTGCAACAGCATAGTTGGTCAGCGGTTCCACAGTCAGGGTCGAATCAACACCGACTGCCCGGATCCTGCCACTTCTTTTTGCGTGATCGCTTCTACTACGCCAATATTCAAGCCCCCTTGCGTTCTGCCGGTAACTTTAGCGGCCGCGATAATATCCGTTGAGTTCGGGACTTTTGCGTATTCATCATCGCCGGTGTTTGGAACGTAATGGGGAGAACGGCCGATCCTGCGGGAATGAAAAAGCTGTTCCTCGCCGCCGTTCACATCCAGGGTAAAGGAAGTAATGTTGTTGCCCTCGATAAAAAAAGGACGACGTTCGCTGAAAAAGGTTTCGAATGCCGTCAGGTTAACGGTCGCCGGATCAGCCTCTATCTGGCCGAAATCCGGGTTAACGGTAAAATCCATGGTAAAATTGTTTGTCAGTCCGATTTTTCCGTCAATCCCGCCGCTGAACTTGAAATCCGTGCCATCCATAAAAGGGTTGTCCGCTTCAGCTTTGTAAGTATCCACGGCACCCAGGGCATAGGGATAGATGTCCGCGACCTTTCGTGCCCGGATGTTCGACAGACCCTTGAGCAGTCCGAACTGATGTACGAAACCCCGTTCGTTCCGTTTATGTTCCATCCAGAAACTTTCTTCATCGATGCGGTGAACGTCGCGCATCACATCGAGCCCCCACACATGATCCTCTTTATCGACAAATCGCAGTTGCGACATCGGAATTCGGAACTCCGCTGTCCAGCCAAGCTCATCAATATTTGATTTTCCCCACCAGATTGCATTCCAGGTATCGTCATTGATATCGCCGTCCTGAGAAATAAAAAGATCCCCCATTACGCCGCTGGCATTGATAAAAAAACAATAACAGGTTTTTTTATCGAAGTAGCTGTCAAAACAAACGGCAACGAATTCCGATTCCACGTGATCACGCCGCGAGACCTGACGAAAGATCTTATCCGGTTCGGGATCGAAGGCCCATACAGCCACATAAATATTGTTGTTATCGTAAAGAATCGCAAATTCCGTCTGAAAAGTCGCCGGCCGGTCATCGTTCGGCGAATGCATCCTGAAGTCTTTGGCGCGGGGCGCCGTTTCCCAGCAGGGATCTTGAAGTATTCCATCTATATGCGGAGAATTGAAGGTCCTTGAAGCGAAATATTCTCTGGGCGCCTCTGCAAGGAGAAATCCGGACAGCAGCATCGCCACAACTAGGAGCAACCCGGATCTTATCATGGTTGAACTTCTCCTTTTCGGTCTGCCTGACGGCAGTTATGAATTGCACAGAAGTAAGAATATTATTGTTTTGAATGTGTTTCAAGAAAAAAATATTTTGGAATGCATAAATCTTAAGATGCAAGATGTCCGTCCTTTGGCCGGAATAATTCATAAGCATCAATTATTTTTAATATTTTTCCTCATTTCATAATGGGGAATTTCGATCTCATGGAATTTTTCGCTTGTACGGCGGTAACCGCACTTTTCATAGAAGCCGAGAGCGCTTTCACGTGCATGAAGGATGATCTCCGGGCAGCCGCGGCCGATAGCGATCCTTTCGAATTCATCGACTATCAAACGGCCGACGCCCCTGTTCCGGTAATCTTCATGCACCGCCATTTGCCGCATCCGGACGCTTGCGTCGTCCAAAGGGGTCAGGATCGCCGTTCCAATCAGGAGGTCTCCGTCAAATGCTGACAGATAAAGATCCTTTTCGGGAAAATCGAAATCCCGGCAATTTTCATTTCGGCCGACGGCTTCGATCAGCACACGGTTGCGGAAAATCAGACTTTCCCCATAGAAGGGTGAATCATGGGAAAAAATTTTGAAAGTGATGTTCATGCATTAAATATAAAAAAGGCAGATACGAAAGTCTGCCTTTTTTATTGTCGGAGCGTATGCAAATACGCCTGCTTTATTATGTTTCGTTCGTTTTTACCGCTTCAATGCCATAATCTCCGCAACTTTCTTTCAGCTTTCTTTCCATCCTGCGGTGCTGAAGAAAGTCGAAGACGACCGGGACAAAGAAGAGCGTCAAAAAGGTCGATGCGATCAGACCGCCGATAATGGTCCTGGCCATCGGCCCCCAGATTTCCGCACCGGACCCCAATTCCAGGGCAAGCGGGATCATGGATAAAATGGTTGTCAAAGCAGTCATCAATACCGGGCGCAGACGGGTCTGTGCACCTTCCAGAATCGCATCGGTAACATGCTTTTTCTCCTCGCGGATAAGCCGGTTGATATAATCGATCAGTACAATACCGTTGTTGACAACAATACCAACCAGCACCATTGCGCCGATCAGAGAAGTCATATTCAGCGTAGTATTGGTTAAAAACAGGCTGAAGGCGACGCCGATCATAGCCAGCGGGATCGTGAACAGAATAATAAAGGGATCCAACAGGGATTCGAACTGCGAGGCCATGACCATATACACCAATAACACGGCGACAATAATTGCCAGCATAAAATTTCTGCTGGTTTCGCGCATATCCTCTGCAGAACCGCTGATCTGCACACGAAAATCCGAGGGCAGGGCAATGGTCTTGATCTCCTTTTCCACAAGATCGGTAACGCTCCCCAGGTCCTGGCCGGAAACGTTTGCGCTCAGGGTGACAATGCGGTTCTGATCCTTGCGGAGAATGGAAACCGGCGCTTCCGTTTCGCGGATCTCGGCAATGGCGCTCAGGGGGATCTGCTGTCCGCTTGCGGTCTTGACAAAGATATTCTTCAGATCCTGCCCGGATTCGCGGAATTCGCGTCCGAGCTGTACATAGACATCATATTCTTCGCCGTTTTCGCGATAGACCGAAGCGACGGAACCTTTTACGGATGTTTCGACGATACGTGCCAGCTGTGCAATGTTCAACCCCATCTTGCCAGCTTTTTCGCGATCTACCACGACGGTGTATTCCGGCTGGGGATCCGAGAAAGAAAGCTGAATATCCACCATTCCGGGAATTCCGCTGATCTTGTCGTTTATTGCATTGGCGATGGCCTCGGCCTGTTTAAGGTCATGGCCATAAATCTCAATGACCAGGTCGTTGCCGGAACCCATGAATCCGCCGCTTGCAAATGCGATCTTTAATCCGGGAATTCCGCTGATCTTTTTGCGCACCTCATTTTGGATCTCGAATTTGCTGCGTTTGCGCAATTCTTTATCTACCAGCGTTACAGAAACGCGGCCGGTGTTGGTGGCGGCGCCTGAAATGGCGCCAAAACCGCCGCGCGCCCCGAAATTGACGTTCATGTTCTCGATCTCGGGTACGGAATTGACAATGATCTCTTCGATCTGCCGGAAATAGGCATCGGTGGTCGGCAAAGCCGTTCCTACGGGCAGCTCAATACTTAAACTGAACTGATTGTCATCGGTTTTTGGCATGAACTCGAACCCAATGCGGCTCAGCAGAAAAACACTGAGCCCGAAGAGGGCAAGAATAGAGAAGACGAGTGTCTTGCGATGTTTCAGCGACCAGTCCAGCGTCTTGCGGTACAGCCTCCCCAATACGTTAAAAAAGCGTTCCATGGCGTTATCAAAGCCGGCCATGATACGGGTTTTATGATCTTCCGCGTTTTTGTTGAGCAGTTTGGAGGAAAGCAGGGGTACCAGCGTAAGCGAGACCAGCAGGGAAATGGTCAGCGATACAATAATGGTCATTGCCAGATCTTTGATCATCATTCCCGCAACGCCGCCCACAAAGAGCATAGGAATAAAAATGGATAGCGTGGTAAGCGTGGATGCGGTTACCGCGGTCCCCACTTCGGAAGCGCCCTTGTTGGCTGCAATGCAGATATTTTCATTCAGATCGTCATGCCGGCGGAATATGTTCTCCAGCACCACGATGGAATTGTCTACCAGCATTCCGATCGCGATCGCCAGACCTGCCATGGAAATGATATTCAGGGTAACGTTCAGGATACTCATAAAAAAGAAGGTCACCACAATGGATACCGGCACGGAAACCGCGGCGATCAGAGAGCTGCGGAAGTGCCGCAGGAAAATAAAGAGGACCAGCCCGGTCAGAAGAAAGGCAATGATTGCGGTTGATGCAAGGTTGCCGGCAGATTCCTCGATAAATTCGGACTGATCAAAATGCACATACAGACGGATATCGCCGCCGATATTCTTTTCAATATCGCCCAGCGCTTTTCGTGTGGCGTTACAAACCTGGACAGTATTGGCATCGGACTGTTTCTGAATGCCGATATTGATCGAATTTTCACGGTTATCACGCACGACCGAAGTGACATCTTTATATCCATCGACGACGTTTGCAATGTTCTTAAGAAAAAGGGGATCGCCGGAAGCCGAGTAACCGACAATGGTATTTTTAATATCTTCAATACTCTCAAATTCCGAGTTGGTCACTACGGAGAATTCCCGCAGACCTTCTTCGATCAGACCGCCAGGGATCGGCAGGTTGGCAGTAGCGAGCAGGCTGATGACTTCCAGAATGGAAATATTACTGGCAGCCAATTCATAGGGATTGATATTAACCTGGATCTGGCGCTCCAGTCCCCCGTAAACACTGGCTGAAGCCACCCCTTCGATACGTTCCAGACGCGGCTGAACCTGGTCCTCCACCAATTTTCGCAATTCCGCGCTTCCCATCTGCTCCGAAGAGGCTTTCAGACGCATAATGGCCTGCATAGAAGGATCGAAGACAAAGGTCAGGGGATCCGATGCGTCTTCGGGCAGGAAGCGCCGGACACGGTCGATCCTGCGGCGGATATCCGTTTCCGCCTGGTTCATGTCGGTACCCCAGTTGAATTCGATCTGAACGACCGAAATACTGTTTCGGGAGATAGAACTGATATGTTTGACACCCTCGACAGAGGTAATGGTGCTTTCCAGTGTGCGTGTCAGGGTGTTCTCAATGTCTTCCGGACCGACACCTTCATAATTCGTCATGACGATCGCCATGGGAAATTCGATCTCGGGATAAAGATCCAGTTTCAGGCGGGAAAGGCCGAATAAACCGAAACCCACCGCAATCAGGTAGATCATGAAAAAGGTTACCGGGCGTCGTATGCTAAGGGATGATATTTTCATATAAAGGATCCTTGGGGGCGATATTATTTGACGATTTCGACCAGGCTGGAATCGCTGAGATTGTTCTGACCCATTACAATAAGCAGATCGCCGGGATTCAGTCCGCTGACAACCTCATACTTGGTCTTGGATTCAATGCCGACCTCAATGGGGGTTTTAAGCGCAATGCCGTCCCGGACCACAAAACAATGGTAGGTCTCGACCGGGCGGTCATCCCGCAAGGTAGCCCCGAAGCGTTTTAACACCGTTTGTTTTCCGGTAACGGCCTTTTCAACCGTCAGTGCATTCTGACGTTCTTGGGTAATGATATTTACCCGGGCGAACATACCGGGCTTCAGGCGCAGATCCGCGTTCTCTGCCAGGATCTCAACGAGGGCGGTTCGGGTCAGCGGATCGATCACCGGAGAAATATTGTCAACACGGCCTTCAAAGATATCGCCGGGATATGCGCTGACAGCGATCTCGCTGCGCTGACCGGTCCGAATATGTCCCAGATCGCTCTCGGTCACTTTAATATTGGTCTTGACGGAGTTGATCTGATGAACGGAGGCGAAGGGTTTTTGCGGTGAGGCCATATCACCCGGTTCGTAGGCGATATTGGAAAGGTAACCGCTGATCGGTGCGGTAAGCGTCGCGTAATTCAGTTGGGTTTCAGCCAGCTCCACAGCGGCTTTTGCCTGCCGCAGTCCCGCTTCGGCGATCTCCCGTTGAGTAACGATCTGATCCCACTGGCTCTGACTGACGGCTTTGGCATCGAAAAGTGTTTTCATCCGCTCATATTCGACCCGTACATTTGCCAGCTGACTTTTTGCGCTTAAATAGGCAGCCTCTGCCTGGCTCTTACTGGCACGCACGGTTGCGTCGCTGATCCGTGCCAGAACATCACCCTTGTGAACATAATCGCCGTTCACCACAGGGATTTCCAGGATAATATCGCTGAGTTTCGGGTACACCAACACGCTGGGATTACCGCTGATATCACCGAGGTACTGCACTTTTTGAGCTATATATTCAGGCTCAAGAACGTTTACATAGACAGGTACCACCGTCAGATCGCTCTGCGCTTCGGGCGTGTTCAGGGGGCGCATGGCTTTTTCGATCTGTGACAGGTAACGGCGGGCTTCCCGATCGTTCAGGTCGCGCGGCAATGTTTCCGTCAATTCCCGTATGCCGGCCGCATATTTTTGGTAATCCGTTTTTTGTCCCGCGGACGCGGAATCCCCGCAGCTTGTAAAAAGAAGGATCAGAAGAAAGAGAGATAATAATTTTACGATATACGGTTTCATTGCATACTCCATTCGTTACTCATAAGATGGTTCAGGGCTTTTTTCAATCCTTCCACGGCGACATTGTATTGGAAGACCGATGAAATATAATTGGATCGCGAGGAGAGGTAAACACTTTCAGCGCTCATCAACTCCAGCTGAGTGGCGGAGCCGGTTTCGTAGAGAAGTTTTGACAGTCGCAGGGCTTCTTCGGCCTGCGAGACCACATCTGCGGTTGCAAGGATGCTGGAATAGGCTTCTTCCACATTACGACAGGCGGCATCCACATCACTGCTGATATAGTCGCTGACCTGTTCGTAACGGTAATTGGCTTCTTTCATCCCAATTCCTGCCTTCTGAATGCCGGCGGCATTCTTACCGCCGCTAAAGAGCGGCAGCGAAACGCTCAGCGAAATGTTGGAGTTGCGCCGGTAATTCAAATCCGCAATGGCATCGGCATTCCCCTGCCATTGCAGGGCGGAAGCGATCTGCACCTTGGGAAGAATGCTGCTATAGGCAAGATTCCGCTGATAACCGGCCAGTCTTTTTTGTTCGCCGGCCATCTGCAGGTCCAGACGTTTCTGCTTTGCCAGTTCCAGCAACTCCCCGGCCGGGATGCCGGCAAAAGGATTTTGGATCTCTTCCAGTTTCCCGCTGATGCGGATGTCTTCCAAAGAAGGATCATTGATATAGGTGCGGAGATTGTTCACAGCACTGATCTTCTGATTTCGGAGCGAGATCAGCTGGGGCTTGTAGGACTCGTAGCGCACCTTTGCCTGAAGCACATCCAGCCGAGTGGCTTTTCCCACCGATTCCATTGTCAGGGCAAGCTCATAATTTTCCCTGGCGGAGGCCAGTCCGGTCTCGGTCGCTTCGACCAGAGACTCCAGCATCTGCACTTGATAATAAAGAACGCGGATGGTATGCAGAATGGTATTGACCTGGTCCTGTAAGCTGAGCTCGGAAAGATTAACGGCCGCCGAGGCCATCAGCTGGCCATTGATAATGGCGCCGCCGGCAAAGACCGGATAGGAAAGCTGTATTCCGGTTGCGGAATTGAACTGCTTCCCCATGCGGATCTCCATGGGGGGATTCGGACCGTCACCGTCCAGGTCGATCACATTGACAGGCAGCTCAAAATTGTCGCTTATCTGGAAGTAGCTGGTAATGCTCGGAAAAAAATTCGCCAGTGCTTCACGGCTGGCCGCGCGCGACTTCTGCAGGGAGGCTTCCGAAAGTTTGATCTGCAGATTGTTTTGCAGGGCCAGTTTTTCGGCTTCCTCAAGATTCAGTTCCCTTGCGGACAACAGTGAGAAAATTAAAAGGATCAGTAAGAGCGCTTTCTTCATGATGGTGCAAAACCTCCTTTAATCAATTGTATCAAAAATTTTACATGGTCTTCCGGCTGCAGGCGAAGAGATGCGAGGTGTTTCATTTTGGGACCGGTTGTGTGATGCAGCATGCCGGTAATTGCAGATGTCTGCAGATCGACCGGAATATCGCTGCGCAGTTCACCGTTCTGTATACCTTTTTGCACCATTTTCCGGACGGCATTCTGAAGACGGTTAAAATAATTATGCAGGATCTTTTTACTGATCTCCAGATCGAAACTTTGGGATACGATCATTTTAAAGAGGCGGAAAGTATGGGGATGCAGGGAGGAAAAATGGTACATTTCACCAATCATACGTTGCAGTTTATCCCAGAAAGAGAGATCGGCAGCAGCAAATTCCTCAAGATCGGCCACCATTTTATCCAGGGAACGCGACAGGCAGGCGCTAAAGATCTCGGCTTTTCCCGGAAAATGATAATACAGAGCAGCCTTCGTGATATTCAGGGCTTCCGCGATTTCGCGCATGGAGGTACCGTTATATCCGCGCTCCGAAAAGATCGCCACCGCGGCATCCAGGATCTTATCATATGTCGTTTCTGACATGGTACTCCCGCTTTTGAACTTACCGAACGGTAAGGTAACGGAAAAAGTTCCGCAGGACAAGAAAAAAGAAGAGGAGAATTGGAGCGGGAAGGCCTTAGGGGCTTTACGGAGTCAATCCGATCGGAGATTGGATTGACTCAAATAAATTGACTCAAATAAATGATAAAAAAAAATAATAATGCAAAAAAGGCGATATTTCCAATAATCGTCTGACAATGTATTAATTTTATTGCGATTATATAAAAATGTTGACATTCTGCAAAAAGAAATATAGTTTTTACCGGTTAACAAATATTGACCGGGGAAATATTGCAATGCCAGGATATAATGTCAACGCAGTAAAAGGAAACGCCATGATGGGCATGTGCCGTCCTGTCCGGACTGCCGATGCCCGATGATGAAGAACGAATTATTACCTTGATCGAAACAGAGAGCACCGGCAAAAAAGGCCGGTTTTTTGTATCTGTCCCTTTATTGTAAAAAATGAAATAGAGAAAGGAATAAAATGCGCAAAGACAACTGTCGCTTTGAAACCCTACAGGTCCATGCCGGGCAGGAAGCGGATCCCGTCAGCGGCGCACGGGCAGTGCCGATCTACCAGACAACGTCCTATGTCTTTAAGAATTGCCGGGAAGCGGAAGCGCGATTTAACGGAGAAAGCTCCGGCGATATTTACACCCGCATGTCCAATCCTACAACGGCGGTCTTTGAACAGCGGATGGCGGTCCTGGAAAAAGGATCCGCCGCACTGGCCGTCGCATCAGGATCTGCCGCCGTGGCTTACGCAATCATGAATCTTGCGCAGTCCGGTGACGAGATCGTGGCCGCGGAAACCCTCTACGGTGGCACTTACAACCTCCTTGCCCATACGCTACCGCGCTACGGGATTCGCAGCCGCTTCGTTAATCCCGATGCAGTGAAGAATTTTACAACCGCAGTGAACGGGAAGACCAAAGCCATATTTATCGAAACACTGGGGAACCCCGGTATCAATATTGTCGATTTTGATGCCCTGGCGGAACAAGCACGGACAAAAGGCATTCCTTTGATCGTCGATAATACTTTTGCTACGCCTTATCTTTTCCGCCCTTTCGAACACGGCGCAAATGTCGTCGTGCATTCCGCGACCAAATTTATCGGCGGACACGGGACGTCCATTGGCGGCGTCATTGTGGAAGGAGGAGATTTCGACTGGTCCAATGGAAGATTTCCGGGCTTTACCGACCCCGAACCCGGGAATCACGGTATGCCCTTTGCCGATCTTGGGAACAGCGCTTTTGTAACAAAGATCCGATCCGAACTCCTGCGTGATCTTGGCGCCGCGCTTTCGCCTTTTAATGCCTGGCTCTTTTTGCAGGGACTGGAAACCCTTTCACTTCGGGTGCAAAAGCATGTTTCCAATGCAGTACAGGTGGCGGAATTCCTGGAAACACATCCAGCCGTGGAAAAGGTCAATTATCCCGGATTGAAAAGCAACCGTTATTACAGCCTGAAAGAGCGGTATTTCCCCCGCGGTGCCGGTTCCATCTTTACGGTTTCCCTGAGATCGGATTTGCCGGGTGTTCGCAAATTTATCGACAGTCTTGAGATATTCTCCTTACTGGCCAATGTTGCGGACGCAAAATCCCTGGTCATCCATCCGGCCAGCACCACGCATCAGCAAATGCCGTTGGAGGCGCAACGCAAAGCCGGGGCGGGGCCGGAAACGATACGCCTCTCCATTGGACTGGAGGATCCCGCTGACCTGATCGCGGATCTGGACCAGGCCCTGGGCAAGATCTTAAAATCCAAATAAAAAAGGAAAACACAATGCCGATCACTGTTCCCAAGGGGCTTCCGGCTATAGAAAAGCTGCAAAAAGAGAATATCTTTGTGATGGATGAATACCGTGCCGAACACCAGGATATCCGTCCGTTGAGGATCTTGATTTTGAACCTGATGCCGACAAAAACGGATACGGAAACGCAACTGCTGCGTTTGTTGAGCAATTCCCCGCTGCAGATCCATGTGGAGCTCCTGCATATGGCCAGCCATGCCTCGCGCCATACGCCATTGGAGTATATATTAAATTTTTACAAGAATTTCGATGCTGTCAAAGAGAGCCGCTTCGATGGAATGATCATTACCGGTGCACCGGTGGAACATCTTGATTTTACTGCGGTAGACTACTGGCCCGAGCTCTGCCGCGTGATGGAATGGTCCCGGCGAAACGTCTATTCGGTGCTGCATGTTTGCTGGGGCGCACAAGCGGGATTGTTCTATCATTTCGGGGTTCCCAAACACGAACTCCCGGAAAAATTATCGGGGATCTTTCGCCACCGTGTCCTGAACCCTTCCCATCCGCTGCTGCGCGGTTTTGACGACTGTTTCAACGCGCCGCATTCCCGTTATACGGAGGTTCGGGCAGAGGATATCGGCAAACACCCTGAACTGGAGATACTGGCCCATTCCCCGGAAGCCGGTGTACACCTAGTAGCCGGATACAACGGACGGCAATTCTTTGTCACGGGGCATTTTGAGTACGAACGCGATACGCTTGCTCTGGAGTATAAGCGGGACCGGAAGCGCGGGATTGCCATTCATGCTCCCCGTCATTATTTCCCCGGGGACGATCCTTCAAAAAAACCGGCGCTCAGCTGGCAGAGCCACGCTTTTCTGTTCTATTCAAACTGGTTGAATTATTTTGTGTATCAGGGAACGCCGTACGATCTGGCGGAACTGGAAGACGCTCAAGATCCGGGTGGTAAATAATTGACTCAAATAATTTGACTCAAAGTGAAAGATAGATAGTTCTCAACGCATCTTGACATAGGTTACGCCGACCCCGCCCTGTTCCGGCGGTGCAAATTGATAATCGACGACCCGGGGATCCTTTGAAAGAAGATCATGGATCACCTTTTGCAGAATACCCTGGCCGGTGCCGTGCAGGATCTCAAGCATCTGCAGACCGCTGATCACGGCATTATCCAGAAATTTATCCGTTTCCGACAAGGCTTCCTCCGCACGTTTTCCGCGAAGGTCCAGCCGGAAGACACTGCCTTCATTATGGTTCTGAACGCTTGTCGAAATACGCTGTTCCCGGCGCTGTTCAGGTTCCAGCCAGTCCGCTTTCAGCCTCAGCCGGGAACCGTCCACATCCACCCAGATCTTGCCCGTTTTTTCGTTGACCTCCAGAACGGTTCCGTTCTGCTGCATGCTGCGGATAAAAACGCGCAAACCGGGTTTCAGGTCTTTCATGCGCAGTTTCGCGGCCTGCTGCTCGGGCAGGGCATGGCTTTTTTCACGAATATTCTCCTGTACTTCGTGAAATACGGCCTGAGCATTCCGGATGGCCTCTTTACCGGCTTGACGTTCCCGTATTTCCCGAATGCTGGCTTCCAGTTCTTTTCGCAGGTCTGCGACCATGCTTTCGGCACGTTTCAGGGCATCCTTTTCGGCACGTTTGTATTTCTGGTCTATATCCCCCTTTTTCTCGTTCAATTCCGTCAGTTTTTCTGTGTATTGCCGTTCTTTTTCCTTTGCATGTTTTAACTGCAGATCATAGCGACTGATCTTGCGCTGAAGGTCCAGAATGAGCCGTTCCAGTTTTTCGCGCTGTTTCCCCACACGTTCACGGGCAAGACGGATCACTTCTTCGTCCAGCTCATAGCGCCGGGCGATCTCGATGGCATAAGAACTTCCGGGGATATCCGGAATGAACACATAACCCGGTTCAAGATTGCGGTCGTTGAAACTCATGCTCCCGTTCTCAAAAAGCGGGTTTTCAAAAGCCAGGGTCTTTAAGGCACCGTGATGCGTTGTGGCGATCACGGTGCTCCCGCGTTCGCTCAGGACTTTCAGCATGCCCTCGGCCAGCGCAGCGCCTTCATCGGGATCGGTGCCGGTACCCAGTTCATCAATAAGAACCAGGCTGCGGGAACCGGCATTATCAAGAATATTTTTCAGGGAAAGGATATGCGAGGAAAAGGTGGATAACCCGCCGTCAATGGATTGTCCGTCGCCGATATCAACAAAGATCCGATCATATTCCGGTAGTGCCGAATCCGCATCGGCAGGGATCAGTAATCCGGCCTGGTTCATCAGCGCCAACAGACCGATGGTCTTCAGGGTTACTGTCTTACCGCCGGCATTGGGTCCCGTGATAATGATCCCGCGTTTACTTTTGTCAAGTTTAAGGTTCAGCGGTACGGGTTCGCGCTTACTGAAGCAAAGTTCCAGGTTCCGGCCGTTCCGGATCCGCAGGGAATCCTCATCTTTCCCGGGTTTTTCACAATGGAAATCCACAGCCAGCCGGGCTTTGGCACGGATTAGGTCCAGATCTTCCAGCAGGGAAATTGCCGCGGCCAGCGGAGACAACAGTTCCCGTACCCGGGTGCTAAGTGCCAGAAGAATGCGTCTTAATTCATTGCGTTCTTCCTGCCGGGCCTGATAAAGCGCATTGTTCATTTCCACGATCAGCACCGGCTCAACGTACAGGGTCTGCCCGGTTTGGGACTGATCGTGAATAATTCCGGGTGCGCGGGATTTGCGCGAAGCACGGATAGGGATCACCTGGCGGCCGTTACGGAAAGCCACGGCATCCTCGGCGGCAATGCCTCCCGCCAGCCATTCGGCGGCGATGCTGTTGACCTTGCTGCGGATCTGTGCTTCGATACCGGCAATTTCCCGGCGCAGTTTATGTAAAAGCGGAGAAGCGTTATCGGCAATATGGCCTTCGGGATCGAAGACAGCCAGGAGCTCCCGTTCCAGTTTTTCGAGGCCGGGATCATACTGCTCAGCGATCCGTGCCAGCCGGGGGCATTTATCCAGCCGCTGGCGGAAATAGGCTGCGCTTTGACGGGCACTCTGCAGGATACCGGCAAGGGTCAGGAGTTCCTCTTCGGTCAGCAGGCTTCCCCGGACCCGCGCTTTTTTTATTACCGCTTCCTGGGAAGGGAATGCGCTTAGCGGCGGAGCGGTATCCAGCAACAACAGGTCCCGCATTTCCAGGAGCTTTTCCTGTTCGTTCGGATATTGTTTGTGGGGAAGGAAAGAAGGGCAGTTCTTTGCACTCAGGCGCGCATTCTCCGTCAGCGCATAGGATGCGATCTTTTCGCGCACAAGATCAAATCCGAGTTGTTGAAAAAGTCGGTCCATTGGGCTCACATCAGGGAAACGGGGTCCCGGTTAATAATAATATTCACTTTTTTCTCCCGGCGGCGTGCTTTCAGGAACAGCGGCATCAGAATGGCGGCACTACGGTTTCCGTTCGGATCCTTCGTGCGCCCGGCTTTGATCAGGATCTGCCAGCGGGTCTTGTTCTGGATGCGTTCGATCGGTGCCGGAGCGGGACCCAGGCAATCGGAAGGCGGGATTTTCTCGCTGATTTCCCGGTACAAGCGCATTGCAGCGGCTTCGACCTCCGGAGCGGAATTGCCGCTGAAACGAATCAGAAAAAGCCGGCTGAAAGGCGGGTAGTTCAGATTCTTCCGCTGGAACAGCTCCAGATTGTAGTATTCCTTGAGTTCCAGTCCGGCGGCCATACGGATTAGGGCTTCTTCGGGATTGAAGGTTTGGATCAGCACTTCACCCGGATGTTTTCCGCGTCCGCTGCGTCCGCTTACCTGATAGATCAGATGAAATAGACGCTCTCCGGCCCGGTAATCCGGAAAGCCCAAGCCGATATCCGCGTTCACGATCCCAACCAGCGTCACGTCGGGGAAATCCAGTCCTTTCGCGATCATCTGTGTGCCCAGAAGAATATCGTAACGGTGTTCCTCAAAATCCGTCAGAATGCGTGCATGCGCATGCCGTGTACGGGTGGTGTCCATGTCCATTCGCGCGATTCGCACCTGCGGGAAAGCAGTTTGCAACTCTTCTTCAATGCGTTGTGTCCCGCTTCCGACAGGCTGCAGGGTCTTCTTTCCGCAATGCGGACATTCACGGCTCAGCGGGTAGCTGTTGTTGCATACGTGGCAGAGCAGTTTGTTCAGACGCTTGTGATAGGTCAGCGAAACCGAGCAGGAGGGACATTGCAGTACATGTGCGCAATCGCTGCAGACCATCAGAGTATGATAACCGCGCCGGTTCTGCAGAATGATTACCTGTTTGTTGTTCTCGAGAGTATGATGGACCGCTTCCAGAAGTTTTTCGCTGAACAGCCCGCGGCGCCGGGTCTTTCCCATATCGATCAGACGTATGCGGGGCAGCAGCGCATCGCCGTAACGCTGATGCAGTTCAAGGCGCTTGTAACGGTGGATCGCAGAGAGATAATAGGACTCCAGGCTGGGCGTTGCGGAACCGAGAAGAACGGGAATATTCAGAATATGGCCGTACATGACCGCGGCATCACGCGCATGGTAACGCGGGACCGGATCATCCTGCTTGTAGGTGGCCTCCTGCTCTTCATCCACGATGATCAGACCGATGTCGGGCAGCGGGGCAAAAAGCGCCGAACGCGCACCGACTACCACGCGAATGTTGCCGCGCAGAATCTGGTTCCAGGTCCACAGGCGCTCGGCATCGCGCATCTGACTGTGCCAGATGGCAACGCTTTCTCCGAATGCCGCCCGGAATCGTGCCGCGATCTGGGGCGTAATGGCGATCTCCGGTACCAGCATCAGTACACTTCGGCCTTTATCCAGCTGTTCGCTGGCCAGGCGGATATAGATCTCCGTTTTTCCGCTGCCGGTAATGCCATGCAGCAGCACCGGATAAAATGTATTTTCATGTTTGCGGATATGTTTGAGTATACGGTTTTGTTCGTCGGAGAGCCGGATCTCATCCCGTGCCGGCGGCGGAAAGGACTCAAAAGGATCCGCCGGAACTTCCATTTCGCACGACTCCAGTACTCCTTTTTCGATCAGGGTCCTGACAACGCTGGAACTGAGTGAAAGCTTTTTCAAAAGAACGCGTACTTCTTCGACCGGGTTGTCCAGGGAGGCCAGCAAATTCACCAGGGATTGCTGCTTGAGCGTGAGCTCCGCTCCGTTGGACAGCAGACGCACGGCCGCAACCTTCCTTACACTTTTACTCCGGGGAAAAATATTATCGATATACAAACGGCCGTCTGCGATCGCAGCCTTGAGCGCCTTTCGCCGCGCTTCCGGAAGGGCCGTAAAATCAAGCTGCGACAGTCCGCCTGCGGGGATCTCGGGCCATTTTGCGGAATCCTCATGCGGAGCAACAAAACAATACTCCTGCCGCTTAAAGCCGATCTCGGAAGGATGCGCAGCCCGGAAACAAAGGCCCGGTGCTGCCAGATAATATTCGGATATCCAGCGCAGAAGTTTGATCAGCGCAGGAGTGAACAGCGCTTTTTCGTCGAAAATACTCTCAATGCTCTTTAAGGCATAACCGGGTTTTTCCGGAAGAATCTCAAAACATTCCAGACAGTAGCCCAGTTGTGCGCGGGGACCGAAAGGGGCTTTGACCCGGACACCGGGATGCAGTTTTTCCCGCAGCGCTTCCGGTACGCGATACGTAAATGTCTGATAAACATCGGCCGGGAAGGCGATAGTACAATACATTCCGAAAGTTACGTGAAAAGGACAGATGTTTCAACAGAAAACACGCAGCAACAATGTTCTGTGACATATATCACTTTCGGAACGATGTTTCTATAAAAAAGAACAAAAAAGATTTGCATTTATAAAAAATCCGCACTATGTTTCTGTCCATAGTAACAAGGGGCGCCGTATGCAATCGTACAAAGAGCTGGTAAGGGCATTCTCGAACATCGACAATGAACGGGATATGGAAAAATTTTTGGGAGAGATCCTGACAGAGAGCGAACTGGATGCGCTGGTCTTTCGATGGCGCCTGATGAAGGACCTTTATCATGGGGAGACCCAGCGGCATATCGCGGAAAAACATCATATCAGTTTATGCAAGATCACGCGGGGCTCCAAAATACTCAAGAACAAGAACTCGATCACTTTAAAGCTATTGAAGGAAACGGAGAATAAATAAATGCAGCAATTAGGACAAATGCCAGATAAACAAGGTTATTTCGGTGCTTACGGCGGAGCTTATCTTCCGCCGCAACTGACCGGTATCATGAAAGATATTGCGGATAAATACGAGCAGATCCGGAATGAAAAAGAGTTTCATGAAGAACTCTACGACCTGTATACTCATTATGTGGGTCGCCCCAGCCCCATATTTCATGCCCGCCGCCTTTCCCAAAGCCAGGGCGGAGCGCAGATTTATCTGAAGCGCGAGGACCTGAACCATACCGGTGCACATAAGATCAATCACTGCCTTGGCGAAGCGCTTCTGGCAAAACGTCTGGGCAAGAAAAAGGTCATTGCCGAAACCGGTGCCGGCCAGCATGGCGTAGCGCTGGCTACGGCGGCTGCGCTTTTGGGGTTGGAATGCGATATTTACATGGGCGAAGTGGATATCGAAAAAGAACATCCCAATGTAGTAAGAATGAAGATCCTCGGTGCCCGGGTTGTTCCAGTCAGCATGGGTACAAGAACCTTAAAAGACGCCGTTGATGCGTGTTTCATGGCCTACCTGGAAGATCCCGATACCCAGCTTTATTGTATCGGTTCCGTGGTCGGTCCGCATCCTTTCCCCGCCATGGTTCGTGATTTTCAGTCGGTGGTCGGACGCGAAGCCCGTGAGCAATTTCTGAGCATGACCGGAAGACTGCCGGATAATCTGATCGCCTGTGTCGGCGGTGGCTCCAATGCCATCGGGCTGTTTTCCGCATTTCTTGAAGATACGCAGGTCGGCATGTACGGCGTGGAGCCGTCCGGACTGAGTTTCAAGCCGGGCGAACATGCAGCGACCATGACCATGGGCAAACCGGGGATCATCCACGGTTTCCGCTGTTACCTGATCCAGGATGAGAAGGGCGAACCCCTGCCGGTATATTCGGTGGCTTCCGGATTGGATTATCCCGGCGTGGGGCCTCAGCACAGCTATCTAAAAGATATCGAACGCGTACACTACGTTACCGCCAGCGATAAGGATGCCATTGATGCGTTCTTTATGCTTTCCCGGGTCGAAGGGATCATACCTGCCCTCGAAAGCGCGCATGCGGTGGCGTATGCCCTGCGTTTGGCCCCGAAACTGACGCCTGACCGCAGTATCCTTATTAACCTCTCCGGCCGCGGCGATAAGGATATTGATTTTGTGGTAAGGAAATACGGGAAAGATTACGGGGTAGAAGTTTAAACACGGTAAATCACAGCGATACAAAAAATCCCTTCCGCACGTGAAGGGATTTTTTTATTTATGGATTAAAGTTCCGTTACTCGGCGTCTTCTTCAATGGTCTCACTGTTGATATTGACCGACTTCTCCTTGAGCTCCTTCAGGAGTTTCTCCTGCATTTCCTTTGCAGGGTCTTCACCGTAGAGTTTCAAAAGGTAGGTCATGGCAATGGTCTCCACAATGACGGAAATGTTTTTCCCGGGATTGATGGGCAGGCGGATATGCGGGATGCTCACACCCAGGATACTGATACGGTCTTCCGTCAGCCCGAAACGTTCGTAGTGAACATCCGGGTCCCAGTGCAGGAGCTCGATCATCAGTTCCACGCGTTTTTGTACGCGCACGGCCCGCGCACCGAAGATCTTGCGGACATTCACTATTCCCAGTCCGCGGACTTCGATGGTGTCCTGCAGAAGTTCCTCCGGTTTGCCGATCAGCACATTCTTTGCGGTACGGCGGATATTGACGACATCATCGGCAACCAGGCGGTGTCCGCGTTCGACAATATCCAGGGCAATCTCACTTTTTCCGATCCCGCTCTTGCCGGTGAGCAGGATCCCCACACCGTGCACATCTACCAGTCCGCCGTGCAGAATGGTGGTAGGTGCAAAACGCCGGTAGAGGTAATTGCCGATATCCTGCAAAAACTGCATAATATTAATGTCCGTCTTCAGAAGAGGAATACCGGCTTCGTTAGCGAGTTCGACAATGATAGGCTGGATCTCCGAGATCTCCACAAAGATGGCAGCGGGAATCTTAAAAGCGAACATTTTTTTAAAAAGGTTTTCCATTGCCGTCGGTGAAAGGCTGGCAATGTACTGCATTTCCTTTTTACTGAAAACCTGCAGTTTGTGACGGGGAAAACCCTCCCAGAAGCCCGCAAGTTCCAGTCCGGGAATATTCACGACTGAAGAAGTGATCTCCCGCTCATCGCCGGTTTCGGGATTGATCTGTTGAAGCTGAAGTTTGCTTTGCGTTTCCGCAATCAGCTCATGTACTGATAACTTTTTCATGTTTGGTCTGGAATTGTCCTTTATATTTTTGAAGTTGCCGGATCATCTTGTCGACAGCAAGGTCGATGGATTTGGTCAGTTCTTCCTCTTTCTCCCGTAATGTCAGCGTTTTCAACGGCGCCGTTAAAACGATTTGTGTAACATATTCGTAATCCTTGATACGTTCAAGGATAATGTGAACGGAAACCACACGGTCAAACACCTTAAGGACGCGCTGGATCTCTTTTTCAACATAACTGCGCGTTTCTTCGGAGATAGTAAAATGCCTTGCTGTGATTAAGATCTTCATAGCCTTCTCCTTTTTATGGATTTATTAGTTTGCCATGGTGAAATATACATCGTTTCTTTAACAAATAAAAAACCTTATTGTTCTTTCTTTTTTTTCTCAGCCCGGGGATGTGCCTTTTCGTAGGTGCTTTTCAGCCGGCCCATTTTGACATGAGTATATACCTGGGTGGTGGAAAGGCTTTCATGTCCTAGCATCATACGGACCGATTCCAGGTCCGCGCCTTCGTCAAGCAGGTGAGTGGCAAAACTGTGACGCAGGACATGGGGACTATTCTTGCGCATACCGCCGGAGACTGGTTTTAGATATTTTTCAACGCGGAGACGGATATTCCGGGTCGAGATCGGTCTGCCGTTACCGGAAAGGAAAAGCATATTGTCGGGCCCGGGTTTCCCGAAGGCTTTTTCGTAATAGGCAAGATACAACTCAAGTGCGCGGCGGCTGTTCTCACCCAGGGGTAAAAGCCGCTGTTTATTCCCTTTTCCCGTGACTGAAACCAGCATACTGCGGAAACGGATATCGCGCAAACGCAGACCCTGCAGTTCGCTCAGACGCAGGCCGCAGGCATAGAACAGTTCGAGCATGGCCGCATCGCGGGCGGTAATAAAATCCCGGACCTCCAGGCGGCGAAAGAGTTCCGCCGCCTGTTCTTTGCTCAGTACGGCGGGCAGTTTGCGGGGGATACGCGGCGTTCGCACCGAATACGCGGGATTTTTTTCAATCCATCCGCGTTTCAGGCAGTAACGAAAAAAGGATTTAAGTGCGGCCAGCTTGCGTGCTGAAGAACGTGCCGCGAATTTGACCTCTGTCAGCATGCCCAGAAAATGCCGTATGCTGATCTTGTCGATATCGCCCAAAGCCACGGGATCCCGGTCGTAATATTCCACGCAAAACGCATAAAATTGCTGCAGATCCTGGCGGTAGGCTTTCAGAGTATGCGGGGAATAGGTCCGGACAGATGTCAGGTAGCGGAGAAAATCCTCAATTGCGGCCAGGAATTGCATGAATGCTTCCGGAATTTTTCGTTTTAAAGATGTAAACCCGAGTTCTTCCGCAAGAGTTGCAGGGCCAGGGTCATATCTTCAGGTAACGCGGCGCTTACCTGCAGGGGTTCACGGTTCAGGGGATGCCGGAAATGCATTTCGGCGCAATGCAGGGCCTGGCGTTTCATGATATCCAGCAGTTCAACAGCCAGCCGGCGCCGCAGGGGTGTAAGTCCTTTGAGCCGCTGATTCCCGCCGCCGTACAGGGTATCGCCAAGAACCGGGTGTCCGGCATCGGATAAATGCACACGGATCTGATGCGTGCGGCCGGTCAGGATCTGCACGCGCAGGAAACTGATAAAATCAAAGGACTCCAGCACTTCGTAACGGGTCTCGGCGGGCTTGCCGTCCCGTGGATCTTTGTAGGCCGCAAATTTCTGCCGTTCCCGCTTATGCCTTCCTATCAATTTTGTAAAGTCGCCCCGTTCTTCCGCGAAAACGCCCCAGACCAGGACCAGATAGTATTTTTCGATATTGCGGAACTCAAAGGTTCGCGCCATGCGGTTGTGCGCAACATTGTTCTTTGCTGCAATAATGGCGCCGGAAGTATCTTTGTCCAGGCGGTGAACAATACCCGGCCGGTATTCCCCGCCGACATCGGATAAGGTGGTACAGCGATGTGCCAGGGCATTGACCAGGGTCCCCGTACGGTTTCCCGACGCCGGATGCACAACCAGTCCGGGCGGTTTATTGATCACAATTAGATCATCATCTTCATAAATGACATCCAATGGGATATTTTCGGCCTCCACTTCCAGCGGTACGAAACGCGGAATGCGTACGCTTATCATATCATGGGGACTTATTTTAAAAGAAGCTTTCAGGATCCCTTCACGATTGACGGTAATAAGTCCGCGACGGATCAGTTCCTGTACTTTCGAGCGCGAAATATCCTTGATGGATTCGGTGATAAAAGTATCGATTCGCATCGGTTTCTGTGCAGGGCGCACCGCGATGCAATACGTGTCAAAGGCATCTGTTTCGCTTAACAGTTTTTCGCTCATGATTTTTGGGGATCGGTCTTCCGGTTTTTCCGCCGGATCCGGATATCCTCGGAAAGCGTGAAGATCAGATAAAGAAAAACGCCGACCGTGATACAGGAATCCGCGACATTGAAGATGGCAAAAGGATTAAAAGGCCAGAACCCAAGGTCCACCCTGATAAAATCCGTCACCATGCCAAAAGCAAAGCGGTCGATGGCATTTCCGATCGCTCCGGCAATGATCAGGGTAAATGCAAAAAAATTGACAATGCGTTCCGGGTTTTCACGGATAATGCGGTAAAAAAAATACAGAATGAACAGGAGGGCAAAAATCGAAACCCATTTCAGCATCGGAATGGGTATGCTAAAGGCCACACCCGTATTCTGCACATGGGTAAAGCTCAGCCACTTTCCCGCAACGGCAATGTCCTGCCACTCGTAATAGCGTTCCATGGGAAGCAGTTCGCGGATACGATGCTTGCTCCACTGATCGAGCCCGACCAGCGCGGCGAATAAAAAGAGGCAAATCGGTATCAGGATCCGGTGTTTTTTACTTAAAGATTTCATAGTGGCTCTCATTGTGTTAATCTATGATAAAAGCGCAAAAGGAACAACAATCAATTCATGAACACATCGGTATTGTCGCCGTACATGTCTTTCATCTCTTTTTCAAGAAGCCGGAAACAGGCGTCGGAAAGCTCCTGACGCTGCTCATAAGCATAATTCCGGGTTTCAATAGGAGGCAGGACCCGCAGCTCGATGTCGGAGGGATGGAATGCTTTTTTTCCGGGAGCCATCATTGCGCGTGCCCCCTTAATGGCTACGGGCAGAATGGGCCATCCGTGCTGAATTGCCATGACAAAGGCGCCGGACCGGAAAGGAGAAAGCAGGGTGTTTTTATAACGGCTGCCTTCCGGGAAGAACATCAGGGAGATGCCCTCTTTTTTCAAGAATTCAAATTGCTGGTTCAAATGTCCGATGGAACGACCCTTGCTCATATTGTCCACAAATATAAAGCCCGAGCGCTTCATTGCGGGTCCGATGATAAAAGATTTTTCCAGTTCTTTTTTTGCCACCATGCGCATGGGCACGGGGATCTTTCCCAGCAGATAAAAAATATCTACGGTGCTTTCGTGGTTGGCAATGATAATGTAGGATTGCCCCGCTTTGATATTTTCCAGTCCCCGTATCTGCATTTTTCCCGGCATAGCCAGCAGCGCCCATTTTGCCCAGGAGCTGATAATGCGGTTAAAAAAGGAAATACGGCGGACAAAGAAGGAGCATAGGATCAGAAAACCGCCGAACAGGATATTGCCCAGATAGACGTGAAAGTAAATAAAGATATTTCGAAGGAAATTCAGGATCATGGTTTAACTCCGGATCGTGTCGCTGCCGAAATAGGGATGCAGAACAGCGGGAATGCGCAAGCTGCCGTCGGCCTGTTGATAGTGTTCGATCAACGCGATCATCAGACGGGGAGTGGCTACGCCGGATCCGTTTAAAGTATGGACAAAACGCATACCGTTTTCATCCCGGAAACGGATATTTGCGCGCCGCGCCTGAAAATCCTCAAAATTGCTGCAACTGGATACTTCCAGCCATTTTTTACTGCCGGCCGCCCAAAGTTCGATATCGCAGCAGCGCGCCGCGGCGAAGCTAAGATCCGCACTGCAGAGTTCCACGATCCGGTACGGCAGTCCCAGTTTCTGCAGTACCGTTTCGGCATGTCCGATCAGCTGTTTCCAGGCTTCATAGGAATGGTCCGGATGCACAAACTGCACCATCTCGACCTTATTGAACTGGTGCAGGCGCTGCAGTCCCCGCGTATCTTTCCCGTAGGAACCCGCTTCACGCCGGAAACAGCCGGAATAGGCCACATACCGGATCGGAAGTTCCGCCGCGTTCAGCACTTCATCGCGGTGAATATTGGTTACGGGAACTTCGGCGGTCGGGATCAGCCAAAGGTCGTCACCGTTAAGATAATACATATCTTCGGCCATTTTAGGAAGCTGGCCGGTCCCGGTTGCGGAAGCGGAATGGACCAGAAAAGGCGGAAATATTTCCGTATACCCGTGTTCGGTGCTGTGCAGATCCAGCATAAAATTGATCAGGGCACGTTCCAGACGGGCACCGTTGCCGGTATAGAGGGGAAAACCGCTGCCGGAAATTTTTGCGCCACGCTTCATGTCCAGCATATTCAGCTTTTCGGCGATATCCAGATGGTCTTTGGGCTCAAAATCAAAAGCGGGAAGTTCGCCGTGGGAAGCGACAACAACATTGTCCGCCTCGCTTTTACCCGCAGGGGTTTGGGACGAAGGCGGATTGGGAAGAGCCAGCAGCCGGTTCTGCAGCTCTTTCTGGATCTCTGCCAGGAGGGCATCTTTTTCACGGATGTCGGCACTGAGTTCCTGCATATCGGATATTTCGGCGGAAGCATCTTCTTTATTGCGTTTTTTCCGGCTGATCAGTTCACTGACCGTATTGCGGCGGTATTTCATGTCATCTGTCTCTTTGCTTATCGCACGACGGCGCTCGTCAAGTTCCAGAATGGCCGCAAGGTCAACCTGCACGTTTTTAAGTGCCAGCCGTTTCCGGATTTCGGCCGGGTCTTCACGCAAAACTTTGATATCGATCATATACTTCCTTTTTTATCCGCATTGAAAATACAAAGGCGGAACAAAAATACCCATAAAAAAATCAAGACATCCTGCTCCGCATCAATCCCGGATCGCTTTCTGCAGCACCTCCAGCAGCAAGCGGATATCCGATTCACGATGCCGGGAAGAAAGGGCAAAGCGGAAGTAGTCCTTTTTGCCCGGATAAGCGATCAGGGAAGGATAGATACCGGCATCGACCAGCACATTTTTCAGGGCTTCGCTTGTGTTCATGTCGGGCATGCTGATACTGATCACCGGAGTGGGGATCGGCGGGACCGGATATCCCATGGCAAGGAGCGCTTTTTTGGTCTTGATGCACAGTTTCCGGAATCCGGCGATCATAGCACTGTTCGCGGCCAGATAGTCCAATGCGGCGATCGCGGCGGAAGCCAGGGGGAGGGAAAGTGCCGATGTCGTTCCGTAAGAACAGGTATTCCTTACCGGATCGATATAGCGTTTCGGGCCGGAAACGAATCCTCCGGCTGCACCGACGGCCTTGCCCAGGGATCCGCTTAGGATAATACGTTCGCTTTTCAGTCCGAAATGCTCCGCCGCGCCGCGCCCGTGTTTACCCAGGATACCCAGCGCGTGCGCCTCATCGACGACCAGCATTCCATTATAACGTTCTGCCAGGCTGAGATATTCCGGAAGCGGCGGCAGGCTGCCGTAAACACCGTCACTGACGATCAGCGGGCGTTTTTCGTTCCAGGCGATCTCGGCGCCCAGTTCTTCCGGGTCCGGCGGGATCGCGATCCTGGGCAACCCGCTCATCCGGATAGCAGTCTTCAGGCTGGGATGGCACTCGGGATGAAAATAACAAAGAAAATCTTCTGTTGACAGTGCTTCGAACAGCGCAAGATTGGCAAGGTATCCTGCGGGCAAAACACTGCTGTCTTCCGTGCCGAGAAAGCTGCTTAAGCGCGCTTCGAGCGCGAGATGCAGGGGATGGGTACCGGTGGTAATGCGTGCCCCGCCGGAACTTAATCCGTGGCGATGCAGGGTCTCTTCCGCTGCCCGCAGGATCGCGGGATCCCGGGACAGGCGGTGATAGTCGTAACCGCCGAAAAAAAGATAGTCCCTGCCTTCCCAAACGACATGCAGCGGATCGCTGGCCTGCAGTACCGGAATTTTCATGCCTTGCTCCTTACCCTATGATCCTGTTGAATATACGATTTTCCATAAAATCCACTCAAGTATTTTTATGCTTTTTCCTAAAATCTGTTATTTGTTTCTTTTTTTAAAATGTATACATTATTCCGTATAAGCAGAAAGGTGAACGATGGAAATCTTTGAATCGATACCTCCGCATATCATGCAGTTTGTGATCATTCCCCTGCTGATCATGCTGGCACGCATCTGCGATGTGACCATCGGAACGATCCGCATCATTTTTGTGTCCCGCGGAATGCGGCTTCTTGCCTCGGTCATGGGCTTTATCGAAGTCCTGATCTGGATCATTGTCGTTTCCCGGATCATCACTGACATTGGGGGATGGATCAACTATCTTGCCTATGCTGCCGGTTTTGCAATCGGCAACTTTGTCGGTATCACACTTGAAAACCGGCTGGCAATGGGCATGGTCGCCTTGCGGGTGATTACCAATAAACCGGCCGACGAACTGATCGACCACCTCAAGCAGGAATACCACGGTGTCACGAGTATTGCCGCCCGCGGAGTCAGCGGCGATGTGCGCCTGGTCTTTGCCGTGATCAAGCGCAAGGATATTCCTTATTTCCTCAAGATCGTCAACAGTTATAATCCTAAAGCCTATGTTTCCATTGAAGATGTGCGCACACTGAGCAAGACGCATCAGCCGCCGGAAGCCGTCAACGGCAAATCCTTTACCCACCGAATGCGCTCTTCATTAAAACGTAAATAAATTAGGAATGGAGTCCAAAATGATACGGAAACTTCATCTTTTAAAGCTATTGCCGCTATTGCTGCTCCTGGCGGCATGCGGTGGCAAGGCGCCGGAAGCGCCGCTTGCCAAACAGATTGACAAAGCGCTGATCATTCACGACCAAACCCGGATCGACCCCTATTACTGGCTAAATGAACGTGAAAATCCGGAAGTCATCGCCTACCTGAAAGCCGAGAACGCCTACACGGAAAAGATGATGAAGGATACCCGGAAACTGCAGAAAAAATTGTACGAGGAAATGCTCGGCCGCATCCGGCAGGAAGATGTTTCCGTGCCCTACCGCATGAACGGTTATTTGTATTACGAGCGTTACGAAAAGGGCAGGGAATACCCTGTCTATTGCAGAAAAACCGATGAGAATGCTCCGGAAGAGATCCTGCTGGACGTAAATGTCCTGGCAGAGGGCTACGCCTACTACCAGGTTTCCGGTCTCTATGTTTCCCCGGATAACAAATTGCTGGCCTTTGGCGAGGATACGCTGAGCCGCCGACAGTATACCCTGCGTTTTCTGGACCTGAAAAGCGGAGAATTTTTACCCGACCGCATTCCCAACACGCCCGGCGGTCTTGCCTGGGCGAATGACAACAAGACGGTCTTTTACAATACCAAGGACGAAACCTTGCGGCCCTACCGGACCTGGCGGCACGTTCTCGGGACTGCCGTAGAAAACGACGAGCTGGTCTATGAGGAAAAAGAGAATACCTATTATCACGAGGTTTACCGCTCCCGCAGCGGACGTTACATTATGCTGACCTCGCAATCGACACTGACCACCGAATACCAGTTCATTGATGCCGATATGCCCCGTACGGATCCGCGTATGGTGCAAAAACGCGTACGCGGCATGGAATACCACCCGGTGGATGTGGGCAGTGTGTTTTACATTCTTACGAACTACCGGGCAAAGAATTACAAGCTGGTCGCCGCAGCGATCAATGCCGCCGAACGGAAAAACTGGAAGGACATTGTTCCGCACCGCGAAGATGTTTTACTCGAGCGGGTTGAATTTTTCAAGGACCGCTATGTCCTCCAGGAACGCAGTCAGGCGCAGCCGCGTCTGCGTATCCTGAGCTACGACGGGAAGGACGATACCTATATCCGCTTTGACGAAGAGGTCTATGATGTCTTTATCGGAGTAAACCGGGAATTTCATGCGCGGGAACTGCGCTTTGTCTATGAATCCATGACAACACCGGCCTCCACCTATGATCAGGACCTGATCAGCGGTGAACGTGTGCTCCGGAAACAGCGGGAGGTGCTGGGGGATTTTGATCCGGCCGACTACGAGACAAAACGCCTTTGGGCGGACGCTCGGGACGGCGTGAAGATCCCGCTTTCGCTTGTCTGTAGAAAAGGAACAGCCCTGGACGGCAGCGCTCCGTTGGTCCTCTACGGCTACGGATCCTACGGGATCAATATGGATCCCTACTTCAGTTCGGTACGTCTCTCGCTGCTGGACCGCGGTTTTATTTATGTCATTGCCCATATCCGCGGCGGACAGGAAATGGGACGCTACTGGTACGAAGACGGGAAACTGCTGAAAAAAATGAACAGTTTTACAGATTTTATTGACTGTGCGGATTATCTGGTCAAAATCAATTACGCCCGCTACGATAAAATGGTTGCAGTGGGCGGCAGTGCCGGCGGATTGCTGGTCGGCGCCGTCGCCAATATGGCTCCGGAAAAGTTTGCCGCTATCGTTGCACAGGTCCCCTTTGTGGATGTACTGACCACCATGCTGGATGAAAGCATCCCCTTAACGACCAGCGAATATGATGAATGGGGAAATCCGAACAACAAAGAGTATTACGATTACATGCTGCAGTATTCCCCCTATGACAACGTCAAGGCGCAGCATTACCCGCATATGCTGGTAACAACCGGATTGCACGATTCGCAGGTACAGTACTGGGAGCCGGCAAAATGGACTGCAAAACTGCGCAGGACAAAGCTGGACGATAAACTGCTTTTACTGAAGACCGAAATGGACTACGGTCACGGCGGTGCATCGGGACGTTTCCAGGTGTACAAAGAGATCGCATTTGAGTATGCCTTTATTCTGAAAGTCCTGCAATAAGAAAGATCGGCAGATTTTCGCCAAATCCTTTACACTTAGCCGTTTATCGCTGAGAAAATGCTTTTCTTTTCGGTCAAATTCCCGTAATCTATGGAAAAAGCGAGTGATGTATGTGTTTTTATCTGTCCATGAGCAAAGACGCCCAGACCCTGAAAAATCGTTTCAAGGCTGAATTTCCCCGTGAACACGACTTTGTCCCCGCCGGAGAATTCAACGGATTTGCACATCCGGAACTGCCGGTCATCTCCCAGGATCATCCGGAACGTCTCTCGCTTTTCCGCTGGGGACTGGTACCGGCTTGGGTGAACGATCCGGACCGCGCCAAGGTATTTCGCAGCCGCACCCTGAATGCACGCTCCGAAACCGCATTCAACCTTCCTTCCTACCGGATGCCCATCCGCCAGCAACGCTGCCTGATACCGGCGGATGCATTTTACGAATGGGAACATCAGGGCAAGAACAAGATCAAGTACCGGATCCGATGTAAGGAACCCGTCTTTTGCTTCGCGGGTGTCTGGGATCTGTGGACCGATCCGGTTACGCATCAGATCTGGCAGGGATTTAGTATCCTGACAACACCCGCCAATCCGCTGATAGCACGGATCCACAACAGCCGCCAGCGCATGCCCCTGATCCTGCCGAAGAAAAAAGAAGAGGAATGGTTGGATTCGGAACGTAAAACGCCCCGTGACCTGCAAGACCTGCTGACCCCCTTTAACGAAAAAGAAATGTCCGCCGAACGTCTCTGAATTTCCCCTTATCACGATTCCGCAGGACAGAACCCCAAAAATTCAAAGATAGAAAAAAGGAACCGGATAGATGCTGTTTATTCAGTTCCTTCAAGTATGGGAATAATGTTTTTCTTCCTCAATCCCGGAATATTTTGTACTTAATGCGGATCAGGGCCTGTGGCCCGGGTTTGTTCCGCCGTTATTGCCGCTGCCCTGGCCGGGACGGTTCCCGGGATTGTTTTTCCCGGCATTCGGATTGGCGCGCTGTTGTATGAACTCGCGTTTCAAGTCCTTACGGAATTCTTTTTCAAAGAACTGCATACGCGTTACCTGGCCGGGTGAAAGGACCTGGCCGCTGCGGTTCATAAACTGTGTTTTCAGCTGAGCGCGCTGCTGCTCAAAACGATTTACCTGTTCCATAATTCCTTTAAGATCTTCATCACTGATCTGGTTCTTTTTGGCTCGGTCTTTAATAGATTCGTATAAACGGTTTTCCTGTTCGGCGATTCCGGCGATCTCTTTTTCATACTGCCGCAGCAGCGGGAAAAAGACCTCCGCCTGTTCCGGGGTCAGATCCAGGAATTCGGACATTTTGTAAATGCGGTAATTTTCAACATTACTGATGTCCTGGGCAAAGATAAGCCCGGTAAATGAAAGGATGATCAAAACGGATAAAACGATTTTTTTCATGGCTACACCTTAAAATGCTATTTCATTCAGGGTTTGCATTGGTTCATTTTCGATTAAATATAAAATAACCTCGTCTTCGCTTAAGGCCATTCCGCGACTCAGATCGACCGCCAGCATGGCTTCCAGCGTTTCGTCCTCATAATAAGTATAAAGCTCGTTAGCGGCGTTCCGGGACTGCAGCAGCGGGGTCAGGATCAGGGTTAGGATCAAAATGGCCGCCAGGGCAAGGGCATAGGCGAGCGGACGTCTTGCCTGCATATTCCGGATTCGGCGGATCAGAGAAATGCGCGCAGGAATATTTTCGATCACAGAAGTGTCCGGAAAGGCGTTCTGCATTTCTCCGCGGAGTTGTTTTACTAATTCCAGTTCGGCCCGGCATGTATCGCACAGGGAAATGTGTTCCCGGACTTCCGGATATTTTTCCGGGTCGCGGAGCAGGTCGGGAATAAGGAGTTTGACTTTGTTACAATTCATTTCATGGACTTCCGTAGTTTTTCGATTGCATTGTGATAACTGACTTTTGCGCTGTTTTCGGTTGTTCCCAGAGATTCGGCCAGTTCTTTAAAGCTTAGGTCATCATAGATCCGGGCAACCAGCACACTGCGTTCCAGGGGGGATAAACGCTTCAGGAGTATCGGGTCGATGCCGCTTTCACCCTGAAAGACCCCGTTGCCATCCTCAAGATCCTCCGTATCCAGTTCATCCCAGCGTTTGGATTTGTTGCGGTTCAGGTGGTTGTAGCAGATGTTCAGCGTAATGCGCTTGAGCCAGGCCATGGGATGTGCCTCGCCGCGGAAAGTATTGAATTTTCTCCAGGCCCGGATAAAGACCTCTTGCGCGCAATCCTGGGCATCGGCTTGATTCCCGGTCAGCCGCAGCGACAATGCCAGCACCTTGTCATAGTACAGAATGACCCAGTTTTCAATGATCTTTCGTTCTGTCCTTGCCAAGCGCTTCCTCCATTCAATAGACACCGGAACAGCGAATGATGGTTAATAAAAAAATTATTTCCCGGCAAAAGCGTTCATATACCCCAGGGAAATACTGAACAGGGAGGTGGGTGCATAATCCGTGTCGCTTCCGGGAGCCCGGGGAAGGTTAAAATGCCAGGCAAGCGCCAGATCCAGATCTTTCCAGCGGAGCAATAGCGGTACCTCGAAAGCGCTGTTCAGCAGCCCGTAAATTTCCCTTTCCTGAGAGGAGGGGTCCCCGGGAACTTGCGTGTGCGTACTAATCTCAGATCCGAAGATCAGGGAAAGCCGCGGGCGGAAGCGCATAAGGAGGTCGTTTTTCCGCCAGATGCGGAAATCTCCGTACAGGGAAATACTTTCCTGGCTTGTTGTTCCTCCGCTTCCGAAAAACAATGCAGGATTCAGAATCGCGCCCCAGTGTACCCCGGAATAAGAAAGTCCAAGCTGAAGCGCATTGGGAAAAGCGCCGTTCAGGGAATCATCCGGATCGTGATAAAAATAGCGTTCGTAAGACAGGGAAAGATCAAGCGGCGATTTCCGGGACAAGGCATGCCGGTATCCGGCAGAGATCATGGAAAGATTCCAGTGCGGTTCAAATTCCGAGTAGATCATGGTAGCTGCGGCGGCGGAAAATCCCCGGTAAGCGTAGGCGGCCTGAAACGTGGCATTCCACTGATCCACTCCGATATCCCTTCCGCTGAAATAGGTCCGGTTCTGAAAAGCGGTCTGCGCATACAGGATGTGGTATTCCCGTCCCTTACCCAGTAGTGCGAAAATATCTTCATCCCGGTGGGATCTTAAGATGGCGAGAAGAGAATCCAGATCCTGCGCGGCCAGGAAAAAGGGGAACAAAAACAATGCACCCATAATAAAGATCAGACACTTTTTTTTAAAGGGTGGCATCATCGCACAAATCCCGGAAAATAATTACTAAACATGACAGCAGACGCGCGGGATAAAAAACAGCGGAAAGGCAGCTTTTTAACCTTAAACGCTAATTTTAAAGCTACTTTTTGTACGAAAGCAACTGTATTATCTTCTCGCTGGAGCCCACCAGCACATGATTGCCGCTTTCCTTGCGGACCGATTTTACCAATCCCACGCCGGGTGCATACCAGCTGTCCTCACTGACACTGATCTTAATAACGCCCAGCGCACCCTTGTCTTTCTGGGCCAGTCCGCTGCCCTTGATTAGCAGGCAGTTCTCAAAGGTACCGGCGGGGACGGTCACGGTTTCCTTCTTGCTTTCGACAAGATAGCTCATTGTATAAGGAAGGCGTTCCAGCAGGAGCATAATACTGGCTTCCGCCTCCCAGCCCTTGCCGGGTTTGAGCGGATTCTTCAGGATATATTCCGGCTGTGCAAGGATCTCGGGCTCCGTTGCGCCGGGAGCCTGATAAGCATAGTTGTAAATACCCTCTTTACTGACGGCGATAAAACGGAAAGCCGTTCCTTTCGCTATTTCGATCTTCTGCGGTACCACAGAGACCTTGTTCAATTCGCGAGCCTTGAAATTCTCGACATTCTGTTTATCGCTTTTATCGATCTGGTACACCAGTTCCAGGCCCTCGCGAAGGGGATAATAGTCACTGATCTTTGTCCCGCAGGAAAGGAACAGAAGGCTTATGACAAGCATCAATACCGGTACTCTCATTTTCATATTGGCTCCTTTGTTATATTCTTTTAACGGCAATTCCGGAAAAATATTGCGCTTCCACCAAGCATTTTATTTTCCGATAAGTTGTTGACGAAATTAAAATACATTGAAATACCGTTGTTTGTCAAGATGAATGTTATTTCGCCGCCGCCGAAAAAGAACTGTTTTCTAAAATAAAAAAGTCGTATTATTCAGCAAAAAAGAAGGATAAATATGTCAACACGTACACCCCTCACTTCGGTACATTATAAAAAAATGCAGCATTACGCCGCTGTGCGGGAACACGATTTGCGTGTCCGAAACAGTATCCTGAATGTCGGATTGGATGAAACGGCGCTGAATCACGCATCCCGGATTAGTGGACGGCACATTTTTTCGCTGGAACTGCCGTCTGCAAAGATCACGGCACAGGAAAAAAGCGGACGCTGCTGGCTCTTTGCGGGACTGAACACCCTGCGCTATAAGATTATGCAAAAGCATGAAATAGAAAATTTCGAGCTTTCACA
>Ga0172382_10002202_pt1 | contig 33178 bp, 41 predicted proteins | sample Leawel138RmetaG_FD_122245 | JGI IMG/M metagenome (GOLD analysis project Ga0172382, IMG submission 122245) | Leachate microbial communities from a municipal landfill in Southern Ontario, Canada - Leachate well 138R metaG | ecosystem: Engineered > Solid waste > Landfill > Unclassified | place...
ATCCGCATTGAATCACCTCCCTGCACCGTGGCCGCTTGACCGCGCATCGAGGGGATTGCGCACCTATCCGCGCTTTCTGATGTTCGATTCTATCCTTCTCTGCGGCAATTCCAGAACCGAGCTTAACGAGTGGGAGAAAACCGCGCCGGAATTGCGCATTAAAAACATAAGTGTCGGCGGCTCGTGCCTGCAAAATTGGGTAGAGTACTACTGGCGCTACATGCTTGCTTATCCGTGTAGCGTGATTGTCCACGCCCACGGTGGGAATTTCGATTTTAATATCACGCCATTGGCATTCAGGGATAAATACTGCGAGTTGATCGAGCGAACCCTCGAGGTTTCAAACGCCGATATCATCCTCCAGCCGATCTTGCCTATTTTGAGGGGATGGGAGAATCTGCGGAGCGTGGTTGAGGATTATAATTCCAGAATACGTAGGGTGGCTGAAGCATATCAGGCCGCGTATCCCAACCGCCGCATTGAGTACATGGATATTCCGATAGATACTGCACCACAACAATCAATCTTCGCTGCTGACGGAGTACATTTCAGCAAACACGGAAAATATGTTTACGGCTATTGGTTTCAGCGTTGGATGCTCGACTTTTACAGACGCAACGGACGTTAAATTTTAACGAGGTTAGCCATGAAAACACGTCACATCATCGCACTCTCCCTCATCGGAGCGGGGATTATATTTTTCGCCGGAGCATTCGCAGGCTATAAATTCCGTGGCCCGACGCCGGTACAGCCCATCACGGTCTCAGAGACGCCGACAACGCATACGACCAAACCCGGCGTTTCACCCGATACCCTCGCCACCTGCGGGGAGATCAGCATTACCGGGGCGTGGATCGGTGACACCGTATTCAGGGCTACTGCAATAAACAATGTCGAGATTGCGCAAAAGGAATTCACATTCAAATTCCCGGAGCGGCAGATCCGCCACATCCTGATCCCCGGCGTGAGCCTGGGCGGTGACTACGACGCGGACTCCCGGAAATTATACATGATGTACGGCGTAGAGCTGAATTATTTACGCATGAGTGGGCGCGTGGGTATCGGTGCCGGTGCCTGGTATCGCCAGAGCATAGGACGCGACCGCTACGACGCCGGGGTTAAGGTGTTGGGGGCGGTGGCGATTTAATCCGATATGCCTAAAACCGACCTTACCCCGATCCGCACCCAGCTCCGCTCCTACATGCAGGCGCGAGGGATATCGTATAATCCGCAAAAGAAAACGTGGAGGTGTCCCGGCCACGGTGACGAAGACCCCTCGGCGGTGCTCTACGAAAACCCCACGGGCGGGATTTTACATTGTCCCGTCTGTCATAAAAATTTCGACATTTTCTCCTTCTGCGGTGCCCTCGACGGTATCGCCGAATTTCGAGACCAGCTAAAATCAGTTCGCGCCACACTGGGAATCCCCGAGCCTGAGCGGGAACGCAAACCCCGCAAGGCCGAGCCGCAGCCATTTCCCGACGATAAGAAAGCCGAATTCGAGGACGTGATAAAATCGCTCATCGCCAAAAAAGGTGAGATAACCGGATCGTGGAAATATAACTATCCCGAAGGGGTGAAGGGAATTGACATCCGATTCGAAAAACCCGGCGAAAAAAAGGAGGTGCTCACCTTTTGGTACGATGGCCAGCGCCTGAAATGGACTGACCCGCCGGTGCTGATATACAACATCGTGGAGGTAGGAAATGATAAACCGCTACTGGTGCACGAAGGCGCAAAATGCGCAGCCGCCGCCGGGGTTCTGGATCACTTTGCGAGCCTGTCATGGTCGGGCGGGAGTGGTAAGGCCGGGCTCGCTGATTGGTCGGCTCTCGCTGACGCTGAGGTCTACGTTTTGCCTGATGACGATGCTCCCGGAATTAAGGCAGCTCGTGCTATCAAGCAAGCTATTCCACACGCAAAAATAATTCGCCCCCTCCCCGCCGCGCGATCACTGAAACCGAAGGGCGCCGACATCGTCGAGGTTCTGCAGGTCATGACGCCCGACGAATTCACGGCCTACGCCCTAGACCCCGCGAATCACATGGACGTTTCCGAGATGGGTCCGGACCCAAACCCGCCAGGCTCCGACCAAGCCCCGCCCCCCTCTAATGGGCAATCCGGGTCTGGGCTCATCTCCGAACCGTTCAAGATTTTGGGGCAGGGTGACGACGGCCGCGCCGTGTTCATCACGCAGGAGGGGCGGCTCGTAAAATGGCACCTCGACACGCTGTCGAAAAATAAATTGATTGTCCTCACCGGCCGCGCATACTGGTCGGCGTTCTACCCCTCGAAGGGCGGCCCCGACTATGACACCGCGATCGACGATCTCATGCGCCTCTCGCAGGCCCGCGATTTTCACGAGTCCGACATCCGCGGCCGTGGAGCCTGGCGCGACGGCGAGTGCATATCCTATCACGACGGAATACACACGCAGGGCGAATACGATCCCGCGAAAATATATTTGCGCCTCCCCGTCAAGGACATCGGAATCAACGACGATCCCGTATCGCCCGAGCTGGTGTCACGTATCAAGGACATCGTGTTCAAAATGAGCTTTGAAACGCCGGCCGACGTGGTGCGCTGTCTGGGCTGGTCGGTGCTCGCCCCCTTCGCGGGTGCTCTCGATAACAGACCGGCACTCCTGCTTACCGGCCCCAGTGAGTCCGGCAAAACGCAGGTGGCGAATCTGATTATCAGAAAGCTCGCCGCCTGCGAGTGGTTTAATGGCTGCGAGTCCACCGTCGCCGGAGTCCGGGGCAAAATCAGGCACGACGCGACCGCAATCATGTTTGAGGAGGCCGAGGCCGATACGCCGAAGAAAAAACAGAATCGCGAGGATCTCTTTTCCCTCATGCGCGTCAACACGAGTAACGATGCCCCCGATACGGTGAAGGGCACAAAGGAGGGCGGCTATAATTCATTTAAAATGCAAAACATGTTCGGGTTTATTGCCATCGATCCCACCGTCGAAAACGTCGCCGACGAGAACCGGATTTTTCGCGTGAACATGGTCAAGCCCACCAACGCCGGGGAGTGGGAGGAAATCCGTGCCGAGATTACGCGCCTGCTCTGCGAGGAAAACTGCCGGGGCATCCGCGCCCTTACATGGGTGAAGCTGAAAATAATCATGGCCCTGGCGTCAAAAATCGAGAAGAAAATAAGGGCAATCACGGGCCGGAGCTATCGCTACAATTTCAACGACGCGATGCTGGCCAGTGCGTTTATCGTGATCTGGCTCGCGAATGATGACCCCTCAGATGAGCAAGTTGAGGCCACCTTGAAGAAATATTACAACTATCAGCCACCAGAGAGTAACCGCAACGAGGCCGAGGAAATCGTGGACAGGCTCCTCGACGAAGTGATCGAAGTCCTCCACGACCGCAGCCGCGAAAAGCTCTCCATCGCCGAGTGCCTGCAAAAAATCTATGCCCATGACACGCGCAAGCCCAGCGAGGGAGAGTCCGTCTCGGGCGAAATCGCCGTCAAGGACTATCGGGACACCCTAAGCCGAAACGGGATACGCATCATCGACGGCGTAAATGTGGCGATACGGAATAATCATCACGCCATCAAGCGCATCATCGAGCGCGGAAACGGGTATAGCAAAATCCTGAAACGCCATCCCGGCTGCACCGAATCGCAGAAGAACGTCTATTTTTACGATACCGGAAAGGCCGCGCAATGCACGATAATCACGGGACTCATCGGGAAGGGCGAGGCCGAGGAAAAATTCGAGGAAGATCTGGGGGCATTGTTTGAATAGGGCGCTGCGAAAATATCAGCAGGACATTTACGCCGCCGCCCGCACCTCCCTCGCGGAGAATCGCTCAGTCTGCGTCCAGCTCGCCACGGGAGCGGGGAAAACGCCGGTCATGGCCGCGATGTGTGAGTCGGTGCTCGGGAAGGGGAAGCGGGCCTGGGTAGTGGTTCCGCGCAAGGAATTACTCAGGCAGGCTAGCCGCCATCTCCTGAAGTGGTTGGTCCCCCACGGCATCATAAACGCGGATTCGCAGGAATCACGCGCCTATAAAATCCACGTCGTATCAAAGGACACGCTGACGCGACGCTGGAATAAAATCAAAAACTGGCCGGATATTATTTTCATTGATGAATGTCATTTGAACCTCGATTTTCAATTGAAATTACTCGAACACATTCCCGCGCATACAAAAATTATTGGATATACCGCAACGAGCGAGCGTTATGACGGGCGGGGATTATCGCTGCAATCAGGGGGCATTTACGAAATACTCATCGAAGGCCCGTCGATCCCTGAACTCACCGCAGGCGGTTATCTTGCTCCACTCCGGTATTTTTCACCACCCCTTGATGGCCTTGATAAAATCAGGGTGAATAAATTCGGCGAATATGACGAGGAATCGCTGGAGGAACTCCTCCAGCGTCGGAAGGTATACGGCGATCTCGTCTCACATTATGCCAAGCATGGCCGTCGAGACGACGGGAGCATGAGGGCGGCGCTGATATTTTGCAGATCGATAAAATCAGCGCACCATGCCGCCGAGAGATTCTGCGAACGCGGATATTCTGCCGCCGCAATCGACGGCACCATGAGCGATAGAGAAGTTGAGAACACTCTCGACCGGCACCGCAAGGGAGAAATCCTAGTACTCTGTAATTGCTTGCTCGTGACTTATGGTGTAGATATTGAAAGAATAGAATATATCGGGGATATTTCGCCGACACAATCGCTGGCGATGTACATGCAGAAAATCGGGAGAGGTCTGCGCCCCTATCCCGGCAAGACAGATTTAATTTACATGGATCATGTAAACCAGGTTTTAACGCATCAGAACCCAGATTACCCCGGCGTACCTCTCCACTACGTGCCTAAAATTGATTGGAATTTCCACGGCACCGAGAAACGCAAGCGCGAAAAAAACAAAAATATCGTGCTCTGCCCGCATCTCGATTTTATGTACTGCGAAAACCCGCACTGCGCATCCTGTGAGCATAACCCCGATCACGCCGTGAGGGATTGCCGACGCCCGATGGTGGTGATCCCCGCCGAGCTCGCCGAAATAACGCAGCCGATCGCCCTCGCCGAACGCCCCCTCGAAGAGCGCCGGATTATTGAGGACAGGATCGGTGCACTGGTGCTCGAATACAAACGGGAGATGAGTCCCGGCCCGGTGGGGGAGCTCCTCAAGATCGCGGAGCAATGCGGGTACGCGGTGCTGTGGGTGTATTATCGCCTCACCGACGACGCGAGGAAAACCGTGAACATCCCCCTCCTCGCAGAAATAGCACGTCAGAAGAAATATCATCCGTGGTGGGTGAAGCATCAAATAAATAAAGTCCGCGCACGTTATGGCGACGAGGAGGCCGTGGGATGAATAAAAATTTATACGAAAAATACATGATCAAATTATTAAACGAAACCGATTTGATCCATCCGCCGTTATTATTTCAAAGATTTTTCGGCCGGTCTTTCGAGCAATACATTTATCACGCGCTCGATAAGGCGTGGATTTTCAGGAGCAAAAAACGGGATCATTATCCCGAGTGTTTTTACATCGAAATCGATATCATACGGGGTGGACGCCATGTCCGGTAAAACCGCAAAACTCAGTCGCCGCACGATGCGTAAGGAATCGTCGAAAATCAAGATCGAGGGGCTGGAGGAATTCCTCCTCTACGCATCGGCGCAGCGGCTCCGGCGTCGCCTCGCATTCGCCGCCCGTATTATTTTCAAGAGGGTGGGGGTTTAATCGTGCGAAACACCCCGCCCATCCTGACGATCAAGTCACGGAATCGGCGTTGCGCTTTCGACAGTCGGCCCGTGGCCTTGACTTCCTCCATGACGAATCTGGCGAATTTCTGCCCCACCATTTCCTCGGTGACGGTCACGGACTCGAAACCCACGAGATCCCCGAACCCCTCGGGCATACCACGAAACGGGCGCGGGTTTTTGATGATAATAAAATTGCCCTTGCGTGTGTGCTCGCCTGTCCACGCCATGCCGGAGTTTGCGCGAAACAGTCGCTCGTTATCACCGAGGCCGAGAAGTCGCTCACGAATAAGATCGCGTTCAGGTGCTCCCATGCAGGAAATATACAGTACTCACATGGATTTGTAAATAATAATTTTGGAGGTTTGAGATGAAAGAACAGATTAAAGACGGTGGCCCAGCGTTTCCGGTAACGCTTAGAGAATTTTTTACCGGAGAAATCGAGACACCTGGCGGTATGATGAAAGTTAATAATATGCCACAGACAAAAGAATATCCCGGCATGTCCCTCCGCGATTATTTCGCGGCGAAGGCGATGGCGGCGTTTTACTCAAATCCAAACTTGCAAGAAGGCGTTATAATCGATGGTGAAAATTACGGCCCGACCGCCGGGGCTTATGCTGTCGCCGACGCTATGCTTGCCGCGAGGGAGGCCCGCCCATGATCCCATCAAACCGACTCACCGAATTTCGCCGCGTACTCCGTACCGTCGACTGGGGATATCAGTTCGCCGAGGGGGAGGCCTATCACCGGGGCATGGCCAGTTATAATCGCGCCATTGAGGCCCGCGCCGCGCTCGTGCGCGAGTTCCCCGACGACGTGGACCTGATATTCGCGTTGTGGCAGGGGAGGGGATGATGGATAGGGAAATAGCAAAACAGATTATTTCAGAATTGCAGCACATCAAAAACATGCGCGATTTGGGATTCCCGACATTCTCTGTGCCGAGAAAACCCGGTGAAATCCCGCATGAATACGAGTCCACCCATGCCACACATTGAAACCCTATCCCCCGGCCATTACAAATATCTCTGCGAATGTGGACGCGAGGTCACACTCGAAACCGACGGCGAAACCGAACGTCCGCAGCGGTTGTCCCGGTGCTGGGAGTGCAGCGAAAAACATGCGTACCGAAAGGAGGATTTGACATGAGAAGCAAAAAAACGTATGATGGCGATCTTAAACTCGTTGAGATAGCCGCCGAACAATCGGTGGCGAGTGATACCGGAATTGATGTCGAGCCGAAAAAACCGATTCCGCTTCATCGTCGTTACGCCACTATACTAATTAAAACATCAGGGGGCAATTTATCCCTCGATTGCGACATAACGGGGTACAATCTCGATGAAATATTCGAGTGTCTGCTAAAAAAATGCAAAAAATACCTTGAAAAATCCGACGAGTTGACAGATATTTACTTCTATACGGAGGAGCGATATGAAAAATAAAACACTCCCGCTCTTTCTGACGATCTCCCTGGTTATTCTCGGCTTTATTTCGTGCACAGGCTCAGGCACCGGCGACAAAACCCCTGCGGCCACTCCTATCGTCACGGGTTCGAATACGCCCGTCCCCGAGGTGGCTGGTCCCGATCCGGGAGTAACCACCGGCATGGTGCAGGCGGTATTTTTCACGCCGGAGGGAGCGAAATTTTACGACGGCACTTCGATGTGGTTGTGGCGCGACGGATCCTCCGAGAAAGCCGCGCCCTCGCTATACGCGAATGCGGACGTGCTGTATAAGCTCGACGAATACGGGGCGGTGGCGCAGAGCCGGAATTTGGTGACGACGCCGAATTATATCAGGATCGAAAAGGGGGAGGGCGCCGAATTTGATTTGAATGGCGATATCTGGATCGTGGAAACCGTGCCGCGCAAGGAGGTCGAGGCGGCGATTATGCCGAAGCTGAATTATACGCGGGTGTATTTTAACGCCGTCGAGCACGGCGACTGGCGGACGCGCGATTATCTCGTTGACGGAGTCGCGACAATTGGAACTGATATTTTTATCTCCAAGCCCGCGACTGGCTGGGTGCATCTCAACGGTGCGAAGAACAAAATAACCTGCGTCGTCCCTGACGGCGATGTCGCCGGGTTCGTAATGTGGGGCGCGAATTACACGACGCGGAAAATGTATTTTAACGATATACAGGTAAACTTCGGCAGTAATTTTCAGGTGGGCGCGACGGAATGGCTTCTCGGCAGTGACGGAATATGGTACAGCAAAAACGGGTACACCTGGGACGGCCTGACCTGCAGCCTCTCCGAGACCGCAGCGATGTGGGAATACCGGACGGTGCAGAACATGGTCGTCGCCGCAGGTGTGCGATTTGAAAACGGCGAAAACGTGATGTACTGGATTCAGTGCGCGACCGGCTGGGTGATCCGCTTCGTGCCGTCGATAAATCAGGCACGGGAAACCGCGCGGCTCTTCGAGGGTGGTGGCGACTCCGAGTCGGGTGCGCTCACGAAAAAATATCTGAAACCGGCGATCGTCGGCGACTATTTATATTTCAATATCGACGATAATATGTATCGCTACGATTTCAGCATGGCGCTGACGTCACATTTCAGCGATGCGATCGAGAGAGTGGAGGCGTTTTGATATGACCGACAGAAAAGAAAAATATATTATTTGTACGCCGCCAACCCCCGATTGGTTGAAGCGGATGATGTTAAACAAGGAACCGGTTTTTTATATCGTCCCCGCAGAAACGGAACGTGTAAAATTCGAGCGTGAGCGAATCAATCCTGAGTGGTAAAATCACGCCCCGGTATTTCCGGGGCTTTTCTTTACCCGTATTTCTCGTCCACCTTCCCGGCCTGCTCCTGATACCACGCCTGAGATTTCGCCAGCGCTTCGGCGTCGCCTATGATTTCGAGTTTGCCTCGCATCGCGTTCGCAGCGGCCGCTATGCCATCGAGTGCCGCCGCTTTCTCGGCGTCTCTGTCGGCTGCTTTCATTTTCGATATACGCTCGGCTTCGAGCTGGGCTGATATCTCCGTGCGCTGGTCGTCGGTAAGGGATGAGTCCTCAATCGCGCCGGCGACGGGCTCGACTGCGAGGGCGGTGATCTCCGCGCCGGTCCAGGCTCCCGCTTTTTTCTTCCAGAACTTCCGGCCCCGATAGTCGGCAACCTCAACGAGTTTTTTGTCGGCGATCGCAAGCACCGCGTTTTTCTCGGCAGCGGCAGCCATTGCCTCGGCAATCGCATCGGCCTCGGCATCCTCACGGTATTCCTCGCCGGGCTGGAGGTTGAAATACACGGCATGTTTGAGGGTGAGTGCTGAGATTTCTGATTTCAACGTGATCGCGAGCGGGAGCAGCGCTTCCTGCGCCTCTCTGAATTTTCCCATCTGCGCACGATACTCCGACCACTGAGCGTCGGCAACAGCGGATGATTTCGCTTTCGGGTTGACCTGACGCGCTTTGAAGAGTGCCTGATTCGCGGCCTTGTACGCTACCTTCGCCGCGATAGCGATGTCGCGCATCTGTAATTTGATGGCCTCAATCTGCTGATAGGTTTCGGATTTCTGGATCTCGACAGCAACGATTTTTTTCGTCTCCTCGGGGTCGATGAAACCTCCGGCGGGATTGACTGATTTAATGACCGTGTAGCCGTCGATGTTTTGGAGTTTGATCGTTTTCATATTTACCTCGTTACCTCATAAATTTCGTTTGCGATTCGCCTGAGCGTGTCGGCATCGCTGCGGAGCACTCGATCGGATTTTGATTTCTTGCGGTGCTTGCGTATGATCCAAAACAGGAGCGCGGCGATGACCGATAAATATATCGCGTGTATCATATTCCCTCCTAGTACCCGATTCCGTAATTGACGCCCATCGAGTTATCGCGGGTGTAGGTGCCGGTGCGGGGTGTGCCGTTGGTGCCGTCGGTGATTGGATCTGTTACGCCGCCGACTGTATTATGCTCACTACCCGCGTCCGCGCTAGCGCCACGAGCCCAATATGGCGAGGCGTCAGGCGTATTATAATTTTTTGTCTTGTACTCATGCCGATGTCCCTGTCCCTGATCCTCCTGTACCTCGGCGAGGACGGCGGGACCGGTTTTGACGCGCGTGTTGACCGTGGCGTCGCCGACGCCCTTGAGGGAGAGGCCGCGGGTGTCCGGGAGTACGAGGTACGTTCCGGCAGTCGAGCGCGTGGTGCCGCCTGCGTCAGAGGTTTTGTAGAACGCCGGGGCGGTCGCGTTCAGGCCGTCGCCGCAATACACGGCAGCGGCAAGCAGCGGATAGTTTGCGATTACAATCACCTGCCCCTGGAGGAGGAGAACCCTGTCGCCGAGCGCGGCCGGGGTGTCGTTTTTCCAGTAAATCACCCCGAATCCGGGGCCGACGTTGAGCCCCTTGAAAAGTGCTTCGAGAAATTGCGCGGTTCCTGCCGCCTCCGATACGCCGTCGGGAGTGAGTCCCGCGTGGGCCATGAGCGCCTGTGCGCGTCCCCAGATATCGTTGACGAGTAGGGCAACAAATTCGGTGCCGTCGCCGCTTCCGGGTGCGGATATGTTCACCGCCTGCGTGTCCGGAAATGCGACGTGGTCGGTATTGACTAAACTGCTTTCATAATCTATCATGATCTGCCTCCATAAATTTTCACACGTACACGACGATGAGCCCCGCCCAACTCGCCATTGGTTTGCTCTTGAGGATGATGCGCCTGAATTCCTGCCTGCGCTCGATTGCGATTGATGCCGAGGCAATGCTCCAACCGTAGACATCGACGATATCGAGCTCGCCGTCGGTGTTCAGCCTCGCTATTCTGTTCGCGGTGTCGCCGTCGAAAGAGATGAACTGTCCGGCGATAATTATTTTGTCGTCGGTCTGGATTGAAATTGCGAAAACGTAGTTATTCGCCCCACTCCCCGGATCGAACGTGGCGTCGAGGCTACCGTCTGCGTTTATGCGGGCAATGCGATTGCGAGCGGTGCCATCGTAGGAGGTGAAGTTGCCACCGATGAGTATCTGATCGTCGGTTTGTATTGCGAGCGAGTAAATAATATTATTCGCCCCACTCCCCGGATCAAACGTCGCGTCGAGGCTACCGTCGATGTTGAGGCGTGCGATACGGTTGCGGCTGGTGCCGTTGTAGGAGGTGAATATTCCGGCGATGAGAATTTGATCGTCTGTCTGAATGGCGATAACTTCAGGAGCGGCACTCGCACCCGTCCCCGGATCGAAGGTGGCGTCGAGGCTTCCGTCGGTATTGAGGCGGGCAATGCAATTTCTGCCAGTACCGTTATAGGAGGTAAAATAGCCACCGACGATTATTTTACCGTCAGTTTGAAAAGCGATTGCGGCTGCATAGGCGACATTGAATCCCGTCCCAGGGTCGAATGTTGCGTCGAGACTGCCGTCAGTGTTGAGTCTGGCGATACGATTGCGGCTGGTGCCGTTGTAGGAGGTGAATATTCCGCTGATAATGATTTTGCCGTCTGATTGAAGTGCAATTTCTCTGATGTCTGCATCTGCCCCCGTCCCCGGATCGAACGTCGCGTCGAGATTGCCGCCGGTGTTGAGTCGTGCAATACGGTTTCGCGATACTCCGTTGTAGGAGGTGAATATTCCGGCGATAATGATTTTGCCGTCGGTTTGAAGGGCAGCGGAATATACAAAACCATTCGCCCCAGTTCCCGGATCGAAAGAATAATCGAGTGATCCATCGACATTGATGCGCGCAATTCTATTTCGTGAAACTCCGTTGTAAGTTGTGAACAAACCGACGATAATGATTTTGCCGTCGGTTTGAAGGGCGATTGAATATATTCTTTCATTCGCCCCTTCACCGCAGCCCTGGAATGAGTACCTGCTGCCGAGCAATCCCCATTCGCGGAGGCCGCCGACGAAAAATATGAGGGGCCAGTACCCCGAGTTGTCGGGGATCGGGTATTCGATCGGGATCAGGAGGATGCCGGTATAGGAGCCGCAGAGGGCGTCGGCTTCTCCGCATTGCATGAGAGGTTCGCCGCAGAGGCAGTTGAAATCCGGGAAGGTGTCGAATATTTCACCGTTGACGAGGAGCTCGCCGCCTGATTGTGCGCAGTACGCCTCGGCTTCGCCGCATTGCGACTCGTTGCCGCCGGGGAGCAGGCCGCCGCAGACCATGTTAAAATTCTGTTCGAGGTACAGGCTTGGATCGACCGCGGGATCGTTGGCGTACACGTAGCAATCGAAACCGGCGCCCTGTAATTTTTCTTCGAGCATTTCGTATGTCGGTTGCTCCGATCTGCGAAACATTGTTGAGGCGAGCCTGATGCGTCGCTGCGCTTCTGATGCCGTCGCTGAGGGGATGACGGCAAATTCGCTTTCGAGATCGTCGAGAATCGGCGTACGCGCGGGATCTCTGAGGTAGCGGAGTTTGTCGAGGTCAAGCCTGACGGCCTCGCTGTTGTCGGAGACTCCTTCGAGGAGGAGATCATAATCGTCATCGGCGGCAGGAGACCAGGCCGGACCCTCGGGGAAAAGCGCGTCGATGACCGCTCTGCTCAGGCTAGACATAAGTTACGCCCCCGAGTTTGGCGAGCTCACCCTGTCCTAAAGTGTGAAGCGGGGTGGTGACTCCGAATACGATTCCGAGCACGATGCTTTGTGCGGTCGCGCCGTAGGATTTGAGCACGTCCTGCACCACTCGCGACACCGAGAGCGGGGTGATCGTGTCGTAACGTTCCTGCGGGACGTCCACGCCGTCCACGAATGGTGCGATTGAGCGGAAATAGAGATCGAGCGCATATACGATGTCGGCCTTGCAGTCGGCTTCCTGCGCAGGGTCGATATCGAGATCGGAGATTTCAACGTATATTGAGGTGCGGGTTATCGACTCAACGAACAGAGTGTCGTTGGTGAGGCCGAGCAATGCGCGGGAAAGGCCGGTGTCCGGATCGGTGTTGATTGCGTCCCTCACGCTGTCGAGGAGAGATCCGGGGGCGATGCCGTCGGCGTCGATTGTGGACACGGCCTCAACGTATACCGTACGGTCACCTGGGTATGACGTGCCCTCGGATGCGGGACGGCCCGAGAAGGGGAACGCTCGCCGGACTCCGGTCACGGCCTCGGCCCATATTTTGTGGTCGGTGGCATTGCCGCCGCCGGTGACGGCACGTTCGGCGAAGAGTACGCGCGGCCGATAATCTGTATCGGTTTCCTCGTCGACGCCAAGCGTTACCGTTGCGGTGATTGTCGCGACGGTGGTTGCTCCCGCGATCTGTGAGGAAATGGAGAGCTCCTCGCCGTTGTCGAGATTGCCTGCGGTGCCGGTCTCTGCGCATCTGAGCGTGAGGGTGGCGATATTCGCGACGGCTGTCGCCTCGGCGTCGGTTTTGTAGCGGATCCCGGAGCTGTCGCTTGTGAACTCGGTGCGCTGGGGAATCACGGTTCCGGTGGTCGCCGGGAGCGTCGCGGTGAGTATCGCGGTGACGGCGAGCTTTCGCGGCGTATCGTTGTCGAGTCCGATACGGTCGAGTCCCTCGTCGGTAGCGGTGAGAGCGAGGGTCTGGAGCACGGCATCGGCAGCGAATTTGTAGTGCCCGACAGATAAACCAGCCATTGTTGCAGATATCACCCTCAGAAATGATTTATCATTTATGGGAGAGGTTTGTCCAATTGCCGCCTCGAATCGTGCGAGAAAATCGGCTGATAATTGTGCAGTCGTAGGGATTTTATAGGACATTTTTTCGCCTCATTTCCCAGTATAATTTTTTAGATTCAGATATTCTTTTCTTTTGCCATTCTGAAATATGTTTATTTTTATTTGGGCTAGGCACTCCGAACATGGGGTTTTTATCTCCAACAAGTCTGCCCTTGTTGGCTTTGCTTATTTTGTGGCATGTCGCTTCGTCCCTCGGAAGTCCTTTGTTCCATGGAACTTTACCCATACGAGATAGAGATAATTTTATTTTTGTCTCCTCGGAGTGGTGCTTTCCGTAAAAAGGATTTTTCTTTCCTTTCCCGGCAGTTGACAACTTTCTTCGAGTTTCACCGACTGGATCTATAAGGCCACGACCACCAGCGGTCATATTATACAAATAATTAGTTGCTTTGTAATTGGCTATGAAATATTTCTCCATTTGATCGAGTTCGTTTTCGTCAATAGCATGGAATAATATTTTCCATCCAAAATTATTAAATCCATATTTACGGAGGGCGCGATGAAAATAAAAATTAGAATTTTTTGATGCATGTAATTCATGTGCGCTTTTTCTCTCGCGTAAATGCTGTATGGTTTTCCCGATATAACAATTACCGTTTATTTTATTTGTCGCTTTATAAATTATCATTTCAATTCTCACAGCCTCCCATGCGCGGGGTCGAGCGCCTGGCTCAACCAGTTGATTCCGTTACGGGTGAATACGAGCGTGCGGACATCCTGCCCCGGCGGGTAAATCGCGATCGCGGTGCGGATTTCGTCGGCCCTCGGGTTGGTGACGGATACATCGATTTTCGAGGCGATGCGAGAGTCGGTCATTGCCTTGAGCGCGAGCTTTGCGTCGTCGCTGATATCGTTGACGGTTTTCACGTCGACATGCACGCGAGGGCGGCTGAAATTCGAGCCGATTTTTTTATTCGGGTCGGTTGTGAATATGTTCCCCCACCAGCCGGGGAGGGTGCCGAGACTGATGATCGCGTAATTCTCGAGGCCGCCGTCCATGACTGGCTGGCCGCCCTTGAAGGTCATCGACGCGCCGTTAGGGGTGATCTGGATTGCGGGATCTCCCTGGTATCTACTCATGTTCGCCCTTCATGATTTCCCCGTATGTGCCCATGATACAGCCCGCGATTTTGGGATTTGATTTTAGATCGCAGTCGGTATTCTGCAGCGGGCACCGCGAGCACTTGTTATAAATTATTTTGTCATTATCGATATCACTCACAGTTTTACCTCCGGGACTTCCGCGGCTGAGATATCGGCGGTCGAGGGTGCAGGCATATCCGAAACGGCCGTTGTTCCTGCGCCGATAGTGACGCCGCCATGTTTATGATTCGCTTTGAAATCGTCGAAATCGTCTTTGAGTTGATTGAACGCGGTTTCGAGCTCCGAGAATTTCACGGCCGATCCTGTGCCGCTGTTCAGGATGATGTCGCCGTCGGCCTTGATCTCTATTTTCGCGCCGGTAAACGCGGTGATGGTGATGTCGCCATTGCTGCTGAGTTTGACGCTGGCCTTTTTTGCCACAGCCGGATTGTCGGTGCTGTAAATCTCGTACTCGCCGGGATCGGATTCAGGGGCGATGTCGTCGCTGACGATGCCGGAGATCTTCACCCCGTTCGCTTCCACGACCTCAACGCGGCAGCCGTTGGCGGGGTTTGAGTCCACGCCCGCGCCGGGGAAGAGCTCGACGGTGCGGACGTCCTCGTCTAACATTTTGACCTGGAGTAATACACGGTCGGCGTCGCCGTCGCGGTTTTTGCCGATCTTGTGTGAGGTGATTATTCCGAGAGCCACGGTTCCTCGATTTTTCCAGTGGTATACACAGACGGAGGTTTCAGATTGAGCGTCGCGCTGTTGCCGGATGCAGCGAATGAGAACTCCACTTGCGCGATGAGGAAGGTGAATCCGGAGCTGGCGATCACCTGGCTTTTTACTGATACTTTCGTGTTCGGACGCCACAGCTTATCGTCGGGAGCGTACCAGGTCGAGACCGGGAATGGTATCGTCATCGCGTCGGCTGCGGATTTATTTTTCCTCCACTCCGCGGCGTTGAGAGCCTCGCCGGGGATATTGTCGTCGGATCGAAAGGTGAGGTAGCGCTGATTTTTTAAAACGTCATCGGTAGCGATCCCGGTTTTCGCGGTCTTGCCCTTGCGCGAACTCGATGCGATTGCGCGATAGAAATGAAAACGCTTGCGGCCGTCGAAATCGGCGTTGAATCCCTCGGCGGTGGGCTCCCCTTCCTCGATGGTCCCGACCGGTTTATCGTCGGTGTTCGCGCGAGTGATGAGGAGATTGCCGTCATACGTGCAGGAGAGGAGCAGCCCTCGTTGTGCCGCAAGTTTTCGCAGGTGCTCGAATATCGTCTCGGTCTGCTCGGCACTGACACGCGCGAATTTCATCTCCTCGTAGGTGGTTTTTTTGCCGGTGATTTTGTAGGTTTTGCCGGTTTCGATGGGCTTGTCGATAAGCGGCATCGTCTTGATAAATCCCATCGCGGTTTGTATTCCCATCTGGTTCACGACCGGGACCCATTTCCCGGTGCTGACGGTTTTCGGTACGAGCAGGTTCACGCCGTCGCCGATGACAACCTGTATCCCGTGGGGCTCACATTGCTGTTTGCAGCGCGCGGTGAGGCTGATATTTGACGCCTCATAGGGAGGGAGCACCGTGCTGTCGATGATGTCGGCGGTTTTACTGAATCCTTCAAGCTCCTTAATGGTGCCGGATTTGTCGCGCTTGTGCTTGACGTTGTAGAGTATCTGCTCGGATTCGAGGTTGCCGCCGATATAGATTTTGCATTTGCTGTATGAGTACGGCGCGGTGATGCGGTCGAGCTCGGGATCTTTGCCGGGAAACCAGGGGATCTCGGCGGTGAAGGCGTCGGCGCAGGTGTCCATTGAGCGCATGAATTTCGCGGAGTTGACGACGATTTCGCGGCCCTCGATGACCAGGGTGAGATCGTCGCGGCCCTTGCCGGGGAGGTCAGACATAAATTACCACCTCCCGATTTGCTGGCAATATCTCGATATCGTTGCCATGCAGATTGTTCGAGCGTATGAAAAGGTCGTGATAATAATCGATGTCCTCGACGGATGGCGCGTATTCGGTGATGGCAATCTCAAGGGGAGAGCGGGCCTTTTTCAGGCGAAACCGCTTCTCGGTCTTGAGATTGTAAAACTGCGCGAGGAGGTATTGGAAAACTAGCGTGTAAAGCTGAATTAAATTCGTGTACGTCGCGGTCTGGCTGAAATACTGGCGCTCGATATCCAATTCGGAATACATTTCCTGAATCGCTTCAATGCGGGCGACGACCGAGTTAAAAAACGCGGCCGCTCCCTCGATGGCGGTGATGACCTCGGCCCGGCTCTGATACTGTGAGGTTGCGGCGATCTGTGCCGCTGCCATGAGGGTGAGGGTGGCGGCGAATTCGATGACGACGACCCTGTTATGGTCCTCCTCTGTGGTGGTGGTTGGCGTGAGCGTAAAAATCTGATCGGCAAGGGTTGAGTACGCCGAGGACCGGGTTTGATAATCGGTGCTGCCGTCCAGGGGTGCCAGTGACATATTGGTCATCGCCGCCGACATGTCGGTAGTATCGGGATCGGAATAGTCGAAGGCCGACAGTGCGCCGTTGAAAGTGGCCTTCGCATCGTCGAAGGCATCGCGCGCCATTGCGACCGTTGCGCAGATACCGGAGATCGTCCTCGACATAAAACCCGCGATTTTGCTGAACGTGCCGAGCGCCGCCGTGATATTGGAGAATATGTCCGTGCGGAGCTGAGTGAGCATGGTCATACAGTCGTCGGCGATGTTCATGATCGTGGTGAGGGTGGAGATGAGCGATTCGTCGAGGCTTACGACGCGCTCCGCGTTCGCGGGCTCGATCCATTGCGTGTCGAATTGAGTATAATTTCCGGCCTCGACGGGGTTGGCGTCCTCTTCGGCGCTGATGAGCTGGAGAATGAGGGGGCCATGAACGGGGTGGACGACCTCCCATTGCCCGGACTCGTTGTAAAGTGCGTTGTAAAAATCTTGTGCATCCTTGTGGTGATACATGCCGTCGAAATATACCGTGAGCGGCCAGAGCGTCGATTTCGGCTCAAGGTCCTGGACTATGGTCCCCTTGAATTTCGGGGGATCGAACATTCCGAGCTTGCGCTCGAAGCTGCGTTTATTGCTGCGCCAGAGCGCGTAAAACGTGTTGCCCTCGGGCGACGTGAATTTTATTTCATCGCGGGTTTCGTTTTGCCAGCTCACATTACCCCCACGAGGTGCATCGGAATATTCGGTGCGCCTTTCGTTTTGGATGATGCCGTGCTGCCGGGAGGTGCGTTGTTGATATTGAGTTGCCCCTCGAATTGTACGCCACGGCTACCCTCGCGCGCGGCGTTGGGAGCGGCAAGCTCGTTGCGGCGTTCCTCAATTTTCTGACGGGTGGCGGATACTAAATCCATCGCTCCCGCGCCGAGTACTCCGGTGAGGAGCCCCTTGATTATGGGGTTGTCGAGGACTCGCGTGAGGCGATAGAATAAATCGATCATCTCCTCGATGTGGGTGTTGAGGTATACGAGCCAGGCCGCAGCGGCCATAAATACGAATACAATCGGACACGCTGAGATCGCGAAATTGAGAGACCACTGCGCGGCGGTGACAAGCGCGGTTTTTGCGGCGACGACCGCCTGCCAGAACGCAGTGCCTCCGAGTACGAAATTAAACAGGCCATGCGCGGCGATAACCGAACGCATGAGCGGGAGCATCTGCGCAAGATATTTTATCCATCCTATTCCGGTGACGACCGCCTGTGCGATTGCAATGCCCATGAGGGCGACCTTGTAGGCGACGAAAAGACCGACCGCGATTGCGAGTGCGGGAACGAGTTTTTGTATTATGGCGGATATCGTATCACGATTTGCATCGGCCCATGACGCGAACGCGGCTATAAGGGGTGTGAGGGCCATCATTATATCGTTGAGAGCGGGCAACAGGGCGGTGCCAAGTCCGGCCTTCATCGAAAACATGAGATTTTTAAATCGCTGTTCTGAGGCGGCAAATTTAGTCGCGGCATCTGCCGCTGCTGGTCCGAACTCTTTACGCATCTGCGCGGCGAAACGTGGGATGAATTTTTCTGCGGGGATTCCACGCGCCACAAGTTTCTCAAGTTCTGCCGTGGTCACTCCCATAGATCGAGCCGCTATTTGCATCGCTCCGGGTATACGCTCGCCGAGTTGTCCGCGTAATTCCTCCATTGAGACTTTGCCCTTGCTTATGATCTGAGAGATCGCCAGGAGCGCGCCCTGTGACTGTTCCGATGTGAGCTGCAAGGCTGTCGCGGCCTCGCTGACACCGAGAAAGGTCTGTTGTACGTCAAAATTTGAAATTGCGGTGCCCTTCGCGGCGGCAGCAATACCTTTATATGCGTCGGCGGCCATTACGAAATCGAGGCCGAGCCTGTGTGATTCCTCGCGAACAAATCTCATCTGGTTGGCGGCATCGCTCTGAAAAACAGAGCGGAAAGACGTTTCAAGGGCCGACGCTTGCTTCGCCGCGTCTTTGATTGCATTTCCAATCATGAGTATTCCCGCTATTCCGAGGGCGGGAATTATCGCGGAGAACGCGGAATTTACTATGCCTGCGCTACGGCTCGCTCGTGTGCCGAACCTATCGGCGGCCGCACCCATCTTGTTAAACGCGGGGCTCATTTTGTCGGTGGCGCGGAAGGCGGTGACAACTGCAAAATCAGGCATTATTTACCGCACTTCGGACATGATTTATGTTTTCGTGCATCATACTTTTTCCCGCATGAGCATATTCGCGTCGCCTCGGCATCGGCCATGAGCTCGTGCCAGTGATTCCACTCCCGCATTTCGGAAAATCTGAGGCGCTTGATTTCCGAGATCTGCTGCCCCCGGCTGAATAGGTTTCCCATCCATTGCCAGAGCCCTACACACACAATAAAAAAAGTGTACCGAGGGATTCGGCGACGGAATTGTCAACCCCTTTCAGTTTCTTGATCGCGGCGAAACCCAGACCCGAGAGGGAGCCGAGCAGGGTGTACATGCGCGTGTAGTGATTCTCAACAGGGATTCCATCCATGCTGCATTTGGCCTCGCCTCCGATTTCCTCGTAGGTGATGACGTCCTTCCCTGATTTGAGGATCTGTACCACCTGCAGGCCGGCCTCTGTTTTAACTTCGAGGAGTCCGGCACGTACCGCGCGCGTGAGCCTGTCGATCGACATCATCACCGCAGATTTTTCCTTTTCGTTGGTCATGTCCGCGAGGTCGACGAGATACCAATCGAGTATTTTCTGGATCTCACCGCGTGCGGTTTCCGCGCTGAACCTCTTCTCCTGCTTCGGTGCCTGAGCCTGTGCGTCTGCCATGATTCCTCCTATTCGCCGTAAATATTTCGTACCGGGGGCTTTACCCGCCGGTTTGTTGCATACGTGATTTTAATCTTGCCGTCCTGCTCCAGGGCGTATGCGACATCGTATCGCATGAGCTTAAACTCGCCTTGCCTGATCGCGTTTTTTCCGCGTACCGGCAGGAGCCCGAGGCAGGGGACTTTCTGCTCCGGCGGGAAAGCATTGCGATAATCCGGCCGCTCCTGCCCTAAGTCGAGTTTTGAGCCGTGGCCCTTGCGCTCCTGAGCCTGTGCAATGACAAGTTTTTCAATCCAATTTATAGGCAGCACCCGCGTCAGTTGCTTCGAGTAGTGATGATCGCCGCCGAGGTTGCCCCACCACTTCGCCTTGCGCTTGTGATCGGTGTGGAGAAAGAAGCATTCGGTTTGATAGCTTTTCTGGTGTCCCCATTTGTCGGGGAATACCACGAGGCCGCGGCGCATGATGCGCTTTACCCTGGCGACGTTTATGTGATCGCGCTTGCTCGCGGCGACGAGGCGCTCTATTACGGTCGGGGATGCGTATTCGTCGTCGTCGTCAAGGAAATGATACCACCCCGGGCCGTCAGGGATTGCAGCGAGGAGAGAATTGTTGTAAAGATTGTAATACCCGTTTCCGTATTCGGGGCCGTAGGCCGATCCCTCAATTATGATATCCCCGTATACATAGCCATCGCGGGGGTCGTCGGTATGCACAATGGTCTGTATGTTTTTATAGGTTTGCTTTTGTACAGACTCCATCGCGCGCGCGAAAAATCGCGGACGCCCGCTGGTGCGAATGAGTATGTATACAGGGAGAATCATGCAATTTATTCATCTCCTGTTACTGCGCCGGAAACTGAGTCCACGCATCCTTGATTTTTGCGGGGATTATTGTAATCGAGGATTTATTTTCCTCGGTTTCCACTTTCTCGTAATCAATTCTCCCGCTCGTCCTGTATGTCGTACCGTCAGCAAGCTCAACGGCAATAGTGCACTCAGAGAGCGATTCCGCGACTGAGGCGAGGGCCTCGACCTCGGAAGGATCGGTCATAAGCATTACTGATTCCATCGTAGGCACCCGGCGCGTCATTTTAAACATCGTGCGGCCTGAGGTGGCGATGCCCTCGATTTTGAAAGTTGATCTGTTGAATGTGATGTTTATGTCGGCCGGGACATCGTAGGTCACGCCATTTATGACGACCTTATTTATGGTTCCTGAATTGCTGCCCATAATTACTCACCTCCCGCGAGTAGGATTGCGATTGATGTGTCCATCGTAACCAGGTTGTTGTAAATTCCACCCTCGCCCGATAAAATGACCGGCGAGATTATATCGAATCCGGTGAGACCGGCGCGGAGGGTGACGGAAACATTCTGCTTTGTGTACGACGCCGTGTATATCCAGGCATGGCCCGCGAACTGATCGGCGAGTGCGATTTCGTCGTCGATAACCGCGCCTTTGTCTCGCGCTTTCTGCCGACTGGTGATGTTTGATACCTTTGAGGTATCCTCTACGAGAGTAATCCCCTTCCATTTCTCACGGTCGTAATTCGCCTTTTTCGCGGCGAGAATATTCTGGATGATGCTGATATTCCGCATCGCTCTGTACCCGTTACTCTCCGGGGCCACGTCGGTGGGGCGATAAAACGTGATGACATTCTGGAGGTAGAGGGTCCCCGCTTTGACAAGCGTGGTGCCGACGCCGCCCTTGACTGCCTGATCGCGGCTGTCATAGTCATTTGTCCAGCGGTCGGCAGTAGCTCCCGGCCATACGCCGTCGAGGGGTTTGTCGATGTAACCCTCCTCGGCGCGGATGATGTTTGTGACGGCCATTACTCCGACGGCCTGTGCCGCGATCTCCTGCGGGTGGTTCGGAGATCCGGGGGCGCAGATTTTACCGTTCGTGCGGTCGGTGCGTCTGAGCGCGGCGAACGCGAGGGCTGCGGTGAGTCCGGCGGCGAGAGGGGTGGTGTCGCCGATGAGAGAACGGAACGGTCGGGCGACCTCTTTTTTGTAGTTGCCCACGAACGTGTTTCCGATTCCGTTGTACGTGCTGATTGCATTGAGAGTGCCGGTGTCGGCGCCGTAGCCGTGAATTAGGTTAGTGAAATCTCCCTCATTCTGGGCGTCTCCGGTGCCGAGGGCATCGAGCGCATCCTGTATATCGGGTACGCCGACTCCGCCTGCGAGGTAACCGGAAACGGGAAGGGTGGCCACGACTCCGCCGGGGAGTTCTTGCGTCTGCGGTCCGGTGCTATTTCCTATCTGCAGGCTAATGAAATTTCCCCAGGTGCCGCCGGACTTCGAAGTGAATGTGACCACGCCGGCGACGTTTGCTGCGGTAACGGGGAGGTCATCGTCGGCATTGACTGCGGCCTCGACGGCCTCACCGATCTGGTCGTCGGTCATGTCTGCGGTTATGGGTACGCGCACGAGGTCTCCCGCGATGTAGAGGTATATCGTACCCGCGAGCACTGACGCGGAGCCGGTGAAATCGATGTCCGCGGTGGCCTGGTCGGGATCACTGCCGCCCTCGAGCTGGGGGATGATCCAGGTCTCGACGTTGCCGGGCCGGAATGCGGCACGCGCGAGTCTGTGGAGCATAAAACCGTATCCGGTGAGGCCCGCCACCTGAGCGGCTGAGTACACACGGATCGGGACGTTTTCGACGATTTCGACGTGGACCGCTTCGTCAAAGGTGCCGATGATGACATTTTTCTGCGGCTTGACCTGCGCCGTCACGGCGAATTGCTGATTTTCGACGCCGACGCCGACTATCGCGGCAAGGCTGGTGGGGGATATGGTCATTATGCTACCTCCGTATTGTCATTTGTTACGGCTACGCCTGCGCCTCCGGTGTCGTCGGCGGGTATCTCTGAGTCAAATGTCACGGTTGCGGGTTCGGTCCCGATATCGCCGGGCACGTCCTCGCTGACGCGGCACGTGTATTTCATATTTGCGGTTTTGACGACGATGCCGCCGTAACCGATCGTGGTGTCCTTCGTGATATTCCCGATCCAGCGTGAGGCGATGCTCCCCTTGTCGAGGCCGAGCTCGTCGTTGCGCGCGTCCATGAGGATTTGATACACCCACCTGATGAGCTCGTTTAATTCCGTGTTCGCAAGCTCTGCCGCGGTTTTCAATCCCACAAGTGCGGCGGCTTTCTGCTGCGGCGTCGCTGTCCTGGATTCGAGGGTGTCGAGATCAACGGCGGTTTTCGAGCATACCGTCATGTCGATTTCAATCGTGATATCGTGCGTTTTCTCGCCGTGGAAACGGTTCGCTGATTTCGGGAATGCGCCCTCGGAAAAATAGACCTGTACGAGTTTGCGATGCGCCTCTGCGGATTTGCTCTGCATCTGATAGCCGATGACGGTGAAACGTCCGGCGGCGGCCGCTACGAGGAGATCGCGGAGCGCCTTTTCTGCTGTCTCAAACATCATCATGTCGAGGGCACCGTGGGGATTTCGTTTTCTATGAGCTGAGGGTAAATCCTAATGAAACCGATGTCGGAGCCGTACTCGCGCGCGCGATCTGAGGTGAATGTGAATGAGTGCATGGGTGCGCCCGCTGCAGGGGATATCGGGATTCGGATATGCCAGTTTTCGCCGTCGAGGGGTACGCGGACGAGTGAGGAAATGCGGAGAGTGACCACGGGCTGTGGTATTACGACCACTTCACCCGTGGCGGGATCTTCGCGTTTTGAAAAATAGAGAACCTGGCCGCGCAACAGTTCGGAGGGGTTGTTTTTGCTGTGCGTCTGCTCCTCTCCGTCGGGGCTGGTGAGCTGGACCGGCATTCCCCATTCGCCCTCAAGGGACTCATGGAGATCGGCCTCGATCTGTGCGCGCAGGTTTTCCATCTACTCCTCGGCGGCCTCGGCTGCGACGGGTTCGGATTTCGCGCGGGGCTTATACGGCCCTCGCTTTTTCGGCGACGCCTTGACGGGGAGCTCGACCATAAAGTGCGGCGGTATGACCTCGCCCTCGAGAAAGCGGTGGCGTCCGATGCAAATCTTCTTACCCTTCGGGACTGTTATCATCGTCTACCTCCGGGGCGGGCTCGGATTTCGATTTTTTGGTGTATGTGCGCTTGAACTTCTTGCCGTCGGCCTGCGTTACCTCGTCAGGGATCAGCGCATCGGGGATGTCGTCGGTCTCGGTTTTCACGAGCTTCGGATACAGGCTCTTCGCGAGATCGAATTCAGGTTTTGCCGGTGCGCGGTTGTTGAAAATGTGGGCGGGCTGCATAATGCCCCGCCCTTTTTTCTGGGTTCCCATCATGTCCTCCTAGCTCTCGCTTCCGCCGAGGCAGTGGTGATAGGTAAAGAACGCATCGGTCTGAGTCGTCGCGAAAATCGGGGCGCTCTGGGTGCGAACGGTGACCTTTTTCCTATCTCCCGATTTATAAGCATCGAGATAAAACATCTGAGGAGTAACCACCGAACCCGATTTGATGTTTGTTCCGTCGGGGAGAGGCATCATCGGATTTATCCCGAGCTTCTCGACCATCCATGCGATGTCCATTGAATCCATCTCAAGCCTTTCGGGAGGGCCGAAATACCGGTCGCACCTGGCGCCATAGTAGGCGAGGAAACAGAGGTTGAGCGGGAGATAGTGCTCTGCGTTTCCGGCGTCGTCGGTAAAAACCGCGTCGTAGGTAAACATCCAGAGCGTGCGGCCACGGGGAGTGGTGATGCGTCCGATCGGATCGGCACCGGCGTCGATGAGCGCCTGCAGGGATGACGGAGGATTGTTTTCCGGGCCTACGCGAACGAGTGAGTAACCCTTGATGTCCGCGAATCGCTGTATCACGGTATCGGAGAGGACTACGTTGGCGACGTTGCCGCCGAAAAATACGACATTCGGGCGGACATGCCCGTTGATACGGAGCAGGTTAATCGCGGCATCGAGATCGCCGAGGATGTCTGCTGCCGGGTCATTCCAGGGCACCGTGGGCTGAACGATATGCGCGGCGTTTCTGTTAAAATTGTACCAGTTATCGGCGTTCGCGGAGTTGAGTATCGCGGGCTGCTGGCCTCCGAGGAGGGACAGGCCGGCAAGCACTTCAAACAATCGGACATAGCGCCGGATGTGTTCGAGGTGATGCTCGCGCGCGAGCATTCTAAGTCTATCTGCTCTTGACTTAGGATCATACTGCGGTTCGCCGCCCATGCGCTTGTTGATCTGCGATGCCGTGATGTCGCCGAGTTCCTCGGCCAGAGGATACACGCGGGAGAACGAGCTGAAATTCTGCGCCTCGGTATTGCTCATCATGTTGAGAAATCGGCTGTTGGTGCCGCGATGGATAAGCGCCGCGAGCCTCTCGTTTCCGCGCATGATATCGATTTCGACGACTTCACTGTCGGGGCTGTAAATTGTTTTACTGCCGCCGAACGCCGGTTTTCCGAAGAACTGCTGGAAAACCGTATCTACATTGATGATCTCCTTTTCGTCGAAGAGATTGTCCATGTATCGGCTGTAATAATCTACGGGGTTGGGGGATAACATTTTTCATTCCTCCTTAATTCTCGTGCTCACTGATTGCGACAGTGAGTTCACAGTATATGTTCGCGGCCGATTTCAGCGCGAGCCGTCCGGAAACCGCCCACACCGTAGCCGCGCCGATGATCGATTCGAGATCGAGTATGTCCTGATCGCATACCACCTGGCTCGCGTCGACCGTCGCGTTACCGACAAGGATCGGAACGTCCTCAATCATGCCGTCAGCGGCGGAAAAATCCGCGAGGCTGATTTCATCGCCGAGGTATATGCCGCGCGGGACCGCTCCACCGTCAACGGCGGTTACGTCTACCCACGGGGTCCAAAGATTGTCACCGCCGACGATCTTCGCGAGGAGCGTGCCATACAGAAGCGGCCCGGTGCGCTGCGCGTTCAGATCCATCACGGTTCCGTTTTTTACGAGACTGTTCTCGCTCAGTATGAGCGGGCGGGTGCTGTTATCCTGTCTTACCTGGACAGCCATGTTATTTTACCTCCAATCCGAGCGCGATTTTATCGCGCTGTATTTGGTCGCACATTTCCGAATGCTCCGGCGTCTGCTCGGCGTGAGTGCCTGCAGCGGCGGCGGATTCGTCGGCGGCGGCGGTGCTTGCGCTCTGCTCGCGGATCGCGTCGAGGGTGGAAACTGTGGTCTCAAGGGCGTCGATTGATTTCTCGCCTTTGATCGCGGCAATCGCGAGCTCCGTCACTTTCGCCGGATACTCGGCGTTACCAACGAACGGCGCGGCTTTGCTGACTCGGGCGGTGATTGCCTCAACGGCGGCATCGCCCTCTCTTTTCCCCGCTTCAAATTTGGCCTGTAATGCGGCATCGTATTCGGCCTTCGCGGCGGGGTTCTGACTGAGTAATTCCTGAAGGGTAGGCATTACTTGAACCTCCATAGTATTTTTGCCCGCGTTTGGTGCGGGGTTGTGTGCGGCAATTTTTGTAAGATCGATTTTTGCTTCGACGAGCTTTTTAGAGAGTGCGGAGAATCGTAATTTCGATTGAGTGATTGCGACGGCCTTGTCCTTCGGTTCCTCGGTGCCGACGATCTCATCGACGAAGCCCGCGTCCTTGATTTCTGAACCGAATAGCCAGGTTTCCTCGTTCATCATGTCGCGGATTTTATTGAGCGGGATTTTCGTGCGCGCCGTGTATGCCTGACCGATGATATTGGTCACTCCGTCGAGGACCTCGGCCATTTTAAACACTTCGCGGTAATCGCCGACGACGCCGCCCCATGCGTTGTGGATCATCATGACGGCGTTGTCCTCGGCGGCGAGGATATCAAATGCGGGATTCATTGCGAGATAAGAGGCCATGCTCGCGGCCTCGCCTTTGATCGTGGCGAGGAGCTGGGCGCTGGGGTAGTCGCGTTTGTAGTCGCGGAAAAGGTTGTAAATTTCCAATCCCTCGAACACGGAACCGCCGGGGCTGGCGATCTGAATTTCGAGGTCCTGTCCGGAGGCGTCGTTGAGCTGCTTCCGTATTTTCTCGGCGCTTATCTCCCAGCCGATGTCTCCTGATAGAATTATTTTTATCATATCTTTTTCAGCACAAAAAAAAGACCGCGCCAGCATTTCTGCCAACGCGGTCTTAGAGTTTTCCCAAGTCCCCGTAGCTCAGGCTATCGGGGGCCGCCGGATTATTCCGACGGGATGATCGGGTACTTCAGCTTCCGCAACAAATTATAGCGATAATTTTTTCCTGGTTCCTTCCTCCGCTCCTACTATTCCGCCTTGATTAAAATACACGGTAATGTAGCCGGTGAACTTGACTCGGGCGAATCTGACGAATATTTCAATAATTTTTTCCACAGTTGCCGTATACACTACGCGACATAATAAATTTGTCAATCACTTTTTGCGATTCTCACCGAATCTTTCCAGCCTCTGATTTCGTCGACGCTGCCCTTTACATCCCGGAGGAGATCGAAGAGGCTGGCGATTGATTTTTCGATGCGGTCGGAGAATTTGCCGCTCTCCTCGTAGTCGTGTTTTATGCGTTCCGCGCAATTCTGTTTGTGGAGCTCGAATATCTTATTTCCCATAACCACTTTCGCCTCCAAACGGATGAGCCATGCGATTATTGCCGCGCCGGTGACGATAAGCGGCCACCATTTCAGGACTATCTCCATCATTCACCGCCTCGGTTATTATTTTCGTCTGCGTCCGGGTTTACCTGTATCGGGGCACGGGGCCACGGAGGCTGCGGGAGCTCGAGGTATTGCCGCGCGTTTTTGATGCGGTTTGCCTTGCCGGAACTGCCGTTGTAATTACGGGCCACGTCGTCGAGGGTCTGGGCCCCCAGCTCGACATATGCACGGTCGGCCTCGGCGGTTTTGAGCGGGTCGATATTCGGCATCGGCGCCGCACTCCATTCGCCACAGCACCAGGCGGCGCGGAGTAGTGGGTCGCTCCAGCCCGGGGCGGATATTCGGCCGGCGGCGATTTCCTCGGCGAGCCACATTTCAACGATCGGATTGCAGAAATCGGCGATCGTCTCCTCGCGTTCGATCTGAGCAGTACGCCAGCACAGGAGGAGGGTGCCCCGGCTCGCGGAATAGTTGTTGTTGAATTTTTTGAGCACGAGCTCGATTGACCACCCACGCGAGGCCGCGAGAAATGAGACCACGGATACGAGAAATGAATCGAATGATTCAGAGGGGGAGGTCGGCGTTTTGAAAGTTATTTTGTCGCCGCGCCTGAGATTGCCGATGAGCATTGAGCCGGGCTGGCGTATCGTCGCCTCGGGGTGGACCGCCCAGTTTACCACGGGTTCGAGTGATTCTGCGGTAACACCCTGCGCGTCGGCGGCCGGGGTGGGGTCGCTGCCATACTGTTTTATAACACCGGCCACATCGCCGTCGAAGGGCTGCGAGGCGTCCTGCTTGTCGTTTTCGACTGCGCCGACGAATGACGCCTGATTGATCGCGGTCTGGATTGTCGACGCCTTGAAATCGGTGATGTTCGCGAATTCCTGGATCGCGTGGGTAAGGGGTGAGAATCCGCGGCCCTGCCCGGGATATTCGGGATTGAAACCGTGGAGCATCATAATCCGTTTTGATTTCTCACCGACGGCCGGGATAGTGGTTTCGATAAATTTGCCGTCTGCGCCGCGCGTCCATATTTTGTAGGCTACCTCGCGGCCTGCGGCGTCGCGGACAATGCCGTCATCGCCACCGAGCTGGGCATACGTGGAGGTGTAGCCGGTGCCGCGGATCTGGTTGGGCTCGAAAAATTCGATCTGGAGAGGGGAGGGGGAGTCCCAGTCCCGGCCATAAAATAATCGGGTAAATACATCGTTTTCGCGCTGCTTCTGGAGTTCATAGAATCGGGTATTCTGGTAGAAATTATTGATCCTGGAGCGGTGGCTTTTTTTGGAGCTGGCCCAGAGGTGGAAACGGAGTCCGGCGTCCTCGCCCCATGCCTCGGCGGCCTCGGCGGTGATGCCGAGGATTTCGGAAATCGGCGTCGGTTTCCAGTGTAAGCCGATGTCTACGGTGGTGTCGACAATTGAGGTCACGAGTGCGCGGCATTCCACGGATTCGAGCATTGCGCGTCTCGATTGCTGACGGAGGGCGTAGTGGTCATGGATGTCAACAGGTGCGCGGCTGTTCATGCCTCCCGGCCATTTGCCGCCGCCGAATGTGTTTGAATAGGGAGCGGAGATCCCGGAGCCGAGGGCGCGGGGTTCCGGGACCGGCTTAAAGCGTGAGGGAATGCTCTTGATGACGGCTGATGCGGTGCGGAGTATTGCGCGGGCCTTGCGTGGTATTCTCACTGGCGTCTCCGTACACGTAGGCTCACGATGCCGACGCCATAGAGTTTGTTGAGGTAGTGGTCCTCGGAGGCCTCGAGCTGCTGGATTTCCTCGCTGATTTCGGAGAGGCTGCGGCGGGTGGTGCGCTGCTCTCCCTCTCCACTGTTAAAAGAATAACTTTGGGCGCCCGTGGTTGACATTTCAAGGCGCAGAGTATATAGATTATCAAGTGCAGATTGAATTTCAATTAGTCGTTTTTGTATCCGTGATTTTCTTTCGGAAATATATGACATTTTTACATCGCCTTGAGTAAATTATCCCTACGGGTTATTGTTGCCTTTTTTCTTGATTCAATTCCTTTTTCATAATTATTTTTCCAATACTCTTTCATTTGCATTGATTTTCTAGCTTTGACATCTTCTCTTTTTGCCGGATTGTTTTCTAAATTTCTCTTTATTGTGTCGGGGCGCTTTTTCCCATACATTGGATTTTTCTCGCCTACAAGGTGAACGCCATACATCGGGTTTTTCTCGCCCTTATTGTTTCCTGATTTTATTTGTGCTTCTGAGAATTTTTTGCATAATTCTGGAGGATATTTAACACCCTTATTCCAAGGAATATATTTTCCTTTTTTTGCTTTTGACATTTTTGTTTTTGACTCTTCTGAAAGTTTGTATCCATTTGTGCCATCGCCTCCGTCGGTTTGATTATAAACCTTTCCCATCTTGCGATGGGCGGCGATGTAAAACTTTTCTAGGGCATTTAATTTTGACACCGAGTCGGTTTTGCAGAGGATTGACCATTCAAAGTTATCGAAACCGTATTTGCGAATGGCGCGATGAAAATATATATCATATCTATTTTTTAGTGCATCGCTTTTATGGGAATATTTTCTATTTTTAAGTAATTTAATTGTTTGCCCTATATAGACTTTCCCGTTGATCTTATTTGTCGCTTTATAGATTATTCCATTTATCATAATTAAATATATGGCGGTGATTTTAATTTTTCATGTCTGGGTTGTTATGTCACACGACTTTGCGCGTGTCAAGCGTTTTTCGGATTGTCTGTTGCACGAGGGCGTTGAGGATGGCGTTTTTGGTGTATCGTGCTTTCACTTCGTGGAGCGGCATTTTTAATTCCTTTGCGCGATCGCGGGCTTTCTCGACCTCGCTTGAGAGCCAGATATCACCCGCACACATCGCCATCACGCGACAGTCGAGGGCTTCGTTGCGGCGGCCCGTGGGGTTGTGGAATGAGCCGTCGCGGCGTTTTTCCTCGGATGCGAACATCTGAAAATACCAATCGGAATAATCGGCGGGGAATTCGCAGTAACCGAAACGCTGGATCGGGGACTCGATGCGCTCGACGTTGAAATAATTGAAAATCTTTTGTTTGTAATAGTTCGTGTTGATGAGATAGAGCAACACGTCGTTGTCGAGTACGGACAGGCGCCAGGGCAGGCGGTTCCCCTGTATAATTTCATCGGGGCGGGGGCCGTCCTTTTTGCCCATGCGGATATCTGGCATTCCCTTTGAGGGGAAAGTATTCGCTAATTCCGGGCGCCCGCAAAAATCGTATATCACGTCGGACATTTTACCGTCGCCTGAGTCTATGAGCATACAGCGCAGCGGAAATTCAAACCCGTCGTTGCGGTAAAACTTTCCGCCGTTGTGGCCGACAAACCACTGTATCATCTCCTGCCATGCGCCCGCGTAGGGGTCGTCGATATCGCCCTTGAACACCTCGTAACAGATGCTCCATGTCCGCCACTGTATACCTATACCGAGGATCTCCATTTCGAGGCGAGGAGGGTTCGCGGGGTCTTTTTTGCTGCCCTCCTGGACATCGACGCCCGCGGTGAGGAAGAGCACGCCGTCGGGGACGGTGCCGGAGCGATAGGTGCCCCGGTTTTCGATGATTTTATCTGCGCGGATGCGGGAGCCTTTTTGTTTGTGGGGACGCCCCATTTTGAGTTGGTCGAAGTCCTGTTTTGCGAGCTCCGATTTCTGGCCCTCCTCATAGGCGACGATAATGTCGTACCACTTGAGTTGGAATGAGTAGAGGCCATTGATGTGGAAACTGCAGATGTGCTCGTATTCCGGGACAGCTGATGCGCGCCATTCGCCGCCGATAAGCATTTTCGGTTTCGCGGATTCACGGATGCCGCGTCCACAATTCTTGTTTTCACAGATGAGCTCGATTGATTTTTTGTAGATATGCCCGGATCGGTGCTCCCAGTGGAGGCCGTAGCCGCGGCCCTCGAAAAGGTCGAGGAGCTGCATCGTCCCACAATAAGGGCAGGGCACGTAATACTGGCGCTGGTCGCCCTGCTGGTAAATTATGAATATGACCGAGGCGTCCTCGGTGGTGGGGGTGGAAAACCAAAATATTTTGGCCTGGTTGCCCCATGCCTGGGTACGGGCGCGGAGCTGGTTTAACGTCGAGCCCTGCTCGCCGAGTTGAATTTTCCAGCGGTCGACTTCATCGGCAAGCACAATGCGTTTTGTCGCGGAGGCGAGTTGGCCTGCAGAGTTGGCGGTCACGGCGTCGAGATTGCCGCCGGGGAATATTTTTGATATTGAGGTGTCGCCGGTCTTGCGCTGTGATTTGGTTTCAACTTCGGTTTTGAATACGATCCCGGAGTGGGCGGCGCGGGGTTCGATTTCACGCTCCAGCCATTTCTTCGCCATTGTCTCATTGGAGGTGGCGTACACGATTTCGGAGGGGACGGCCTCGATATAGTACATCGCCATCGTGTCGGCGGTGAACGTCTTGCCGGACTGTGCCGGGAACATGATCGCGACTTCACGGAAAGGTGAGGCCGGGGACAGGCATTCCATTATTTCGGTGAGGTAGGGCGCTTTCGAGTGCTCGAATTTTAAGCCGCGATATTTGCCCGTCGGGACGATGGTGGTGGCCGCATACTCCACGATTGAGGGCGTGTGCGTCCGCGTGGGCAGGCGCAGGAATAGGTCGGCGAGCGCGTCAGGGTTTGGCTTTAGGTTCATAGCCCTTTATTTCGCGGATGATCCCGAGTTTGGTTTCGTGTATGATTTTCAAGACCGTGTTTGTGAATTCCTCGATGTGGGCGGGGGTGACCTCGCCGGCGTCGAGGATCTTTAATCCGATTTCGTCGCAGCCCACCCCGGCGGCGCGCTCGATATTTGAGTGGAGCTTTTCGAGATAACGGAAAATCTTGTCCTGCAGGAAATCCACGGGGAGGAGCAGGCGTTCAAGGTGCGCGGCGATGAGTTCATCTTTGCGCATCTTTGCGATCTGGGTACGGCGTCTTATTTCGGCTGCGTCTGGGTCGGATGAGTGGGAGGGTGACGAACCCGGGTTCCTGTACCAGTTTATGATTTCGGTGGTGTAGTTTATTTCTCCGGTTGTTTGGTTGGCCTCTATTCTGCCGCTTTTAATTGCCTCGGCTATGCCGTTGCGGTGTACGCCGACGCGGCGGCCGAATTCGGTTATTGAAATGTATTCATCCGTTTTTGATATCTTTTTCGCCGCTGATTTTCCCTTGTTACACTCGGAGCACACGGTTTTTCCATTTTCATAGGTCGTTTCTCCACCGTCCTCAAATTCGATGATGTGATCGACCTCGAGGCGGATTCCGTCATTAGGGGTTTTGCCGCATAGGGTGCATTTGTGGCCGTCGCGCTCCAGTATCGCGGTGCGGAGCTTTCCCGTGAAGAACCTTCCCCCTTTCATCCCTCTAATATACGATGACGGTGATTTTCGCTCCTGCTTCTCCGACGTGGGCGCGGGTTCTGGGGGTTTCGGCTCCTGTAAGGGTGATGGGGTTACCGGTTTCGGCTGTTTTTTAGGCCAATTCTCCGCCGCGGTTTCGCGCTGGTGAGAGGGGTCGGTGATGTAGACGACGACTGCCGGGTCCTCGGGATTGATGCGCTTTCGGCGGCCCTCACCGGTGTAGGGGATGAGGCCGGAAATAATGGCTTTGTGGATCGCCTGCTTGCTAACGCCTGCGCGCCTGGCCAGTTCGGCCGGGGTTATTGAGTCCATGACGGTTTACTATACGGAGTCGGGTCAGAAAGTCAACCGGAAATCAACCTACGAGGGCTAAAAAAACGAGAGTCGCGTCATTGG
>Ga0172382_10002203_pt1 | contig 33174 bp, 33 predicted proteins | sample Leawel138RmetaG_FD_122245 | JGI IMG/M metagenome (GOLD analysis project Ga0172382, IMG submission 122245) | Leachate microbial communities from a municipal landfill in Southern Ontario, Canada - Leachate well 138R metaG | ecosystem: Engineered > Solid waste > Landfill > Unclassified | place...
GTCCATTGCGCCTCGCTCAACTCGTACCGCTTCACGCCCACCATAGCCTCCGCTCAATCGCGAAAACCTGTAAATCAGCAATCAAGCCTCTTGGGAATCCTGAATGTCGATCGGCGCTAGGCCGATGCGATCCCGGCCCCAGATGAGCCGTGGGCGCTCTGCTCGCTTGGGGTCGAACGACAGGGCCGCCACATCGTCGAACCCAACTACTTTTGCGTGGTTCGGCGGAAGCTTATCGGTCAGCGCGTTGCGAGCTTCGGCCGCTAGCCCAGCGAGAAGCGTCGATTTCGTCCCTGCCTGGGCAATAGTCGCCACGCGACGGACGACCTCCGACGCGCGATCGGGGCGCATCAGCCGCGGCCCGTCGAGGACTGGCAGGTAAAGGTCTCGGCGTGCCAGCGCGCTGCTGAGCGCGGCTGCCAGCTCGGCATCGTCGGAGACGATCGCATCGGTTGACAGAGCAGGGCATTTCACCGGCATCTATCCAGTATCAACGTCCACGCCAGCACGTCCAGCGGTTGGGAACATCAACGACGATCAGTGGGCAAAGCCAGAAGCCGACCTCACGTGAGCGAATGTCCGCTGTTCTGGTAGCTCCCGCCGTAATCTGCCGTTCCAGAGCGTCCGACATAGATGACTCATGAAGTTGATCCTCAGGATGGAAAGGATCCTCGCATGATCGTGCCACGTGCCGAAGTTCATGTACATGTGCTCGCCGGGTGTCCGCCATTACGCCCAAAGTGCCGTGCTTCGATCATTGGTCCGTACTAAGATTCTACTGATATTCCAAACACCTATCCCACGTTTTACTATATCAGCGGGGCGACCGTGGCCAATGTTGATCCAGCAACTGGCTAAGTACCGTTTCAACTTCATCGCGGGTGCCGCCGCCATGAGGCAGGAGGGTGATTTTTACGCCATTACGATTCTTTCCTTCCAATCGCAGAAGCGGCTTCCCCATTTCCGAATGGAACGATTCAACCTTACCTGACTTCTTGGGGGATCCTGACCTTTTGGGGGGGTCGGCTGCCAGCGCTAATGCGCGCAAAATGTCCGGAACTACCATCGGCTGGTTGCCAGCTTGGAGGTGGCCCATACGCTTTGCCTCGGCAAACACACGCTGCCTTCGATCTTCGGGCTTCAACAGAGGTTTGATTGCCGTAACATGCTTGATTCGAAGATCCTGAGGCTGAACGAAAGCCACCATCAGTTCCTCTGGGAGTCGCGCCAGATCCAGATAGCGGCTTAACCAGCTCTCGGTCACATTGATACGCTCGGCCATATTTTTTTGCTTGCCGCCGTAATAGGCATCAAGCGCCCGCAAATAATCCCGCGCACGTTCGAGATCGGTGAGATCATCTCGCGCGCGATTCTCAATGTCGGCGAGGCGGAATGCCTCCTCATCCGTGAGATTGCGGATATCAACAAGAAATCTGAAATCCGGGTAATTGTGTGCACGTAGCCAACTGATCGTCCAGTGCCGTCTGGCACCGCAGATGACCTCGAAATCACATTCCGGATCATCTTTAACGCGACGCACAATTGCAGGCATTTCCTGCCGTCCCTGCGCCTTGATACTCTCGATCAAGTCAGAGCATCGCTCCTCGTTGAGAAGGGCGTAATCCCGATTATGCCCACTCCACATTCGACACCGTGCGGGATCCACGAGTTCGTGCGTTCTGGACACGATAGTTCCGGCCGCAAGTTCCGCGAGCCTGCTCTCTCTGCCGGCGAGCACACTCGCCCCTAAACCCGCCCGGCGTGGTATTTGCACTTCCGTGGGCGGATCAATTCCAGCTGCTAAGTCCGCGGCAAAGCTCGAATTTTTCCTTCTCATACCAGACGGCTCCCTCCAAAATTGCACGGGTGCAATTTCCCGCAGTTCATGCCAAGGCCTCCTGCCGAAGTCGGGCCAGATGACTTGGCCACATGGAACGAATATCCACCTCAATTTCGGAATTTACACCGTCGAGATAAGCAAGGCACCGATTGCGCACCGCGCTACTGGTAATCGGGCCATCCAACTCATAAACCGTCATAAGTCGGGCCGTTGCATTATCGATTTCAGCAGAATCCTTGAGCGGAGAGCGCACAAGAGCGTGTCCAAACAAAGTCCTCATAAGGCTCAACAGTTCCTTCTGCATCGACTTGTTCTCATCCACCTTGGACGCCACAAAGCGAAGAAAACGCAGCGTCGGCGCCATACCACGATCAGCCAGGGTTTCGATTGTCTCCTCAAGCATTGCAAGGAATGCCGCAGTCGAGGAAAAGTCCATAAGTGTAGGCGGGACGGGAACAACCAATGCATTGGCCGCCCGCAGGACAGAAAGCGAAATCGCACCAAGTGCGGGCGGCGGATCGAGTACAACCACATCGAATCTGTCTGAAATACTCTCGATGCCTCGCGCCAATCGGTCGATAAGGCCGCCCTGCCCTCGCGCCATTCGCGCTGCTATCTCATATTCCGACTGGAACAACCGAAGATTGGCGGGAATGAGTTCCAGACCATCAAAATGAGTCTTGCGAAGCGCATATTCGAGCGATTCCATCTCGTCATGTCGGAGAAACGGATAGAGCGTGTCGTCTTCGGTCAGATCAAGATCTGGCACATAGCCGAATAATGTTGTTGCAGACGCCTGACTGTCGCAATCGATTAGCGCAACGCGATAGCCCCTGATCGCAAGATATTGGGCCAGATGGACCGACAAGGTCGATTTCCCGACGCCGCCCTTGAAATTCTGTACTGCAATTACGCAGCAGGGATCCTTTTCAGTACGCCACGGCCGCGTGCCAAAGAGGCCGCGCATGTCGTTCAGCTGTGCGAGCGTATATCCAACGCGCCGATTATTCGCCGTACGGGCAGGCGGCGGGAGGCGGCCATCTTTCTCCGCATCACGAATTGCCGCCGGCGTGCGCCCGATCAGCTCAGCCGCTCTCCCAATCTGGAACGTAGGTTCGCGGCGTTCATCCGCGCGCGCATTCCTAGCGGAATCTCTCAGTTTTTCGAGAACAGAGGATGTGCGATGGGCTAGCGTTGCGACGGATAGATAATCATCGGCGCTCTCAATATTCAATGTCGCTGCCACAGGGTCCCCCTTTGCGAAACTCCAATAGCCATACCCCAACTTGCGCTTTTCCGTCAATTCATGATGTAATTTCGAAAGTACGATATCCGATTCGCCGCATTCTCAGCGATCTACAGCTTGGTCCGCGCTCAATTTCGCCGCAACCTGACTCTATGGGGGCATTTGAGCAAATTGCACCGGTGCAATTTTATTCACGGGCGCCCTCTTCTGGCAAGAAAGCTTTCACAGAAACCCGTCCATGAGGCGATCAGTTTTCCTCCACTCAACTTTTCAAGTCGATCGCCCATATGCGCCCTATAAGCATCCGCGATAATATCAATGTCCCAACCACCACCTGCGGATCGGGCAATGGCCGCGAGCGAATCTGCACCGAAGCTAATGGTGCCAGATGGAAATGTGACCTCGCCTGCCCTGCCTTTCTCCGATCCGGCAGGACGTGATGTATCATCTTTAACGCGCTCGTGAATTGCTACTACGGTTTCGACCTTGCCTTCACGACGCGCTTTCCGACCCGCTGAGTGACGGCCAACCTCATCGACAGTCGCAATCTGTGCCGGTGCATTCTTGGGCTCAAACTGGAACTCGATTTCACTCACGGTTCGACCCTGCCGCATCTCCCGCCATTCCACACGAAAATGTGCGAGTTGATCGATCTCGGCCTTTGCTTTCTCGAGCACCTTCCGCCGCAACTGGGCGAAATCCTTATACGCCTCTGGTGGTATCCCCAGAGCGGCCCGGAGTGCGGTCATATCGCCCCTCCAACTGGATTGACGCCGATGCAGACGGAGGGCGCCCATCTCATACAGCTTCAATGCATAGGTTGAGCGAAAACCCAAGACCGCCTGCCGGTTCAAAACAGCATAGCTCTCGGATTCCTGGATAAGCTTGCGGGCATCCGGAGTAAACTCCCACTCGATCCAGCCTGAATCAGCTCCGTCCTCGTCTCCGGTTTCCTCACGAGACGACGAAATCAGTGAGAAGCGCAGGGTCGCCTTTTTCCCACGCCAGGATCTGTCATCGACAGCGAACAACGTGCGATGCAGTTCTTCGAGCATATCGGAAATGCGTTCATTTCCTTTATGTCCTCTTCGAATATCAGCCTTCCGCATGCGGTGCGGCCGATCTTGCCATGCATCGCCTCCTGCGGCGAGAATCATGAGAGCAAGCAGCCGGGATGCCGTTAAACTCAACGACATGCCTTTTACGAACTTGACTTCAACAATGCTTCCTGGCTTGGCGAACTCCTCGCCACCCTTTGCCTGCAAGACCGCAGCAACACGCATTGCTCGACCCAGTGTGGTTCCCTCCGTCGAGTCCACAGAGTTTGAAGCCTTGGACGATTCGTTGTTATCCATATAATAATATCCACCCAATCGGATATTCCTCGGCGATTGCTGCCTGACCTGCTCTTCAACGTCAAGTCAGGACAGCCCACAAGCGCTAGCTGGGTCCCCTCCAAAAATGGGTACCAACGGCCAGATCCGGGAGGAATTACTATCCGCCGGAGGCGGGGTCTCGGCGAAAGTGGCCAGCGCACCTGCCAACCCCCAATAGGTCAGGATAGCCCCGGATGGTCAGGATAACGCCCCCAGCAGGTCAGGTCATTACCCCCGTCCGGTAAGGCTAAATCCCCCACCCGGTCAGGTGAATGATATTATCTAACTGAAGACGCTCTTATTTTTACTCCTGAATCAGAATCTATAGAATCCTGAATCCTTCCGCTGCACGCAGCGGCGCGTTTAAAATGATTATGAGAAGGGCGGATCAAACAGGACTGCAATTGTCGACCGGGCTGAGAAAGAGGGGAGGGGGAAGGAAATTGTGATGCTGAAGAATGTGCATCGCAAGCCCGGAGACCAACAGGATGAATCCCACAGACACCACCCTTCCCCCGATGTCGATCGCGGCGAAGCTGATCAAGCAATGCCTGGTAACCGATAACCCCGTCACGCGCGCTCACCTCAACGCCGCGATGACCGACGCCTACGGCGGAACCGACGCTGATGGGTGCTGGACCCAGCGCGACAGTTTCGAGGCCCTCGAGCATGCGCTCGCCATGCGCCTCGCAGCATCGCCGCTGGCATTGCGAACTCCCGAGGATCTTCGATCAGCGATGGATCTCGCATCGCGCCTGCCAACGCATACCGTTCGCAGCAAAGAGCAGATCGCCTGGCAGCAATTCTCCACGCCGGTCGATCTCGCGGCGCTTGCGGTGCTGCTGGCCAATGTCGAGCCAACCGACATCATCCTCGAACCCAGCGCCGGCAACGGCCTGCTCGTCGCCCATTGCGGCCCGCATGCAGCCCTGCACCTCAACGAGATCGACAGCAAACGCCGCAACCTTCTGCCACTGGCCTTTCCCCGCGCCACAATCACCGGACACGACGGCGCTACCATCAACTCGACCCTGAACGCCGCTCCACGGCCGACACTCATTCTGATGAATCCGCCGTTTTCTCGCTCGCTCGGTCGTGGCGCCGACGACTATGCCGCCGCCCGCCATCTGCAAGCGGCCCTGCGCCGTCTCGCGCCCGGCGGACGTCTTGTCGCCATCATGCCCGACTGGTTCAGTCCCGATGGCCGCATGCGCAATCCGTTCGATACGATTTTCCGCGACGCCAGCATCCTGACCGCGCTGCGCCTCGAAAAATGCTACGCCAGGCATGGCACGTCAATCGCTGTCCGCCTGTATGTCGTCGACAAGATCCCCGGTGGTCGAAGGCCAACGCCGATCGCCCGGACGAATCTCGCCGACTTCCTCGACTGCATCGCAGTCGCCGACCGCGCCACCCCGGACAATGCTCCGGCTGCAAGCCCCGCGCGCACATCCTCCATCTCGCTGTTCCGGGCCGTCAGGACTTCGAAACCGGCACGCGCCCCCAAAACATGGCATGCGCCTGTCCGCAACGACGTGCTTCCCGTCAGCTATGCGACGCTCGAAACCCCGGCACCACTCCTCGACCAGACCGGCATCTACCTGCCGTATCGGCCAAGTCGCATCGCCTTCGACAGCGCCGGCGAACATCCGACGGCGCTGGTGGAATCGATTGCCATGGGGTCGATCCCGGCGCCCATTCCCGGCTACACCCCGCGCCTGCCCGAACGCACCGTTTCCGAGCGCCTGCTTTCTGCGTCGCAGCTTGAGACCGTGGTCTATGCCGGCCACGCCTGGAGCCAGAACCTGCCCGGTCGATTCAAACCGGACAAGGAAGGCGTCGGACTGACCATCGCCGAGGATGGCGACATCTACCGCAAGGGCTTTTTCCTCGGCGACGGAACCGGGGCAGGGAAGGGCCGCCAGATCGCCGCCTGCATTCTCGATAACTGGCTGCAGGGCCGACGCCGCAATATCTGGGTGACAAAGAACGAACCGCTGCTCGACGACGCGCGCCGCGACTGGACAGCTCTTGGCGGCGTCGCAGCCGACATCCAGCCGGTCAGTAACTGGAAGATCCACGAACCGATCACGCTTCCGGAAGGCGTATTGTTTCTCACCTACCCGACCTTGCGGTCGATGCGCGGCGACCATAGCCGGCTCCAGCAGATCATCGACTGGGCCGGTCACGATTTCGACGGTGTCATCGCCTTCGATGAAGCACATGAAATGGGCGGCGTCGCGGGAGGCGAGGGCGCTTTGGGCCGGAAAAACGGCTCGCAACAGGGTGTATGCGGCGTGCGGCTCCAGAATCATCTGCCAACCGCCCGCATTCTCTATGCGTCGGCCACTGGCGCCTCCGAAGTCAATAATCTTGCCTACGCCGTGCGTCTCGGCCTGTGGGGGCCGGAAACCGAATTCGCCAATCGCGAGAAGTTTATCGCCGACATCCGCCAGGGCGGCATCGCAGCCATGGAGCTGGTCGCCCGCGACCTGAAAGCCATGGGCCTCTACCATGCCCGCGCGCTCAGTTTCACCGGTGTCGAATATGATATTCTCAAGCACAGCCTGACTACCGGGCAGATCCGCATCTACGACACCTATGCGGACGCCTGGGCGATCATTCACCGCAATATGGAACGCGCCCTTGAACTCACGGATGTCGTGGACGGTCTCGAACATGTGACACTCAACAGCGGCGCAAAAGCTGCGGCGCGATCGCGCCTGCAATCCACCATGCAGCGTTTCTTCGGACAGGTGCTGCTCAGCATGAAACTCCCGACCGTGATCGCGGCGGTCGAAGGCCATCTCCGCAACCAACAATCCGTCGTGCTCCAGCTCGTCACCACGGCGGAATCCATCCTCGATCGCCGACTGGACGCCTTGTCGCCCGACGAGCGCGCCTCGCCCGAAATTGACCTGTCTCCGGTCGATTATATGATCGACTATCTCGAACGCGCCTTTCCGACCCGGCAAATGCGCGTGTTCACCGACGACACCGGCCAGACACGCTCCGAACCGATGACCGATGATGACGGCAATCCGGTCCATAACCCGGAAGCTGAAGCAGCGCGCGCCGCCCTCATCGAGCATATTTGCGCCCTGCCTCCGATCCGGTCCGCGCTCGACGGACTCCTCGAACATTTCGGATACGACGCGGTCGCCGAAGTGACCGGACGCACCCGGCGCCTCGTTTCCACGAAGAATGGCGCCCAGAAGCTCGAAACCCGGTCGGCCCGGTCCTCGCAGGCCGATGCCGCGGCCTTCATGGCCGGACAGAAGCGCATCCTCGTCTTTTCCGATGCCGGCGGCACAGGCCGCTCCTATCACGCCTCTCTCGACGTGATGAACCGGCAACAGCGCGTTCACTTCCTGCTCGAACCTGGCTGGAGGGCCGATCGCGCCATTCAGGGCCTCGGGCGCACCCACAGAACCCATCAGGCGTCGTCGCCGCTGTTTCGTCCCGTCACCACCGACTGCAAGGGCGAACTGCGCTTCACATCGACGATCGCCCGCCGTCTCGACAGTCTCGGCGCCCTGACCCGTGGCCAGCGGCAGACCGGCGGACAAAATCTCTTCGATCCCGCCGACAATCTCGAAAGCAACTATGCCCGCGCCGCGCTCAACAGCTGGTTCCGGCTGCTGGTGGCGGGCAAACTCACCAGCATCACCCTGACCGACTTCGAGGAACGCACCGGCCTCGACCTGCTTAACGAAGATGGCACGTTGAAAGACGATCTGCCGCCGATCCAGCGCTGGCTCAACCGCCTGCTGGCGCTGCCCATCGCCTTGCAGAACAGTATATTCGACGAATTCCTCTCCCTCGTCGAAACACGCATCGCGGCGGCCAAAGAGGCTGGCTCGTTCGATGTCGGCGTCGAAACGATTCTGGTCGAGGACGCCACTATCCTTGACGACACCATTCTCCGAACCGACCCCTTAAGCGGCGCGACCTCGCACCTCCTCACCCTCGAAGTCGCCCGGCGGCGCAATCCCGTGCCGCTGGCGCGCATCCTGCGTATCGCCGGCACGGACAGTTCGGCCCGCTTCATGGTCAACGACAAATCCCGCAAGGTCGCCCTGCAAATCCGCGCCCGCTCGCTCATGGAGGAAATGGAAGGCACTCCCATCCCGCGCGTCGAACTCATGCGCCCCACCCGAAATGAATATCTCCGCGAGGCGGATCTGTTCGAAACCGCCTGGAAGCCCATAGTACGCGCCGCTTTTGAGCCCGCCTGGCAGGCGGAGGCCGAAGAGGCCGCCCAGACCCTGCATCGCGAAACGATCCGGCTCGCCACCGGCCTGCTGCTGCCGATCTGGTCGGCGTTGCCGGCGGATCACCTTATCGTCAATCGGGTCGCAACCGCTGACGGCCGTTCCTGGCTCGGCCGCCTCGTGTTCGAGGAGCATCTCGCCGATCTCTGCACGAAGCTCGGCATCGCCAGCGCCAGTGATCTGCCCGCCAGCCAGATCGTCCAGGCCGCGAACGCGGGACGCGCCGTCGACATCAGCCGGCCCTTCGCCATGACGGTCAAACGGGCGCTGGTGAACGGCAATTACCGCATCGAACTGGTCGGATGTCCGTCGGACCAACTCCCAAGGCTCAAATCGCTCGGCGCCTTCACCGAGATCATCCAGTATCGCACGCGCGTCTTTCTGCCTGCGGCAGCCGCCGAAACGATCCTGGAGCAGCTTCTCCAGACTCGTTGAGAAAGAGGGGAGGGGGAGAGAGGAAAATGGTCCGGACTGAACCGGAGACCAGAAGGAGTTATCCCAGTGATCGACACCATCAAGCTCGCGAAACTGCGCCTTTCCCCCATCAATGTCCGTCAGCGGCCCGACGATCAGTTACAGATCCCGCAACTCGCCGCCGACATCGCGGCGCGCGGCGTTCTCCAGAATCTGCTGGTGACACCGGCCAAAAAGCCGCGGGGCACATATGAGGTCTTCGACGGCGGCCGTCGCCTCCGCGCGCTGCTGTTGCTCGCCGAACAGGGAGCGATCGACGCCAGCGCCTTCGATGTACCCGTCAAGGTGCTCCAGGGTGACGATTCCACGCTTACCGAAACGTCCACCGCCGCAAATTTTCAGCAATTGCGGATGACGCCCGCCGAGGAATGCCGCGCATTCCATCACTTCATCGGCGACAGTGGTGACATCGATGCCGTCGCCAAACGATTTGGCGTCACTCGCCGGTTCGTCGAAGGCCGGTTGCGCCTGGCGACGCTCGCCGAACCCATCTTTCAGGCGCTCGCCGAGGGCGAAATCACCCTCGATCTCGCCAAGGCCTATGCCTCGACCGAAAGTCACGACAGGCAATTGCTGGTCTGGGAAAGCTACGACCACCAGCGCGTATCGGCCGACACCATTCGCCGCGTCATCGCCAATGAATCGATGATGGCAAGCGATCCCGTCGCACTACTGGTCGGCGAGGAACGCTATGCGGCCGAAGGCGGAAGGGTCGACCGCGACCTGTTCAGCGAGAATGGCGACCGCTGGATCGATCCGGAAATAGCCAGAAGCTGTGCTGCCGAGATTATGGAAGCCGAAGCCAGACGCATCGGCGAGGAAACCGGTATCGCCTGGATACGCCCAATCGCCAGCAACTATCCGCATGGTGCGACACAGGGACTTTACCGCGTCCAGCTTCCGCAACCGGAACTGACCGTCGAACAGCGGACCAGGCTCACCGAGATCGCCGATCGCCGGGGCGTTCTCGAGACGGAAATGGAAAATGAAGACCTGACCGATGACCAATGGTCCGCACTCAACGCGGAAGACGACCGTCTCGACAACGAAGCCTGTGCCATCGAGAACCGCGCACCGATCCTGCCCGATACTTATAAAGCGCGCATCGGCACCTTCCTCATCTTGCAGCCCAATGGCGAGATGCAACTCTACACCTCCTTCTACAGCGAACAGCCCATTCGGGAACCGGACGACGAAAACGCCAATGAATCGGGCGATGACGAAGCCTCTTCGGAGGATCGCGAAAACACATACCCTGGCGGGAGCGGCACGGGCCGCGAACCGGACGCTTCGCCCGACACCGTCGCCCCTGACGGCAAACCGCTCAGCGCCCGCCTCTACGACGAACTCGCCATGCAGCGCCGCGACGTGCTGGCGGCATCGCTGCTCGCCGAACCGGCGCTGGCGCTCGACTATGCCATCTTCTGCATGATCGACCAGCGCTCCGGACACCATGAAGCGACCGGATCGACCATAAGCGCCGACGGACCGCAGGACCCGATCTCCGGCGACATGCCGCAAACGCAGGCGCGCGCATATCTGGCCGAGGCCCATGATAGCCTTGCCGCCGACTGGACCGGACATGATGATATCATTGCCCGGTTCGACGCATTCCGGGCGCTCGACGACGACAGCAAGGCCGCATGGATCGCCTGGATCGTCGCCGCCTCCCTCCAGGCGAAAAATGGCTATCGCAACGGACAGATACCGCTGCACAACCGTCTCGCCACCATCCTCGACATAGAACCGGCGCAATGGTGGCGGCCGACGTCGGAGAATTATTTCGACCGCATTGGCAAATCGTCGCTTCTGGCGCTGCTGAACGATATCGACGGCCCGGCGCTGATGGCGCGCCATGCCACGCTGAAGAAGAGCGAAATCTCCGCCAGTTGCCACAAGCTGTTCGCCGGCAATTCCGTCGTCGAACCCGAGGTGCGTGACGCACTGATCGCCTGGGTGCCCGATGCCATGCGGTTCCCCGATATCCCGGCGACCGCCAACGACGATGCGGGCGACAGGATATCCGGCGAAACGGCAGACGATCACGATTTCACCGCCAGCGACGACGAGGGTGATGAAGCAGCCAGCACCGATGAAGAATCAGAACAGGGCGAAGAAACCATCTCCGCCTGATCGAACCCGCTCCTCCTGGGCGACTGACCGCCGGCGCATTCCCCGCGTCGGCGGTCTTTTTTCGCCCGAAACTCCGGAGACCAGCATGTCCAGGAAGCAACAACCGCGCCGTGACGTGGCGGCGGAAATCACCGCGCTCATCATCCGCAAGCTCGAGGAAGGCGTCGCACCGTGGAACCGGCCATGGCGCCACACCGGCGGAAGCCGCCCACTGCGCCACTGCGGCAAGCCTTACATGGGCATAAACAATCTTTACCTCTGGGCGGTTGCCGATACATTCGGCTATCGCTCGAACTTCTGGATGACGTACCGCCAGGCGAATGAACTGGGCGGCCAGGTGCGCAAGGGCGAGACCGGCTCGCTGTCGATCTATTTCTCGTCGTTCAGCAAGGTCGAGACCGACGTCGCCACCGGCAACGATGTGGAACGCAAACTGCGCTTCATGCGCCACTACAATGTGTTCAACGCCGATCAGATAGACGGGCTTCCACCGCATTATTACCCGCCCACTGAACCCGAACAGCCCGTCAGCCCATCGGAATATCAGGCAGCGATCGACCGCTTCTTCGACCCCGTTCCGGTCGAGATCCGCCACGGCGGCAATCGCGCATATTTCAGCCCCGGCGGTGACTATATCCAGCTACCCCACGCACGCGCCTTCCGGTCGATGGATCATTACGCCAGCACCAAAAGCCATGAAGTCGTCCACTGGTCCGGCGGCGAGCAGCGCCTCGCCCGCACCTTCGGCAAAAGATTTGGCGACAAGGCATACAGCTTCGAGGAACTCGTCGCCGAGATCGGGTCGGGACTGATTTGCGCCGAACTCGGACTGCCCAATGAGCTTCATGATAGCCATGCAAGTTATATCGGCCACTGGATCGGCATCCTGAAGGGTGACAACAGCGCCATCATCCACGCCGCGTCCAAAGCCGAGCAGGCTTTCCAGTATCTCCGCGCCTTCAGCGCCTCGCAATCGCCCGAGGCGGTCGAGGACGACACGGACATACCCGTCGACGCCCTTTCATAAGTGCAACGGATGCCCGCGCATCCGGAAACCGCAATTCAGGAGATCAGCCATGGGATGGCTCACCATGCCGTTTTCGTCCATGGGCGGGCATAAAACCGCCACCGCCTATCTTGACGCCCAGTTCACCTGGGAAAATGCCGACGAAAACGGCGCCATAAAAGGCTATAAGGTTCTCGCGTCATCGTGCCCCGGCAACAGGGTTTATTACGCAGCCGTTCAGGAGACCGTTGACGGCGTTCAGAAGAGCATCTTCGCTGCGATTTGTCTCGTTCACTGGTCGCCGCGCAGCAAGACCGGCGAACAGTTCGGGTATAAGGATATGACGGAACATGCCGGCCCGAACGAGGCCCGTTGCCCGCGACATATCCTCGATCTGCTCACCCCGACCGACAATGCCTATGCGCTCGACTGGCGGCGTCGCTGCCTCGACCATCTCCGCCGTCGCGCGCGCCCTGTCGAGGATGGCGACCGTATCCGGTTAGCCGAACCGCTCCGCTTCACCGACGGGCTCGAATGCGCCGAATTCATCGTGGTGAAACAAGGAAGAAAACTCCGCTTCCGGCACCCGGAATCGCATGGCCTCTACAGGATCAGCCGGTTCAGGGAACGCGACTGGTCGATCGTGCCTGTGCCCAAAATCCATAAAATGCTTGCCGCCTGATCGCGACGATCGGCGGCAATGGCTTCAGCCAGGCGGGTCATGATCCCGTTCGGCACCGCATGACCAGCAGATGTTGGTGCGGTTCGGAGGATGGCAGGGCAACCGACGAACCGGCATCATGATTGTCTCTGACTTCGGTTGATTTCGACCGACCCAGGCCCCGCAAATCTCCGCTTGCGCAGGCCCCGCATGTACGCGACATCGGCGGGATGGGCTGCGGAAGCATCGACAAGGGAAAGGAGCGGTGATCCTGCCGCTTCGAGTGTCCCCCGATCATTCGGCGCGAAGACCATCGGGGTTTGCCAGCCGGCGAATTCGTCGATGAAGGGATCTGCGAATGGAATCCATCCGTAAGACAGGAACAGGTTCAGCAGAGGTGAACCAAAAAAGCCGCCACATAGCCGTATCTGGTGTGCCTTGCCCCATTCACAGACGGAACGGAACAGCTGCGGCACCACAATCAGATTGCGGCATGTCCGGTCGATCATCGTGCGGCTCACACACGCGATGTGCTCAGGCGGAACCCACGGCCAGGGATCGGGTTCGCATTGCGGGGGCAGCTTCCATCCATTGGCGGCCGTTGTGATGCGGGCGCTGCCGACCAGGGTGCCAGACTCATGCCGAACGAGTAAATGAGAGGACGCGAAATCGATCGGCTCGATCAGCGTTTTCGTGACATGGTCGGCGTGTGCGGCGGCTTTGCCAGTCTGTTCAACGTAAACCCTGTACCGAAACATTCCCAGTTCAGGCATCTGATCGGGTGTGCACAATGAAACGCGGAACGGCGAACGCTTGATGCGCTCTTCAAGTCGCGTGCGGCCGTCTTCCAGCACGGTCAACGGCCCTTCCACGGACCGGATTCGTGCAATGGCGCAGTCCATACCAATCCAGCCATGAACGTACGACTCCTTTTGATGAGCCGACTCATGAACGACTGCAATGTTGCAGAGCCGCCGCTATGCATCCAGTTTCGGATCCATGTACCATGACGGCCCCGGGGTGAACGGACGCTCCCCATCTACAACCGGTCCGTCAGGCGCATCGGCCACATAGGGTTTTACCAACGGCATCGCCCGGGTCTTCATGCGCCGTAATTCACCGGCGATTCGTCCACGTGCTTCCAGTATATCTTCCAGCCATTCGAGATCGTCCAGCATCTCGACAATCCCGCGACCGGCCAGACAGAAATAGATACACCGCTGGAAATCGTCACAGCCGGCGTTCGACAGGATCGTCAGGAGCTTCGCCCTGCCATCCTCCTCCCCCTCATGTAGCCACGAAAGCGCACAACGCAGTTCGCGCACGGAATAGTAAGCATCGTTAACATCCATGCCGATGCAGGCATTGGCGATCATGCGTCGTGTCGCCCGGTTCGCAGAGTCCAGCGCGGCACCGCGCAACATGATGTCAAGATCGAATCGGTGCCGGATGTCTTTCTCAAGCCTCATGCCGCCTCTCCTTCGATGGTGAACATATCGTGAACAACGGCGGACGTCAACGTTCGATCCCTTGGCCAGAAGAAGAGGGCGAGGCGCTCCGGGTTGCTGCCATGACGATCGAAAATCTCGCCATTACGCACTGCATATGCTATGGCATATGCCAAGGAGTCCGGATGAACGCTGAACGTCACGTAAAACTGTTCAAGAACGGTCGCAGCCAGGCCGTTCGTATCCCCCGGGAGTTCGAGCTTCCGGGTGAAGACGCCGTCATGCGCAAGGAAGGCGAGCGGCTCATCATCGAACCGTCTCCGCCACGCTCACTGCTGGCGCTGCTGGCGACTCTCAAGCCGATCGATGAGGATTTCGGCTCGATCGACGATCTCCCCCCGGAGCCCGTCGACTTCTGACCATGTTTCTCCTCGATACGAACATCCTGTCGGATCTGATCCGGCATCCGCAAGGTGTGATCACCGCGCGCATCGCCCAGGTGGGCGAAGCCAGTGTCGCCACAAGCGTCATCTGCGCGGGCGAATTGGGCTTTGGCGCCGCGCGCCGCAGTTCGCAACGCCTCACGGAACAACTGGAGGCCGTTCTGCAGCGCCTTCCTGTCCTGCCACTCGGCGACGATGCCGATCTCCATTACGGACGCTTGCGGGCCGATCTGGCGCGCCGAGGGCAACCCATCGGGGCCAATGATATGTGGATCGCAGCGCATGCACTGGCGATCGACGCCACGCTCGTCACGGATAACGTCCGCGAGTTCGGGCGCGTCGAAGGACTCAGGGTGGAAAACTGGTTGCGCGGATCCTGACGCCCATCGGCGACGGCTCACCGGGCCATCGCAGCGGCCGCAACCGGCACCCTTGAAGGGCGCGTTCCGCAACTTCGCGCGCTCAGCCCTTTTCTATCTGCGCGAGGATCATCCCGATCACCCGCTCCCATTCGCCCTCACATTCCATACCCGGATCTTGCAGCGCTGCGACAACGACGCGGACCTGTGGCAGATAGCTCTTCCACATGGGCGCGCCCTCGAACCTGATGTCTGACGGATGCCCGTCGAGCGCGCATAACGCTCTGGCTGCCCGCTCACTTGCCAGCTTCTTCGCCATTCGCACTTCTCCAGCGACACCACCGACTCAGCGGGTATCGCGACAGGCTGAATGCTCTGCATCGTAGCTTCGCGATGGAACAACAACCAGCTTTTGCTTGCGCTGGGTCAGACATGCATCGGAATCCGGTCGCTGATCGAAAGCGGCAACTTCGCCCATGACGAGATCGTCCAGCCATGGATCGAAACCGGGTGACCGCCATCTGCCATGAAAGGCATGCTTCCCTCCAGCCATCTGATCTTCCCCCGGTTTGCCGGACACGGTGGGTTAGCCGGTCATGCGCTGTTCGGCCTGTTCGGGCGTGAGATACCCGAGGGCCGAGTGCATGCGGTGTCGGTTATAGTATCCTTCGATGTAGCCGAACAGGGCTTGCCGAGCCTCGGCCCGGTTTGCCCATCGGCACTGATGGACGAGTTCGACTTTGAGGGTATGGAAGAAGCTCTCCATCGGGGCATTATCGTAACAATTGCCGGTACGGCTCATCGAGGGCGTGGCGCCGATCAGGGTCAGATGATCGACATAGGCGCCAGCCGCGTATTGCGATCCACGATCCGAGTGGCAAATGAGACCGGGCGCTGGTCGCTGCCGTTGCGCGGCCATCATCAGCGCAGCGAGCGGCAACTCGGTACGCATATGGTCACGCATGGCCCAGCCGACGATCTTGCGGGTCGCCAGATCGAGCACGGCGGCCAGATACAGCCAGCCTTCACCGGTGGCGATATAGGTGATGTCGGCGAGCCAGATCCGGTTCGGTTCGGGCGCCGAAAAGCGCTGCGCCAGCAGATTGGGCGCGATCGGCAGATAGTGGCGGCTGTCGGTGGTACAGGGCCGGAACCGGCGTCCAGCCAGCGCACGGATACGATGGCGGCGCATCAATCGCTCGATACGGCCACGGCTGCATCGATGGCCTTCCGCCTGCAGGGCGGCATGCATCCTCGGCGATCCGTATCGCCCCTGATGGCGAGTATGGAGCCGATGCACGTCGCCGAGCAGCGCCAGGTTGGCCGTCGTCCGCGCACTCGGCACCCGACCGCGCCAGTCGTAATAGCCGCTGCGCGACACGCCGAGCACGCGGCACATGATGTTCACCGGCCAGGCGGACGCATGCTGCTCGATAAAGGCGAACTTCATCGCGGCATCTCCGCAAAGATGCCGACGGCTTTTTTTAATATGTCGCGCTCCATCCGGGTCCGGTCCAACTCGCGCCGCAGCCGGGCAATCTCGGACGCCTGATCCGCCGGCGACGCCATCGTCGATACTGGCGGCTTCGCCGCCGGGTTCGCGAGCGCGCCGCCCTCCTGCAACTTGCGCTGCCAGCGACGCAGCATCGTCGGCATGATCCCAAGCTCGCCCGCCACCTCGGTCTGCGGGCGACCACTCGCCTCCCAAAGCGCTACCGCCTCGCGCTTGAACTCGTCAGTGAACCGCCGCTTCGTCGTCCTCGCCATCAAAACACCTCCTGGCTCCGCAGAGCCTATCATTGGTGTCCGGCAAACCGGGGGAAGATCACATCAACCTTCGGCCGACGACCCGGCGCCAGCGCCGGCACGAAAGGAGAGGGGGAAAGGGTCCGGTCGCGCGAAAATGCGCGCCAGGCCGAAGCACTCCTGCTTCGCCAAAATCAGGAAGGATTAGCCATGGCAAGCATAGCCCCCGATCTCGCCCGCATCGCATTGCTCAATGATCGCTGCCGCCAGGGTCTCGATCGAACCGCCCGCATCGTGATCACCCGCACCTGCCTTGCCAAGGTGGCGCAGGACGTGGCGGCCACCCGCCTGAAGTCAGGCTGCAACGAATTGCTGGCGCAGGCTTGCATCATGGCCGAATTGTACAAATGGAAAGCGCCCGGGGATACCCCCGAACGCGACCTCGGATGGTTTGACGTTGGCGAACATAAACTCATGTTCAAGATCGATTACTACGATCCCGACATGGAATATGGTTCCGAAGACCCCGCCGACGCTACAAAAACCGTCCGCGTCCTCACCATCATGTTGCCCTCCGACTATTAACGCTACCGCACTGCCCCTTCGCCCAATCGCATCCCTGTCGGCATCCCATCAGCGCTTCGACGCTGATGGACGGGCGCTGACGCGCCTTCCTGGCCAGAGGCCAGGGAGAGAAGGAGGATAGAGGAATTTGTCCCGGACAAGGGGTTCGAGGGCAAACACCAGGAGTAATTATCATGAACATCGGTTCCATCAAGCCCACCAACAGCGGCACCCTCGTCGGCAAGATCGCCACGCTCACCCTCTCTGTGACGATCGCACTCCGCGAACTGCGCTCCGCCAATCCGCGCGCGCCCAAATACGAAATCTTCGCCCTCTCCGCTGCCAAGGAATGGGTGCAGGTCGGCGCACTTTACGAACTTGCCAGCAAAAAGACCGGCGAGATATTCCTCAACGGCAAGATCGAAGATCCCAGCCTCGACAAGCCGCTCTACATCTCCTGCTTCCGCCAGGACGATGGCTCGCACAACGTCGTCTGGTCGCGTCCGGTTCGCAACACCGATGTCGACAGCGCCATGACCCCCAGACAGGCCGACGACCCCTTGCCACCCCTGCCCGACGGCAACTCCGCCGCCACTCCCGCCGACGAAACCGGTCTCGGCGACAGCACCGTATCGGACGAAGTCTTCGCCTGATCCCCAGTGCGGGACTGGAGCGCTTCGGCGTTCTCGTCCCGCCGTCCCCTGCACAACCAGTTGCAAGCCCGGCCGCCGCGCCGGGCTTTTCTCTTCTGGAGACATGACATGACCGACACGCCAATCGCCCCCGCGTTCGATATGGACGCATTCATGGCGCGCTACGCCGCGTTCGAACAGCGGGCGAGCGCCCTTCATCCGGCCAATAAGGCCGCCCTCATCCAGGCGTTGGCGGCCTCAGGGATAACCGCCGTCATCGTAACCTTCGATGGCGGCGGCGACAGCGGCCAGATCGAATGGATTGTCGCCCGCGCGGGCGATGCCGACGCCGAACTGCCGGACACGCCGGTGGAACTCGCACGCACCGAATTTCACGACGAAGAGATCAGGCGCACGATCGCGCCGCTTCCGGCTGCGATCGAGACATTCTGTTATGACATGCTCGAAAGCAAGCATGGCGGTTGGGAGAATAATGAGGGCGGCTTCGGCGAATTCATCTTCGACGTCCCCGCCGGCGCCGTCACCTTCGACTTCAACTATCGGATCGCGCGATCCGAAAACTATTATTACGACCTGTAGGGAGGCGGCGATGGGACATTGCTATCATCACGCGCTCTCCTCGGTGCGTAAATGGGGTGGAACGCCGGAAGACTATCTGCCCCTGCATCAGTGGTTCGACGAGTCCAAGGCGATCACTGCCGATTTTCGCCATCGCGCGCTCCGGCATCATGCCGAGGGCATATTCATGCTCGAACGCTTTTTCGGCGCGACGATCACCGTCTCGACCGGCCGCGTCGTTCCTGTTCGATTGATCGGCGAACAGCATATTCTCGAAGATCTCGGTTTTATTCCGAGCTTCGCGGACTGGGTGCGCTGCATCCGGCCGCAGCCATGGATGGGACGCGCCCAGCCGATCCACAAGCTGGTGGACCCTTTCGCACTCGAGAACCCGCCCACGACCTGAATTTCTCGAAACATCAACTTTCCCGAAAGCCCGGCCACGCGCCGGGCTTTCCTGTTTCAGGAGACTTCCTGTGGCCGACTATTTTTTCCCGACCGTTGTTCAGCCGACGATCGCCGCTGGCGATATCGCACCCATCGAGCGCCTGTTGCTCAATCACATCTTCACCGCCGAACCCGATGGAGACGAAATCTATTTTTACGCCGAACACACCATCAACGATCTGCCCGTTATTCCGATTGACGATGTCCGTGCTGCGCTGGTGGCCTCGGAAGGCATGGACAGCAGCACCGCCGTCAGAATAGGCGATGAAATCGCGAAACGTGATGCGAACGACGCATATTTCCAGCTCGACTTCAGCCTGTCAGGCTGGGAAGCTATTTTCCAGGACATCGTGCGCCGTTCAGCCACCATCGAACATGTCACGGTCGTATCGGCCTGGACATGCTCGAAAATGCGACCCGACGGCTTCGGCGGCATGGCAATCGTCATCACCGGCACGGACGTCATGGTCAACTCAACCAATTCCATGATCGATCAGATGATCGGCATCGCCCAATATGGTCCAGTCGGCGTCGAACCCGGCCTTGGCGACCACGTTCTGCTCACGCTTTCCGAGGAACATATCCGGACCATGGTCGATTCAATCATCAAGACCTCAAACCCGGAAAGGCTGATCGCTGCCGTCAGCAACGACGATATCCGCGAAGCATCGCTTGCCATCGTGGCCGCCGATCAGTTCGCTTTTGAAGGCAGCGCCGCGACCTTCAACGCTGCCATTGCCGCAATCGACATTGCCGCCAGCCGTCAGCAGAAGTCAGCCTGACGGACGTCAGCCCTGGCCCTCCAAAGATTCTGCCATTACTATTGTCCTGCGCACAAAGAAGCGATGGAACCGAAGCCCTTGCTCCGAAAACTCTATAACTCCAGAATAGCGCGGGCCATAACGGCCCTTTATGCTCTGGACATTCTGGAGCTTTTACTTCTCACCGTCATCGTGATTACCGATCCACGCTGGCTGCTTCCCATCGCAATCCTGACCCAGACAGGGCAACTGATTGCCGGCATGGCAGTCGCATGGCTCGTTTGGAAAAGCGGCTGCAAAAAACTTCTCGAACGCTGGCGGCGCTATCGCTTCCCCAAAGAAAGCAATCGCTGACAACGGAAGGTCTGCATCCTCCTTACGCATGATAGTCTCGACGGTCTCCAACGACTGAAGCAACTGGCCATTGCGGAAGCGTTCGACCCCCCTTGAAAGGGGGGTCGAGCCACCCTGAAAATCCGGTTGCCCTCATTGCATGGTGCGCCACCCGGGATTATGTTACATGTAACGCTTAAATGGAGTATGTCCAATGCCTGCCCCCCTCAATGAGCGCGTTCAGAAGCGTCGCGATGCGTTGCGCGCCGCCGGCTTGCGCCCGGTCCAGATATGGGTTCCCGACACGCGCCGACCCGGGTTCGCCGCGGAGTGCCGGCGACAAGCCCAAGTGGTCGCGGCCGCCGATGCGATCGACCACGATCTTGATGCCTTCCTGGATGCCGCACTGGTGGATCTCGATCCCGAGGGCGAGGTGTGAAGCGGGGCGACCTCGTAACAATCGCCCTGTCCGGCGACTTCGGCAAACCGCGCCCGGCGCTCATTATCCAGTCCGACCTGTTCGATCAGACCGGCACCGTCACCGTGCTGCTGCTATCAGGAACTTTGGTGGACGCTCCCCTGATCCGCACCACGATCGAACCAACGCCGACGAACGGGTTGAAGAAGCGGTCCCAGGTCATGATCGACAAGGCCATGTCCGTAAAACGCGAGAGGATCGGCGGCGTCATCGGCCAGATCGACGGGGAGGCCATGCTGACGGTAACGCGCGCGCTGGCGGTATTTTTCGCCATCACCTGACCGGTCTACGCGGTCTGTATATCACGTGCACACGTCGCCCGGATCCCCAAAATCTTACACCGGCGTCATCGCAACCGCAGCGGGTGACGCCATCGCATACCGTTCGAAACAGATGTCGATGATCGATACTGCATCTCGCTTTTTGCGGGATACTGGTCCATTTTCGGCCAATACAGAAACCTTGTGATCCCCGCTTGCGGAGATGTTTCCCCGCGTCGATGCAGATCCTGCCACCAGCCCCACCAGTAGCACCGTCGTCATGAAGTCACCGCGCCCGGGTCCAGCGCATCTCGGCCGATCAGAGAGATCGCCAGCGTCTATGTCTCCCCCGACGCCGGTTTCAGCAACCTGTCCGCCTTGTCATGACACCTGCGGCGAGACGGCGAAAGATCGCAACCCCTTGCAGGGACCCGTGGCTCCCTCGCTGCGCTCAGTGCGCCCGCGCCAGTCCCTTACAGGGGTTCCCCTGCGCATACGCTCCGGTGCGATCCGTCACCGCACGCCGCTCTTCCGGTGTCACGGCGGACAAGCCGCCAAAACCAGCGAAGGAGCCATAGCATGAACATCGTATCTCTGACCGGTCGTGTCGCCAAGGATGCCGAAACCCGCGGCAACGTCGCAACCCTCATCGTCGCCACCGATCGCGTGAAGCTCAAGGACGGCAAGACCTACACCGACGAAGCAACCGGCTACACCGCCAAATCGACCGAGTTCCACAAGGTCACTTGCTTCTCCGGTCTCGCCAAAGCCGGCGCATCCCGCAAGAAGGGCGATGTCGTGGCTATCACCGGCTACATCCACTATTCGAACTGGGAGGATAATGACGGCATCACCCGCTACGGCTGCGAAATCATCGCCGACAAGATTGATTTCTTCTGAGAAATCAGGGCGGCGCTGTCAGCGCCGCCCATTCCCCGGTTCCCGCTCTGCTCCGGCATCGGGCTTGCGAGACTACCTCCCGGTAGCCGGTTCAGCAGCTTCACTCCCGAAGTTGCTGAGCCGTCGTCTCAAACCATAAAGAGGCTGGCAGAAAAGGGCAGGGCGGCGCTGGAAAATACGCTGGTGGAAGTGGCCGAACATGGGAAGGAGGGGAGGGGACTGAAGGCTTCGATCACCGCCATTTCGTCCGGGAAATCTGCCAGACAGACCCGCAAAAACAGCAAAAATGAAACCCGGACGCATTCCGGCTTCGCCAGAACCGGGCTCTACGCGCTGCGCTCCCCAGGCCACACTCTCCGGTGTGTCCCGGCCCTTCGGGTGTCGATCCCTTGCGCAAAAGAGTTGACGATTTGCTGTTAACCCGCGCCAGCGCGGGGCAAATCGAAAATATCTCTCTAACATCTCGGTATCAGACAAGCTTCATCGCCAAAGTCTGAGGAGCTCACGCACTTTCGTCAAGGATGAGCGGTCCCGCCAATTTTGCCGCCGGCTCCCGTTCCGCTGCGCTCCACTCCCGCCAACAACAAAATCGGTTCCCCCACTCCCCGCTTCGCGGCGCGGGCAAGCCCGCGTCCCTGACCAAAGCGCTCCCGCTCCTCCGATGATGAACATCTTTCATCTAATACCGGATGAGAGAGCATTGCTCTGGAGGTTTTCATGAACAAGTTCTCGAACTTCAACGATTTCGCCGCTTTCATCGCATCCGAAACCGACAACGACCGCCTCGACCATAACGAGATGGCGAACCTGCACATCGTTGAAGAGCCCAACGCCCGCCACATGCCCGAGCCGGATGAAGCGCGCCGTGCCGTCACCATGGTCATGCAGACCATCTTCGACGTCCTCCGCGACACCGACATGGAGCCTTACGCCGCCGACCTCGCCTGGGGTTTCGCCAACAGCTTCCACGTCGTATCGAAGCGCATCGAGGGCCGCGAGGACGACGCCGCGAAGAAACTCGGTGAACTCGCCCGCGCCTTCGACCCCTCGGAAATCTACGCGGTTGAGCTGGAAGAAACCCAGCTGCAATGCCAGAATCTGCAAGAATGTCGTGAGGTCATGGAGTCCATGCGCGACCACGCCGGCGAAGTCTATCGCGTCGAAACGGGCCGTCCCTTCTCGCCAACGCGCGGCAGCCGCGTCTCCGCCAGTCTCACCGCATCGATGATCGATGCCCGCGACTATCTCGCCTCGCGCTCGCGCGAACGCCGGGAACAATACGCACCGCAAGGACCCATCGTCGTCTTCTCCGGCGGCACCGCATGGGAAGATCACGACCGTCTGTGGAAAGGCCTCGACCGCATCAAGGCGCGCGTCCCCGAGATGATCCTCGCCACCACCGCGCAGACCAAAGGCTGCGACGCCATCGCGCAAGCCTGGGCGGCGGCACGCGGCGTCAAACTCATCCAGTTCCGTCTCGATCGCAGCCTCGGCAACCGCGCCGCCTTCGTCCGCAACGACCGCATGATCGCGCTCAAATCGGTTGAAGCTATCGTCTGCGAAGGCTCCGGCATCCAGGCCCACCTCGCGCAGAAACTCCGCGCCGCCGGTGTCCCGCTGCACGTCGTCAAGAACGCGCCCGTTCCCGCCAACCAGCGCACGGCGCGCAGGGCGTAAGTCCTTCGGAGAAGCTCCGGCTACCCAGCCGGGGCTTCTCCTCTTTTTTCCTGTCCAGATGCGCCGCTCAGGGGCGTCGAGCCCCTTCGCGGCGCGGTCGCTTCGCTCCGGATTTCGAGCCATCTTGTGCGCCTGCGACGCCGTCTCGCGCGCGGTCCGTTCGGCCCTACGGGCCATCACGCTGTTATGCGTTGCCGGTCGCGCGGGCGCCCGACAACTCCGTTTCAATAAGAATTTCGGCGCGCTCGCCCAACAGTTTCGCCAGCATCTCCGCGTCGATCGCCGCGTCCACGGGATCGCGATCGAGCGATGACCGCAGCGCATTCCTGAGCCACTCCGACGTCGAGAAATCGCCAAGAACCGCCCCGATCTGCCGCGCCACCGTGACCGCCTCATTGCACATCGGATGGACCTTCGCTCGCCGTCGGCAGTGCGCCGGCAGCCTCCGCCATCTTCTCCGGCTTCGGCGACTTCACACGCGCCGGCGGTGCCGCTCCCGACAATGCCGATAGTGCCGCACTCTCACCCGCAGCGACCGCCAGTTCGACAATCCGGACCAGCTTGTTCAACTTCAGATCCAGCGCGCCGGCTGCAATCAATTGTTCGCCGATTGCCGTCGCCGCCTCACGTCGCGATTCCTCGTGACGCCGCATCGACCGCTCCAGCGCTTCCTTCTCTTTCAGATATTGCGCAACCGCAGACACACTTGACCTGGCCATGTCAGATTCCCTTCAATCTACCGGTCAAGGCAATCGTCTCTTACAATATTCCGCGCGGAACCGGAAGGTCGATCGGCTCCGATCTGCACGCATGATTGCGCCCCGACGGCGACCGAAACGTCTGTCTGACTGAAAACAAGGGCTACGAGATTGACCGCAGGCGCCTCCCGACGGTGCTGCCTCTCGCTCCTTTTGATCCACCCCTTCCGTCCTTCCGGGAGGCCAGCGACGGCTCCTTCCCCCGTAATCGGAACGCTTCGCGTGCCTTGGATCGCCCAGCATGTGCGCTTCGCGCGCCACCCCGGAACAGGTTTCGGCACAGGCCAGCCTCAGCCCCGAAAACGCGATGCCGGGCGTGTGCGGTCCCATGGACCTCCCCCCGGAGTGTCACACCCTACGCACCGACTGCTGGAAGAAAAGAGAGTAATACATACGATATATCAAATGCTTACAGGGTAGTAGCCCACATCTGTGTCATGAGCCCAATGGCGGCCCGCCAGCCCACATGTGGCCCAACAGGCGAGCTACGGGTAGCCCATTATGTGCCAAACCGCTGTTATTGCTACTCGATATTCCGGTGGATTTTGTGCCGCTGGACTCTATAATGGCAGCGACCTTTTCAGCGCGGACCAGCAACCAATCACCCGAAAGGGGTTGCTGGTGCAATATAAATATCGAAACCGGGCGTCAGTTTATTTGACGCCCGACCTTTATCATCTCGTCAAAAACGAAGCGCACGCCCAACGGGTCTCCGTCAGCGCGTACATCAATTCTATCGTCGAAGCACACCTGCAGGCACGCGGCAGCGCAGATGCCGATCGCACGCTCCGCTACCTGATGATGGCCGTCAACGCGCTTCTCAAATATCATCCCGCCGGGAATCTGCTTCCTGTCGTCCAGGGGACATGGAAAGACCGCAAAAAGCGGCAGGATGAAGATGATCCGGAGAGCGCCGATGGCTAACCCCACCGGACACTTCACCGCTGGCGGCCAGCTCGTCGAGGCGTACTGGCACATGTTTCTCTCCAGCCTGCGGCCGATCCTGTTGGCCGGGCTGTTCTGCGGCGGCGCCATGTGGCTCTGGCTCGCATTTCAGGTCGAGGACGATATATTCTATCCCCTCGGCCTGTGGCTGGTCGCGAAGGTCTGGACCGTCATCGAACTGGACCCCGACAAGCTCTTCCACGTCCGTAGCGAATGGGGCGAGACCCTCGCCATCCGCGCCAAAAACATCGGATTTTACGATGGCGTCATCGACGCTATCGAGGTCGCCCGCAACATGCTCGTGATGACCGTCGGCACCTTCGTGGGAGGGGCCATATTGTTCGGCGCTATCTACGTCCCCGTCGCGCAATATGTCGGCAGACAGACGAAGAAACGCTCGCGGGAACGCGGCGCTTTCCTCACCGATCCCGCATCCCTCGAAGCCGAGATCACCGCCGACAATATCGACCGGTTGAACATTGAGTGGAAGCAGCAGGGCGTCGGCAAACTGGTCCGCAAACTCGCCACCCTCATGCCACATCGCGTCGAACGGGACCGTCTCGAGGCGAATGAATATATGCCGTTCCGCATCGCCGGGATTCCCTGGGTCTGGCGGCAGGAGACCACCCACTTCTTCGCCATGGGAACCACCGGGTCGGGAAAATCCACGGCGCTGAAGGATCTGCTTTCACAGATCCGCGCCCGTCGCCAGCGCGCTGTTATCTTCGACCTGACCGGTTCCTTCGTCGAGAGTTTCTACGACCCCGAACGCGACATCATCCTGAACGCGCTCGATGAACGGTGCCCCCATTGGTCGATCTTCAACGAGTGCAAAACCAAACTGCAATTGCGAGGCGCGGCCCAGGCGCTGATCCCGCATGATGGCGGCACCGGCGAGCCGTTCTGGACCGAGGCGGCGCGCATGATGTTCGTCGAGGCCTGCGACCGGCTGATCGCCGAGGGCAGGGCGACCAACGAAGCGCTCTTTGATGAAATCATGACGTCGATGCTGCCCAATCTGCACGAACTCGTGCAGGGCACCGTCGCCGGTCCCGTCACCGAACCGGAAGCGCGGCGCATGGCGGAATCCGTCCGCGCCGTCCTCAATGCCCATGCCCACGCTATCGAACTCCTGCCCACCGACGGCCGTGCATTTTCCATCCGCGACTGGGTGCAGAATGACGATGGCAAGGGCGGCATTCTCTTCATCTCCGCGACGACGACCCACCTCGCCGCGCTCAGGTCCATCCTCACCCTATGGTACGACACCGCCATCTATTCCCTGATGGAAATGGACACCGCCCCGCGCGACATACGCATGTGGTTCCTGTTCGATGAGCTGGCCGCGCTCCACCGGATTCCCTCGCTCGAAAATGGCATGCGCACCGCCAGAAACTTCGGTGGCGCGTTCGTGCTCGGTATCCATACCGTGCAGCAGCTCTGGGCGATCTACGGCAAGGAAATGGGCGACACCATCGCCAGCCTCGGGCGCACCAAACTCTTCCTTGCCCAGCCCGACACCACCAGCGCCGAATGGTGTTCGGACATGATCGGCAAGAATGAATGGCGCGAACTGGAAAAGTCCACGACCGTCGGCGTCGAGCGTATCCGTGACGGTATCGGCTATGCCACCCGCACCGAATATCGCGCCCTCGTGCTGCCCGACGAGATCATGAATCTCCCGACGCTCACCGGCTATATCAAGATGCCTGACGGCTATCCTGCCGCCAGAATCTCGATGGAATATGTCCACTACCCAAAGAAACATCCCGGTTTTATCGAACGGGAGATTCCCCGGCGGCAACGTCGCAAACCGGCTTCGCCGCGCAAGAAAGCCGCCGCCGGCGAGGACGGGCGCGGCGACAAACCGGCATCCGGCAACAGCGGCAAACCCGAACTGAACCATGGCGTCCCGCTGCATCTCGTACAGCCGGACGCGCAGCCAAGCCCGCCGGAGGCGCGGGATATGACGCACATGGTCGATCCCGAAACCGGCGAATTCCTGACGCCGACACCGCAAGACCATGCCCGCGAACAGAACGCCGGAGAGGATAGGCGCATCGCCGAACCGTCCGCAGAAAGCGCACCGGAGCAGGCCGTGCAAACACCAGCCGGCGAGCAACGGCCCGACGCCAACCCGTCCGACAGGGAAACCCGCGACCAGACCATCCGTCGTACACAGGACATCATCGTCCACGATCGGCCCAATGACCCCGACATCGGGATGGAGCTCGAATAATGTTGTCGATGGCAGGTCTCAAATCTGCGGCGCAGGCCGGCAGCTATTATTCGAAAGACAATTATTACACGCAGGACGAAGCGTCGGCCGCGTCCGAATGGACAGGGGCGGGCGCGCGAGAAGCCGGGCTGGACGGCCCCGTCGATGTCGATGCCTTCACCAAAATCCTCAACGGTGAACTACCCGACGGAACCCGTATCGGCGTCGCCGCCAATCGCGAACACCGCCCCGGCATGGACATGACGTTCTCGGCGCCCAAATCCGTCTCCGTCCTGGCGCTTGTCGGCGGCGATGAACGCCTCGCCAAAGCCAACCTTGATGCTGCCAGAGCCACGCTTGTATGGGCAGAAAAGAACCTCGCCGAAGCCCGCGTCCGCAACGGCAAAAGCATCGACATCGTCAAGACCGGCAACCTCACCGTCGCCATGTTCCAGCATGACACCAGCCGCAATCTCGATCCGCAACTGCATGTCCATGCCGTTGTCGCCAACGCCACACGGACGAAGGACGGGGAATGGCGCGCGCTGCATAACGACAATCTCTGGAAGAACAATGTCCTCCTCGGCCAGATCTATCACAGCTGGTTGCGCGAGAAGGTCGAAGCGCTCGGTTACCAGACCGAAGCGCGCGGCAAGCACGGCACCTTCGAGATCGTCGACAGCCGGTTGCCGTCCACAACCATGGAGGAATTTTCAACGCGACGGCAGGACATGCTCGCTGCGGCCGAAGAACATGGCATAAAATCACATGGCGGTATGGATGCAACGGCGTTGCGCACCCGCGCCCGCAAGGAAGCCGTCAGCGATCGCGAAGCCCTGCGCCGTGGCTGGCAGGATCGCGCCGCCGGCACCGGCGCCGACCTCCCGGCCGTCATCACCGCCGCCAGGGACCTGGCAGACCGGGGCGTCACCCCGATGCTCGATGCCGCACCGTCCCATATGACCATCGCCGAACGCGGACGCGCCATCCTCAGCTGGCTTCAGGAGAAATTCGCGACGGGCTCCGGACAGGAAAAGGAGCCGTATTTCCTGCATCCGGGGCGCAAGGCCGGTCCCGCCGATCTCGCTGCCGCGCAATCCGTCGCCATGGCCGTGCGCCACCTGTCGGAACGCGAGGCGTCCTTCAACCGGACCGATATCGCCAGCGCATCGCTCCGCCTCGGTATGCCGACGAACATCGACGCCGTGGAGCGACAGGTGGACCGCATGGCCCGTGCCGGCATATTGCTGCGTGGCTTTGACACCAGGCAGGATCTCTACACGACGCCCGAGGCCCGTGACACCGAAGCGCGACTGCTCGTCGAAGCTGAAAAAGGGCAGGGCGCGGTGCATCCGGTCGTGGCCGATAAGGACGTCGCCGGCGCACGCCTCCAGGCGCTGGCGAAGGGGGACCGGGGCTTCATCCTCAATGCCGGTCAGGAAAGTGCTGGACGCCTGCTGCTCGCCTCGACCGACCGCATCGTCACCGTCCAGGGCGTCGCCGGCGCCGGTAAAAGTTCCGTGCTCAAGCCCGTCGCCGACATTGCCCGTCAGGAGGGGCGCGCCGTGCTGGCGCTCGGCGTCCAGAACAAGCTGGTGGCGCAGTTGAAGGCCGACACCGGCATTGAATCCCGCACCATCGCCAGCTTTGTCCGCACCTACGAAAAGCTTCTTGGCCCCGATGCGGATGCTACCAGGCTGGCGGAGGCGCGTGCGCGCCTTGGCGGCGCCGTCATCCTGGTGGATGAATCCTCCATGATCTCCAACAAGGAAGCCACCACGCTCGCCCGTCTCGCCAATCTCCTCGACGTCGGCCGCATGGCGTTCGTCGGCGACTTCCGCCAGCTCGGCGCGGTGCAGGCCGGCAAACCCTTCGAAGTCATGCAAAAGCCTGACGGACCGGGTGCGGAAATGTCGGTCAATATCCGCGCCCGCGATCCGCAACTCCAGAAAGCCGGGGAAGCCGCCAACACCGGCAGGATCGTGCAGGCTTTCGATCATCTGCGCGCGACCATCACCGAAGCACCCGGAGCCATGGCAGAAACCGCCGCCGATCGCTGGATCGCGCTGTCCCCCGACGATCGCCAGCGCACCTTGCTGATGACGTCGGGACGCGCGCTGATGCACGACATCAACGCGCGTGTGCAACAGGGCCTGCACGATGAAGGAACGCTGACAGGGCAGGGGATCAATGTGATCATCCGCGACCGCGTCATCGCTACCCGCGAGGAAATGCGCGCGCCCGTTACTTATGAAGCCGGCATGCAGATCCATTTCCGCAGGAACATCCATACCGGCCAGCGGCAGCCGATCGCCAAAGGCTGGACCACCGTCATCGGCGTCGATCGCAAGTCCGGCGAAATCCGGCTGCGCGACGCGAACGGACACGAGCTTCGCTTCGATCCGACAGAACTGCCCACCCGGCTGCGCGTCGATCCCGTCGACATCGCCCGTGCCCGGCAGATCCGCCTGCACGACAATGACAGCATCCGCTGGACCGACACCGACAAGGATCGCGGCCTGATCAAGGCCGAATTGGCGAAAGTGTTGCGCATTGCCGGCGATGAGGTCACCATCGCCAACGCGCAAGGGGTGGAAATGACACTGAAGCACGACGATCCGATGCTGAAGCAACTAGACCTCGCCTACGCCATGAACACCCACCAGCTTCAGGGAGCCACTGCCGAACGGGTGATCGCCGCCGGCGACAGCCGCGAAACCAGGCTCACCAACGCCCGGCTGTTTCTCGTCAATATCACCCGGCCGCGCGACGGGCTCGAACTGATTATTGATGACTCCAGACGCTATCGCGCTGCTCTCGGCCGCAACGCCGGCGACAAGTCCTCGGCCCTCGAAACCCTCGACCAGATCGTTCCCGCCCAATCTCGCGAAAGCATCCTCGCCAAGCCCGCACCGCAGGCACAGCCCAAACCGGCCGACAGTCCCAGGACACCCGAGAAGGTGCTTGAGATCGAGATCGGCGACCGACAGAAACAGATCGACATGGGGCTTTGACGACGGTCGTTTATATCACGCGGTCCGCTTAGTCGGCACTCCGAACAGGCCGCTATTGCGATTGAAGTGGCGGTAAGTCGTCCTCTGTTCAGTTTGATTGACGGCTAACGAACCCGAGCAAACTTGGGGGTGTAGCTCTCGATCAACGCAGCCTCATCGTCTTCATCGTCGTCAGGGTCATGCGAGGACTCACGACGGGGACAAACTGGACAAGGCTGAGCAACTCCAGGAGCTTGCCAGGACGGTGCGCGCCATGGAGGGCTGCGGCGGCCCGTAAGCGGTCTCCCTCGAGCGCCTGGAGCCTCACCAGCCCCTCTTCCGCCCGATCGGTGAGCGACCGGAGGTTGCGCAGGACGATGGCCTGCGTGTCGCGCGGCAAGAGGCGAAGCGCTTTGTCGCCAATGGTCAGGCACGGCAGCACGGCCTGGGTGATCTTCATCGATCGCAGAAGCGCGGGGACGGCAAGCCACGGCGTGATCGTGCTGTCTGCGCGGGAGCGCCGGGCCGTAATCTCAAGCGCGCGGAGGAGAGCTGGCCGCTGGCTCCAATCTTCTGGGACGTCCGTTGAGATCGCGAGCTCGTCTCGCCAATAACGGGATTCGCGCTGGGCCAATTGCCGCTGCCACGTCGGCAGCGCAGCGTGATCGTCCAGATGGGTCGGCATCGGCGGGCGACCGGGCAGATTGACGGCGCATTCCCGGCCAAAAATATCAATTTCGTCAATCTCGCCGCCTTGCGCCCGCAGCGCCGTGGTATAGCCGGTCCAGGTGGCGCGTCGCTGCCATGGCGCGGCGGCCGGACTGGCGGAAACGCGGGCGTCGAGGCGGCCTATCGCCGCCGCCGTCCGTTCTAGACTGGCGACCAGTTTGGATGTCCAGATTGGCTCCGAGAGGTCTGGGATGGCAACGGGCATGGCGTAAACATATCCCGAACTGAGCTCTAGCGCCTACCATGCTGTTGCTCCTTAAATATGAACCCGTGATAATTGCAGTTATCATAGAAGCGGAATTGACCGCTCTCTATAAGGTGCGGTATATGCGCGGCTGAGGAGCGCAGGGCATCATGGGCACTGAAACCGCCCAGGAAGGGCAGAAAACCTCTGTGGCGACGCCGGAGGCGTTCATGCCGGTCCTCAGATCACCGGCCGACCTTGCATGGACAATCGTGCAGATGCGCGCCGGCGAGCGTGTTATCGTCAACGAGGCGCTGATCGCGGCTTATCAGGCCGCCTCGTCGCCCCACAGCATCCGCGCGCTCAAATCCGACGCCGAGGCGTTCGACGCCTGGTGTCGGCGCACCAACCGCATCGCGTTGCCGGCCACAGCCGAGACTGTGGCCGATTATCTCGATGTGCGGGCAGGGAAGGGGAGCCGGCCTGCTTCGCTCGCGCGCTACAAGGCGTCGATCGCCAAGATCCACCAATTGCTCGACCTCAAGGATCCGACGTCGGCACCTTTGGTCAAGCTGCGTCTGCAGGCTGTGCGCCGCGAGAAGGGGGCGGCGCAGAAGCAGGCGCGGCCGCTGCGGTTCAAAGGGCCGGTGCGCGACGTCGAGCGCGACAAGGCGCGTGGGCTCAACATCCGCGCGCTGCTCGAGAGCTGCGAAGACGATCTGCCGGGCCTTCGCGATCGTGCATTGCTGTCGGCGGCCTATGACACCGGCCTGCGAGCCTCCGAACTCGTGGCGGTAGCCGTCGAGCATATCGAGGAGGCGATCGATCCCGAGGCACGGTTGCTGCAGATCCTGCGGAGCAAGGGCGACCAGGACGGAGAGGGGGCAACCGCCTACCTCAGCCCGCGCACCGTGGGAGCGATTGTGGCCTGGACCGAGGCGGCTGAGATCACGGTGGGGCCGCTGTTCCGACGGGTGCAGGTGCGGCGGTACAAGGCCCGCGCCACCGTGCGGGGGCGGCCGATCGACAGTATATCAGGCAGGGAAACGTGGGATCTGCGCAAGACGCTATCCAAGCCGCCGGTGAAGGCGCGCGTCGAATATGACATCGGCACCGTCGCGCTGCACCCGGGCTCGATCGGGCCGATCTTTCGGTCGATCATCCAGCGGGCGTTCGATCGCGGCGCGCTGCCCGATCTGACCGCAGAGGATTTGGCCAGATTGCTAAAAGGGATCAGCGCGCATTCGACACGGATTGGGCTGAACCAGGATCTGTTCGCGAGTGGCGAGGACTTGGCCGGCATTATGGATGCGCTCCGGTGGAAATCGCCGCGGATGCCGCTCGCCTACAACCGCAACCTCGCCGCTGAGCATGGCGCTGCAGGTCGCCTCATGGCGAAAATTGCTTAGCCGTCAGCGCCGAGATCGAACGAAAGCTGGGACACTTCCGCCGTTCCTGACTCACGGCTTGAATGGCTGCTTCTGTCTGAAGCAAACGATGCCGATGGACAGAGGGTCTGACCGTAGATGTGCCGAACCTTTGGGAAGAACTCGTTAGTGCGAGAACGGATCCAGCTGAGCAATACGGCTGGAAGCACGGCGCGCCGGCGGCTAGATCGGTTCAGGGAATTACTATCTCGTGGGGGCGGAGTGCTGACTTCAATTGGGATTGCTGGCGAGGCGACATATCCAGCCGCAGGTGAGAAGCTCA
>Ga0172382_10002204_pt1 | contig 33162 bp, 32 predicted proteins | sample Leawel138RmetaG_FD_122245 | JGI IMG/M metagenome (GOLD analysis project Ga0172382, IMG submission 122245) | Leachate microbial communities from a municipal landfill in Southern Ontario, Canada - Leachate well 138R metaG | ecosystem: Engineered > Solid waste > Landfill > Unclassified | place...
GATCAATGCGCGCGAATTGCCTGATAACTTTTTCGATAGTTCCCAATACATATGATACTGTGCCTAACGTGCATAAACACTATTCCTTAACCTGGTTTTCCCATCTTAGTTGCGGAAGTGCTGAGACTGTCCTTAGCATGAGCGGACCTCACCCTTGGCTATAGTCCTTTGAGTGAAGGTTCTAAAACAGAGTAGAGCTACAAATGAAGCAAGCTGCTCCAACAATTGTGTCAGAGCAGCTTGGCGGATCGGGGTGTGTGGGCTCTATGCAGAGCCCACTGTCTTCTTATATAACTAAAACAAGGATTGGTGTTCCATTACTCTCTAGATTAACACCTTACCTAGCAGCCGGAGCAAGTTCACTTAGGTATGCACTTCGGGCCGCGAAGAAGTATGCCGTTTGGGGCACCAGAAATACTAATGCCGCGGTGATACCATAGCTCCAGACGCTTCGCTCCAGCATTGTAGCAAAGGACTGCATGGCAAAGGTCTGATGCAATGTTGCCACCACCCAAGGGGCAAAGAAGAGGACTGCCATCTCCCTGGAGACAATGGTCTTCACCTCCCGCCAAGATAAGCCCAGTCTTCTTAAAGCTGTATACTTTTCCCGATCTTCTTGCAGTTGTAGGAAGAAGCGGAAATATAACATAGAGCCCGATGCAAGAAAGAATAGGAACATCATGAACATTACAATAAACATGGCCATACTGTATCCGGCCTTAACCTGGGCGTAAACATCGTTCCGGGAAACGTAGGTCTCGATCCTTCCTTCGGGTAGCACCTTCTGTGCCGCCTTCTCTGCTCGATCAACATCCTTCCAGTTTTCCACATCACAAGAGAAGATCACTCCTGAATAGCCACCCGGTATACCACTAGACAGTACCAAAAGATCAGCTGGATGCACCACCAAGATCATTAGACTTGAGCCCCAAGCGGCATATCTTAAGTCAACTAAGTTGGTTGGAACTCGTCCACATATATTCAACTCCATGGTGTTTTTCTCACCACGGATTTGTGCTATCTGTCCGGATGCTGGATCTAACCAGGGTTCTGCCCCAGGATACATTGAAATGGGCCGCACGGCTTGACCAGGTTCAAGACTTACTGGAATACTCTTGGCTCTCCTCGCCCACTCATTGTAGTCGTCTTCTGAAATGAGCCACACCGTTCTGATCTTCTCTTCAGTTTCTATCCCTATTTCCGCAGTCTCCACATAACAGATCGCGGCTGTATCCTCCTCAATCCTTGCCCCTCGTTCGCTTAGGGTCTTTTGGTACCGGTTAATAATCTCAGGCCCATCCTCCGCACCAGAAAGGGCAAACCAGATATCCCGAGTAAGGTCTATTTCCGCGATCATAGCCTGTCCAAGGCTATAAATTACACCCGAACTTGTCATTACCGCTGCACTGAGAATGGTCACCATCGCCAGCACCCGGGCATTATCCTTCATCTGAAAGGTCAGGTCGGAAATGGTGATTAAGTTGATATTCCGGTAGTAAAGACCTCGCCGTTTTGTAAGATGTCTGAAAACAACCACGCTAAGCTGTGTAAAGAGGAAATAGGTACCAAGAGATACCACTGCCGTCACCGGAAACATCCCCTTCACCACATTCGCGGCTGTGGGTAGTATACATGCGGTGTAATACCCCCCACCAATACAGACTACCGCCAGTATCGATAGCAGTATTGAAGCCTTCGGTGGAGATTTAGGTTTCTTGGGTGCCTGCACCAGTCCAATCACTCGAGTTGTCCTGATGGATAGGATATTGAGCAGACTGATTCCAATGAAGATCCCGCTATACACCAAGACTGTGTGCCACATGGAAGGAATACTAACCACAAGTCCTTTAGGGATGGCAATATCTAGTCTCAACATATGCACCGTAGCCATAGCCATCAAGCGTGAAATTAGTGCCCCGGCCAGTAGACCAACTACGATAGATGAAATCCCAATTAGCAGGTTCTCTAACAGAAGCATAGCATGGATCTGACCGGAGGTAGCCCCTACAAGAGCCATCACACCTAGGTCCCGCTTGCGGGACTTAGTGAACACCGAATTAGAGTACCAGGTGAAAAAGAAGGAGAAAATCCCGATTCCCCAACGGGCGATCCGCAGGCCTTCCCGTAGTGAGCGGGCTCCTGAGTACCCTCCTGCGGTCACCTCGGGAGATGTAGCAATGGCGTGGAAAATGTAGAATACCATTACGGAAAAAGCAAAGCTTGCAAAAAAGCTGACATAGCTGCGCTTATTCTCCTTAACATTGTTGTATGCAATATGAAGTAAGGCCATAGCTATAGTCCTCCCCTAGTTTCTTCCGGAATTACTGAAATCGCCGCCGAGAACACTGAGGGTATCCAGGATCTCTTGGAAGAAGGTTTGGCGCTGGTTTTTTCTTCTGAGCTCAGAGAAGAGCTTACCGTCTTTAATAAACACAATCCGCTGGCAAAAGCTCGCCACAAAGGGATCATGGGTTACCACCAAAATAGTGGCACCATCCTTCGCGTTCAAATCTACAAAGGCGTCCATGACCTCCCGGGACGATTTCGAATCTAGGTTTCCTGTGGGTTCATCAGCAAGCAACAGGGCCGGTTTATGCACAATAGCCCGAGCAATGGCAGCCCGTTGCTGTTCTCCTCCAGATATCTCATAGGTTCGCTTGGGCAAAATATGGGAAATACCAAGTCTTTGGGCTACCCCTTCCACACGATGAGTAATCTCACTTGGGCGTACATTGTCCAAGGCTAGGGGCAGGGCAATGTTATCCCGCACAGACAAGGTATTTAGCAGGTTAAAGTCCTGAAAGACAAACCCAAGCTCTCTTCTACGAAAACGGGCTAACTCGTTCCTTTTGAGAGCTGTTGGTGATACGCCATTGATCCGGATGGAACCTGATGTTGGTGTATCAATGGTAGCCAGTATATTTAGCAAAGTCGTCTTTCCACTACCCGAAGGACCCATAACTCCCACAAATTCTTCCTTTCCTACTTTCAGGTTCAATCCCGCAAGGGCCCGGGTGGTAGCAGTCTCCTTAGATGAACCATAGATCTTAGTCAAACCCTCGGCAATTAGAACTGACATCTTGACCCTCCTCATGGTCAACCAGGTATCTTACTGTCTTCGAGTATACCCCACACAAAATACAGCTACAATCGAACAACCTTACATAAAGGGTCCGGGAACCTTACATTCCTGTAAGGATGCTAAATCAACAGGAGCAGTCCCTTCCTTAATGCACATAACCTGTTGAGTTGAAGACACAATGGATACAAATAACCTATCTAGACAGCATGCCCCCGCAAACACACGTCTTATAAGGGATCTATTCATGCTCTAAAGACCCGGTTAGGTTGCATTTGACCTTTCAAAGGGAGGTTACTTCTCGTCCTACCTTCCCCAAAGCTCCACCAAGACAATTAGCCAAAAAGAAATCCCCGATCTGCTATGTTAAGTGTTGGTCATCCAAAACCGCTTGAACTTAGGCAATCAGGATGGGCATCCGCAGGAATACTTGAGAATAGAAAATAGTCCATGCCAACAGTTTTGTCCGAAATGGACGTTTAGGTTGGTTATGAGCCCCTGTCGGGACCACAGGTAGGAAGTCTACATAGCAGGGTCATTATCCATCTTTGAGACTAAGTTGTTTACCTGAAAGGATTGATCAGTCAGTGATACAGAATAAGCAATTATGCCCGATTTTGTCATGCTCTGACTATCTTTAGGGTATGTAGAAGGAGATCCCCTCAGATACTTAGCGAAGACCTTTTAAACACTTCATGCAAGTGCCACTGGGTGTAGGCAATCTCCGGGTAGGCTTGACCTTGGGGCGGGCGGATGTTTTGATCATGGTACCTGAGTAACCATTCCTCAAAGCCACAGGTCCCGTTCGCTTTTTCCGCAACTTGCACAACATATACTCCACGAACATTCTGTATCCCCAAGGCACCACTATCAAAAAGTTTGTGATGCATCGAGCATAGAGCTAGTCCATTACAGACTTCATCTGGCCCACCGGCTTGGTACCACTTAATGTGGGCCGCCTCTAGGGCAAGTGGAATACCCCCTAGTTTCACATCAAACCCACAAATCGCACAGCTGTACCCATAGGCCCGCAACACAGACTGTCGAAAGGCTGGATCCCGATCCGCCCGTCGAACCAAACGATAGTTAAGACCCACCGCCCGAAGGATATCCCCATGTAAAGACTCCGGAAAATGCTCATACAGTAGGTCTTCGGCCAATTCCCACACCAATTCTTGAGCATGGGCTAACACGTCATAGACCTCATCGGTAAATCCACCGGCCACCTGTTTGCTATTTAGGACCGACTCAAGGGGTCTGTTCGGGTCAACCTTCCAGGTCTTAATCCGCGAGAACCTCTCTCGAATCTCATCCACTGTCATCCCAGCCATCTCCTATAAACCGAGTATGCCAAATTTCTTCGACAACTTAGCAGTTATTTCCTGCTCACCGACACTAGATGCAAGCACTCCGCCGATGCCCGCCCCAACTCCTGCCCCCATCAACCGCTTATCACAGCCTTCTACCGGACTATATGTCTGCTTAGCAACTTCTTCTTATTAACAACAGAGCACATGCACCAATCGCTAACCTTCGAAAAAGAACTATTGACATTGACGTTACGTCAACGTGTACAATAACCGTGGAAGGAGGCAATACATTGGAGTATACCGTACAAAGGTTAGCAGATCTAGCTGGTGTTAGCCCGCGCACCCTAAGGTACTACGACAAAATAGGCCTATTAAAGCCAGCAAGACTAAACCCTTCCGGATACCGGGTCTACGGGCAAGCAGAAGTAGAGCAGCTCCAGCAGATCTTGTTTTACCGGGAACTAGGAGTTAGCCTTGCCGAAATTAAGGATCTGATCCACTCCCCGTCCTTTGATCCGGTTGACGCGCTCAGAGAACACCGTCAAAGGCTCATTGAGAAAAGAGATCAGTTGGATCAGCTCATCAGCAATGTAGATAAGACCATTGCTGCATCAGAAAGGAGAGTTAACATGAGCAATAAAGAAAGGTTTGCCGGGTTTAAGAAACAAATGGTCGAAGAAAACGAACGGAAATATGGTTCGGAGATTCGAAAGAAATATACCAATGAGGTCGTAGACCAGTCAAACCAGAAGCTGCTTGGGATGAGTGAAAAGCAGTATCAACAATGGGAAGAACTCAGTAGCAAGGTTATGGAGACCCTAAAGGTCGCCTTTACCACCAAAGATCCGTCCAGCGAACTGGCCCAAAAAGCCGCCGATCTACACCGTCAATGGCTGTCTTTCTGTTGGCCCACCTATACCAAGGAAGCCCATGCTGGCCTAGCTTGTATGTATGTTGAGGATGAACGCTTCAAGGAGTTCTACGATAAAGAACAGTCGGGCCTTGCCGAATTTCTAAAGGAAGCAATTCTCATCTATACAAAGACAGAGCAGTAGGCTCTCCCATGACGGACCAAGAACTAGTGCATCCGGTTCAAGTACCCCGCGTACTAGGGTACTTGAACCAGACCTCATTCGATCACAAAAGCCCCAGCGTGATCGGGCAGGCAAACTGTGCCCTACTTCAATCTAGCCCCTTTTCAAATCTCCACGCATCCCGAACCATCTCTTTGATGCCACGCTTTGCGCTCCAGCCAAGCTCCCTTATTGCTTTGCTCGCATCGGCATAGCACACCGCGATATCCCCAGGCCTTCTACCCACGATCTCATAAGGTACTTTAACCTGGTTAACCTCTTGGAAAGCATGGACGAGCTGTAAAACCGATGTTCCCTGACCTGTTCCTAGGTTATATACATGAACGCCTTCGGAGAGTTTTTCAATTGCAGCCACGTGTCCTTCTGCTAGATCCACCACATGGATGTAGTCCCGCACACCGGTTCCATCCACAGTATCATAGTCGTTTCCAAAGACCTTGAGTTGTTTTAATTTGCCCTTGGCCACCTGGGTCACATAGGGCATCAGGTTATTGGGAATCCCATTTGGGTCCTCCCCGATGAGTCCACTTTCGTGGGCTCCCACTGGATTGAAGTATCTAAGCAGGGAGACTGCAAAACCTGGATTGGCCTTGACCGTATCGGTAAGAATCCGCTCACTCATCGCTTTGGTCTCACCATAGGGGTTTGTTGTAGGACGAAGCTCCATCGTTTCTACGAAAGGCACTTGGTTTTCACCATAGACGGTGGCTGAAGAGCTAAAGACAAACTTACCAACACCATATTTTAGACACGCCTTACTTAGGATCATCGTGCTAACCGTATTGTTGTAGTAATACTCTAAAGGCTTTGCCACGGACTCACCAACAGCCTTAAGACCTGCAAAGTGAATCACACCATCGATTTTGTGTCCGGAGAATATGGAGTCAACCGCTTCTTCCTTTGTTACATCAACTTCATAAAAGATGACTTTCTTACCAGTAATCTGTTCTATCTTATCGACGGACTCTCGCTTACTGTTGATCAGGTTATCCGCAACAATTACTGAATGACCCGCTTCCAGCAAAGCAACGCAGGTGTGTGTTCCTATATACCCGGCACCACCGGTAACCAGTATATTCATCGAAAACAACATCTCCTTCAGTTAGGAATTGTCCACCTATTCCTTCATATGTAGCCGCCCACGCCAATAGACTGCAGACCCATACTCACCCGGTCTAAGAGAGCTCAGGCAGAATCAAAAGGACAACGGTAGTCACTAAAAAGACCACTCCACAAGTACATAAATGTTGCCCATTCAGACGGCGTTCTAGGCATGCTCAACACCGATATTATACCTTTATTGGTGCCAAACGTCCATGATTACCCCCCCATATTCTGGAGGCATTTGAGGCTGGGCTAGACAACTTCGAGAGCTTGCGATCGTTTGCCTGAGGCGAGATGTCTTAGCTGTTTTTGAAGAGCATCTGGACCATACTTCTATTTCTTCCAAGAAATCGCTTCCCAAGTGGGGATTGACCAAGGACGGACATCCTGGGTCCGAAGGTAGAACAATTCCCCCAAAAGAGCACCTAGCTCTGACTTTGACGGGGTTCTGTAAGATAATCGAAGACGATATGCTAATAGTGAATGTGATGGTTTGGAAGTGCGGACTATGCCAAATCCACTGGCCCATGAATCTGGCATTATGTTTAAAAAGAAGAAAGGGTACGCTCGCTTCCAGTTACCGAAGCTTCCATCATATTCCCGAGCTACCTTAGCCGCAATAAGCGAAGGTGCAAACCCGGAGCAATCTACAGAAAGTACATGAAACACTTGTCTGGTTCCCACGTACCCCCAAGTCAGCCGAAATGGGTAATCGACCTGGTGGAGAATGTAATAGCCATCGTGGTACCGCATCCGGGCTTTGAGCGAACAGTAAGGGCATGGCCTAGTTCCCCACAGATCCCTTTTGCTAGGTATAACCCCATCCCCGTGGATTCTGGTACAAGACGACCGTTCTCACCAGTAAAGAACGGATCAAAGATACGCGGGTAATCATGGGGAGGTATACCAACACCATCATCCTCCACGGCTAAGATAATTCCCTCAAGATCTCGCTCCTTTTGAATATGAAGAACTACCTTGCTTCCTGTGGGGCTTATCCGGGTGTACTTGATGGCATTTGAGACTAACTGATCAATAACGAAGGCAATCCATTTTTGGTCCGTCTCAACATGAGTATTCCCCGTGGACACTTCCAATCGTGGGTAAATGGAGTACCTAATAAACTCTTTCTTATGCTTATTGATTACCTCCCGGGCCACTTCCTCTAAGTCTACTTGCTGGGGCCAGACATCCACGGAAAACCGTTCCTGGCGGGCCATACCAAGCATCATATCCAATCCATGGGCAATTCGTTCATTTTCCTCTTGGATGCTTTCGAATAACGTGGCAGCTTCATCTAAGGACACAACTTCTTTAGACTGTTGGATCAGTAGATCCACAACAGACACCGGAGTTTTCATCGCATGGGCCCAGCGGTTGGTAAAATCAATGTGAAACTGGGAGCGTTCATCACGTTTTAGTACTTCTGCGGCATGATGGGCATAAATCAACCGAACTAGGTTGGAGGCAATCCGTTGTTCAGCAGTCCGTGGGGGAGCAAGGGAGAGCACTTCTTCCGGTGACTTAAAGTCATCGCTCATGTTTGACATCTGCTGATAGAATTGATTCTGTCGGGAGTAATCGATGATTAAGACCACTACTAACACGGCAACATGTAACACCACGATATAAATTGCGGAATCGATGGTAAGACCCCTTTGCCCCGTTTGTAGAAGGTCCAGTTGAATCACGCACAGACACAATATACAAGCAAGTAAATGCCCGATGATATAAGCGGCCCTACTGTACAGATAATCTAGCATCCTCATGCATATCCCACCCCATCCCCAAAGTGAGGTCATTTTATCCTTGTCTGGAACTAGTTCTCAACGTAGCAACCATTGACACGAAGGAAATATAGGACTTACTTCCCCTCCCGAAGGCCCCTCTCCTGCTGTAGCCGTCACCATGGTCTCAGACTAGAGTTGTTCCCCGCGGTCTTAATACCAGAAAAGGCTGCCCTACTTCAGTTTCTTCAAGCGCCGTAGCTTTTGTCCTTCTAGTTGTCCCCAGCCATATCCCGCTGCCGCGTTTAAGATTCCAAGCGGCTGCAATACACCGCCATTGGAAAACTCGACGGAGAACACTTATCATCGTAGCACCCCTACTTACTCTATCATCATCGTCCTTTTACTCATAATCAGGAAAACCATCCCGATCATATCAGGTTCCCACTATCTATTTCACCGAACCTCTGCGAGATTTCTGCTACCATACTACCGGCCGGTCTTATTCTCACTTTACCAATCAGCTGTCGTGAACGTGCTTGTTTAACCGGGTATATCCATGCTATACTTGTGAGGGGGGTTGTTGGGGCATCAGCGCAATCGGTGTTTAGGTGTGTCTGACTAAGAACGTCCAGTTGAAATAAATAAGGCGCGCGTATACAATATAAGGAGAGATACAGGTTGAGCCAAGAACGTATACAGCACGATCAACTATTCAAGCAACTATTAACAACTTTCTTTGCTGAGTTCATCGAACTGTTTTTCCCCGATGAGACCAAATTCGTCGATCTCGATCATATTGAGTTTCAGCCCCAAGAGATTCTACCGGATCTCATCGGTGGTAAAAAATACATCGTTGGCATTCTCGCAAAAGCAAGACTAAAAGATGGATCCGGGTACCTATTGATTCTGGTGGAGCCCCAAGCGTATGTTCAAAAGGACTTCAACGAACGATTATTTTGGTATAGCGTCCTTTTGCTCCAAAAATACCGGCAGAGGGTTTGGCCCATAGCCGTCTTCTCGCACGATGGCAAGAAGGAACACCCTAGTAACTTTGCAGTGGATCTTCCGTTTTTGGAAGATGCAATCACATTCAAGTATTACCCAGTTTATCTGCGAAAGCATTCATGGAAAGACTATATCCAGAGCAATAACCCCGTTGCTGCCGCCTTAATGAGTAAGATGAATTTTGCCGAGGAGGAAAAGGTTCGGGTTAAACTTGAGTTTACTCGCATGGTCTTGAACATGAAACTAGATTCGGCCCGTATGTCCTTATTGTTCGGATTCTTTGAGACATATGTCAGATTGAGTGAGGAAGAGACCAAGGAATACGAGCACCTGATAACCCGATTAGAACCAAGGGAGGTAACCAAAGTGATGGAGTTAACTACCAGTTGGCATAAACAGGGCAAAGAAGAAGGTTGGAAAGAAGGATTGGAGCAAGGTCTGGAGCAGGGCGTGAAGCAGGGAAAAGTAGATATGATTTACCGACTCATACAAAAGCGCTTTGGCAAAGGCGATCCCTCAATTAAAAGCAAGATAGCGATGATCAAAGACTTAAGACTTTTGGATCAACTTTATGATGAATTGCTCGATGCAAACTCTACGGAACAATGCCTAGCTGCAATTGACCGGCTGGTACCTAATACCAGCGGCGGCAGCACAAAAGCCTAATCTTGTCACATGTACAGGTCCGTGAACCCGTCCTTTGAAAGGAGCCCGTTAGATTCAAAAGTGGATTCTAGCGGGCCAACCACTTATCACGATACAATCACATTCAAGTACTGCCTAGTTTCTCTGCGAAAGCATTCATGGAAAGACTATACCCAGAGCAATAACCCAGTTGCTGCCGCCTTAATGAGTAAGATGAATTTTGCCGAGGAGGAAAAGGTTAGGGTTAAACTTGAGTTTACTCGCATGGTCTTGAACATGAAACTAGATTCGGCCCGTATGTCCTTAGGAATACGAGCACCTGATAACCCGATTAGAACCAAGGGAGGTAACCAAAGTGATGGAGCTAACTACCAGTTGGCATAAACAGGGAAAAGAAGAAGGTTGGAAAGAAGGATTGGAGCAAGGTCTGGAGCAGGGATTAGAGCGAGGCATGGTCCGAGGTTTGGAACGAGGTCTAAAGCAGGGCGTAAAGCAAGGAAAAGTAGACATGATTTACCGACTCATACAAAAGCGCTTTGGCAAAGGCGATCCCTCAATTAAAAGCAAGATAGCGACGATCAAAGACTTAAAACTTTTGGATCAGCTTTATGATGAATTGCTGGATGCAGACTCTACGGAACAATGCCTAGCTGCAATTGACCGGCTAGTACCTAATACCAGCAACGGTACAAAAGCCTAATTTTGTAACATGCACAGGCCCGTTCACCCGTCCTTTGGAAGGGGCCCGTTAGATTAAGAAGTAGATTCTAACGGGCCCACCACTTATCCCTATTCGGGCGGAAACAGAGCATACTACCCCACGGTCAACAACAATCACCATACCTAGTCCTCTTGGGCGTTGGCTCTTTGCAGTTCTCCTCGCACATCTGCCGTTGCTTCTACCATGTTCTTAAGACTGGCCACCGTTTCCTCTTCACCCCGGGTCTTAAGACCACAATCAGGATTAATCCAAAGCTGCTCCGGCGTAATCTCCCCCAGCATTCTGGTGATCGTCTCTGCGATCTCCTCCTTACTAGGTACCCGGGGAGAATGTATATCATATACGCCGGGACCAACCTCTGCTTTGAACTCTGCTTGCTGCAAGACACTAACGATGGACAGACTAGAACGGGACGCCTCAAAGGAGATCACATCGGCATCCAGCCGCTCAATATCACTCATTATCTCCCTAAAATCACTGTAACACATATGGGTATGAATCTGAGTGGTCGCCCTTACGGCAGAGTGTACCAGTCTAAAGGCAGGAAGGGCCCAATCAAGGTAGTCTTGCCAGTCGACACACCTTAGGGGCATCTTCTCCTTCAGTGCAGCTTCATCAATCTGGATGATCTTAATTCCCGCAGCTTCCAGGTCCAATACTTCCTCCTTGATCGCCAAAGCAATCTGGAATGCCATTTCACGATGGGAGATATCCTCCCGGGGAAAGGACCAGTTCAGGATAGTCACCGGTCCGGTGAGCATACCTTTGACTGGTTTTGTGGTTAGGCTTTGGGCATAGGTAATGTATGCCCCGGTAATGGGAGCCCGGCGCTTTATATCTCCCCAGATAATTGGGGGTTTTACACAACGTGTCCCGTAGGATTGCACCCATCCTCCTTGGGTAAATAGGAATCCTTCCAGGTGTTCCCCGAAATACTCCACCATATCACTACGCTCATACTCACCATGGACCAAAACGTCCAATCCGATCTCTTCCTGCAAAGCGATACACTCGGCGATCTTTTGCTGGAGACGTTCCTGGTAAACCCGAGGTGTGATCTCCTGCCTACGAAACTTGCTGCGCAGGCTTCTAATCTCCCCGGTCTGGGGAAAAGAACCAATAGTGGTCGTAGGTAGAATAGGAAGCCTCAAGACTTCCCTTTGCAGGATCTTTCGCTTAGCAAGGGCTGGGCTTCTGATAAAGTCGTCTTCGGTTAAGGCAGCCACTTTTTGGCGCACGTCCTCCCGGGTGTACTGTTGCTTGGATCTATGCAAAGCGACATTTCTTCGGTAGCGCTCATCGACTGCGTAATCCGGATCGGCAAAGAGACTCTTTAGTTCACAAAGCTCTGCTAGCTTTTCCTCGGCAAAGGCGAAATGACTCTTGTATTCCTCCTGTATGTTCTGTTCATGCTTAGTGGTATAGGGAACATGTAACAAAGAACAGGAGGTAGATAACACAACTCTCTCTTTTTCGATGTACTGTTCTAGTTCCTGAAGCAGATGTAAGGTCTTGGCATAGTCATTGCGCCAGATATTCTTTCCGTTTACAACTCCCGCAAACAAGAAGGTATCCTTAGGAAAGCCATTGCTTTGGATTAACTCCTTTGTCTTTGCCCCTTCGATGAAATCCAAACCGATCCCATCGAACCCAAGGGTAATTACTTCCTTATAAACATCCCGGATATCTCCGAAGTAAGTCTGCAGAAGAATCTTCACCTTACCCCTTTGGGCTAGAAGCTTTCGGTAAAGGGTCGTAAACAGCTTGACCTCATCAATAGATAAATCTAGGGCCAAGGCTGGTTCATCGAGCTGCACCCACTGGATTTCCCGAGAAGCCGCAAATTTTCTTAGGATCTCGATGTAGCCTTCTACTAGTTCCAAGGCCCAATCCTGCAAAGGCCTCTCCCCTTGACAGTCGGCCAGTTTCAAGAAGGTGAATGGCCCAATTAGTACCGGCTTTGTATTAACCCCAATCTCCAGGGCCTCTTGGTATTCCTGGAACGGTTTATCGCTGTTTAGACGAATCTGGGTCCTACTATCTAACACCGGCACCAAGTAGTGGTAATTGGTATTGAACCATTTCCGCAACGCGAGGGCCTTCACATCCCCCTGCTTCCCTTGGTAACCCCGGGCCATGGCAAAATAGGTGTCCAGGGGATCAAGACCCAAATTAGTATATTGTTGCGGGATCACATTCAGCAAATAGGCGGTGTCTAGGAGGTTGTCGTAAAAGGAGAAATCATTTGAAGGAATAAAATCGATGCCTCTTTGTTGTTGTAGTAGCCATTGGTCTTTGCGTAAGCCTGCCGCGTTTTTCTGGAGGGTGGTTGCGGTAATGTACCCATTGAAGTAATCTTCGATCCAGAGCTTTAGTTCTCTTCTGCTACCCACCCGGGGATAGCCTACAATTGCACTCTTAACCAAGGTATTTCCTCCCTCATACGGTGGAGAAAATAGGTTTATCCTATCTTCATTCCCCAAGATATTTTAAATCAGGTGTTCAGGCAGGTCTCCTGGCTTCTTCTCATCCTACTCTCTCTCACCTTCCCGATGACAATCAGTGGTCTTTTGGAGATTTCGTCAAAGTTACAGTAGTGGGTGCTGCTTCGGACTTTCACCGAATTCCCTATTATCTTCTTCACAAGCACCTGAACACCACAAGTCCCTTGTGGTTTGCTAGTTCTAACACCTCCTCTAAAGACCCCGTACCTTGATGGAGTCAGCATAGGGCTTTAATTTCTCCTGCATGGTGAGTAACCACGCCTCAGAGTCCCTTTCATCACTTTCAAATTCCAAGTCCAAGTGGTGCTCCGGCCGATAGCGTTGTAGGACATAGCAGGAAGCACCATTAATCCACTGTCCAATCATAAGCAGGTCCTCTTCACTAAGCAGACTGCGGGGAACGGTGGTGCGAAACTCATAGGAGATGCCACCTGCCAAAAGCAGGTCCACCGATCGCTCAACCGACTTAAGGTCCACCTTTGTCCTCGTTACCTGCTCATATTTTACCGGTGGTGCCTTAATGTCCATGGCCACATAGTCCACCAAGTCATCGGCCAATAGCTGCCCTAATAACTCCGGGGAGGTACCATTGGTATCTAGCTTAACTAGAAGCCCTAATTCCCTAATCTGGGCACACCACTGAGCCAATTCCGGGTGCAAAGTAGGCTCACCACCCGAGATGCAAACTCCATCAAGCACATGAGCCCGCTTGGCTATTCCATCAAGGACATCCGCCCACTGGTATGAAGAAAGATGTTCTCCTCCCAACACCAACTCCGGGTTATGGCAGTAGGGACAGCGGAAATTGCATCCCGCCAGAAACACCACATCACAGATATGACCTGGATAATCCACCAAACTAGTCTTTTGTATTCCACCGTGAAACAAAGGATCCCCTCCGGTTACATAGCTTGGGCTCGAAACTCTACTCTTTTGCCAAACTCCTCTTGCTTACCCTTATTCCAGTTCTGGACCGGTCGGAAAAAGCCCACCACTCTACTCCAAACCTCGGCATCCGCACCACACTTAGGACACTTTGGATGCTCCCCAGCCAAGTACCCATGCTCCGGGCAAATACTAAAGGTGGGGGTAAGGGTAAAATAGGGAATACGGTAGTTTTCCAGTACCTTCATCAGCAATCTTGCTGCCGTCTTGCCGTCTTCAATACGTTCACCCAAGAAGGCGTGGAATACGGTCCCACCGGTGTATTTAATCTGCAATTGCTCCTGTAGATCCAAGGCGGTGAAAAGATCATCGGTGAAATCCACCGGAAGCTGAGTGGAATTAGTATAATAGGGTTCGCCATTGCCGGAGGTGATGATATCCGGGTAGGTAGCCCGATCAATCCGTGCTAATCTATAGGCAGTCCCCTCGGCAGGAGTTGCTTCCAGATTAAACAACTGGCCTGTAGCCTCTTGGTATCCCACCAGCACATCCCGCATATAATCTAAGATTTCAAGGGCCAGTGCCCCTCCTTCAGGAGTGTCAATCCCCTTACCCATAAAGTTGATTAAGGCCTCATGCATACCCACAAGACCTATAGTATTAAAGTGATTGTGCCAATAACCATCAAACCGTTCCTTCACACTATCTAGATAGTACCGAGAGTAGGGATAAAGCCCCGCATCCATTAACCGTTCCAAGGCCTTTCGTTTCAAAAGCAGGCTATCTTTGGCCAGATCCATTAGTTTCTTAATCCGTGCCAAGAGATCTTGCTTATCCTGGGCCAAATAGCCAAGCCGGGGCATGTTCAAAGTGACTACTCCCACAGAGCCGGTTAAGGGATTTGCCCCAAAGAGCCCCCCACCCCGTTTGTACAGTTCCCGATTGTCTAAGCGCAGACGACAACACATGCTCCGCACATCATCCGGCGAGAGATCAGAGTTGATGAAATTAGCAAAGTAGGGAATCCCGTACTTAGCCGTCATCTCCATAATCTTGGCCACCACAGGACTATCCCAATCAAAGCCTTCGTAGATATTGTATGTGGGGATCGGAAAACTGAAGATTCTCCCCTTGACATCACCAGCCATCATCACTTCACAAAACGCGGTATTGAGTAGGTCCATTTCCGCCTGAAATTCCTTATACTGTCTATCTTGCAACTGGCCACCAATAATCACCGGATCATTGGCTAAGTTCTTCGGTACCACTACATCCATGGTAATGTTTACAAAAGGCGTTTGAAAACCCACCCGGGTTGGTACATTGAGATTAAAGATAAACTCCTGCATACACTGCTCAACCTCTTCGTAGTTCAGCCCATCGTAGGCAATGAAGGGAGCCAGGTATGTATCGAAATTCGAAAACGCCTGGGCACCGGCAGCTTCCCCTTGCATGGTATAGAAGAAGTTCACAACTTGTCCTAGAGCAGTCCGAAAATGTTTCGCCGGAGCACTTTCAATTTTCTGGGGAACACCACCAAAACCCCGTAGCAATAGATCCGGTAGGTTCCAACCACAACAGTAGGGAGCTAGCAAACTCAAATCATGGATATGCATATCCCCACTTTTATGTGCCTCTCGAATTTCCTCCGGATAGATCTTCTCTAACCAGTACCGGGATGTCACCGCGGAGATCACATGGTTGTTCAAACCTTGGAGGGAGTAGTTCATGTTACTGTTTTCTTTAACTTTCCAGTTGGTATCATCAACGTACTCATCGATCATGCGTTCCGCGTTCACCAACAGATCCCGAAAGTCCCTTTTCTCTTCTTGTTGGCGGCGGTAGACAATATAGGCTTTAGCTGTTTTGGCATGTCCATTTTCAATCAGTACCTTCTCCACCACATCTTGGATATCCTCAACGGTGGGCATCCTGCCGGCAAACTTCTCTGTGAGAATGCTTACCACTTGGTTCGACAACTCGCACGCTTGACGCCTGTCCTCTCCACCAACAGCTTTAGCCGCCTTAAAGATGGCATTGATAATCCGTTCCTGATCGAAATCTACCACACGGCCGTCCCGTTTAATCACTTTAGTCAACATCTCAAACTACCTCCCCAGAAAAGGTTAAAAATGTGCTCCAAGCCCGATTATCCCACTGGACCAACCGTCCAAACGTTCTGGATGCGGTACCCTTCTCCCCGCACCGTCTCAATGGCACCTGTAATCCCCATCTCATCAAGTTTACGCCGTAGGCGAGTAACATTTACGGTTAGCGTGTTATCATCGACGAAGTCCACATCGTCCCAAAGGGCCTCCAACAGCTGTTCCCGCAGGACTACCTCCCCAAGGTGCCGGGTGAGGATATCCATGAGCGCAAACTCCTTCGGGGTCAAGAAGACTTCCTCTTCCTGCCAGGTGAGACTTCGTTTTGAGCGATTTAGATAAAGCCCATGTACTTCATACACATCAATCTTTGTATCGGTCTCCAAGGCATACTCCCCATAGGTTCGGCGCAAGGCCGCCTTGACCTTGGCCATCACCACATCAATGGAGAAGGGTTTGGTAATGTAATCGTCTCCCCCATGCTCTAAGGCCAGAACCTGATCCATATCACTAGCCCGGGCAGAGATAAAGATAACGGGCACCTTGGAGATCGTGCGGATCTGGCGACACCAGAAAAACCCATCCATATAGGGCAGGTTAATATCTAGCAAGACCAGATCGGGATCCAGCTTTACAAACTCCGACTTCACATCATCAAAGTCCGAACAGCAAATACCCACATAGCCATATCTTCTTAAGTAGCCCGCAAGAATGTCAGCAATCTTATCGTCATCTTCCACAATCATGATGCGGTACATGGGGCATTGCCTCCAATATCCCTTGGCTTAGAAAGACAACCCATCTTACACATAATACCTCCATGATAACACAAACTTACATAATCGCCCCAAACAGTTCCCGCCCGAATAGGTCATTTACCCCCGTCTTCTAGATTAACACGCAGTAGAATTTGTCCTTTTCCTTGGATTCCTACACCAACCATCCCACCGGATTTACCGGTATGGACATCCTCATCGCTAGTTGCTCATAAGCTACCGGGCGTAAGGTCACCAGTGCACAAGTGGCCGGACCTGCAGTCTTCGTCACATCAATAGATAAATGCTCAGCCATACGATACTGCAGACCACTACATTGGGCCAACTGAGTCAGTTCGTAGGCGATCCCTCGAGACCCCACGGGTAAAACCTCATGTATAAAGGGACAACCTTTAAGCAGTAGCAACTTCTCTAAATCCAGCGTCGTTCTCCCCTGATCTGCTATTACTTGCTCTCCCACCTTGGGCAAACCTACCACCACTACCAAATCCCCCGGATGGGACCGGGGTCTTTGCCAACTACTCAGATGAACGCTGCCAATTACAGTAATCCCCATCCCTGTTTGGCAGGCAGAGAAGTTCTCCTCGGTACTACCAGTGATCAGCGGTGGTGCTCCTAAAGGCTCTATTGCTTGTCGGATACCGGCAATGATCTCCTTTCCCGTAGGATCCATCTCCACCGATAACGTATTAATAATACAAACAGGTTCTGCGCCGAAGGCAATTAACTCCGCAAGGGCCACATAGGTAGTGTAGTACCCCACCATGTGGGGTGAGGTCTGGACCTGATCATGTGCCTTACTCCCCACACCACCACAGGAATCACAGGCAACGACCAGTAGGTCATCCGCACTTAGGTGCACTAGCGTAAGATCCCGAAAGCTTTGGACTTTCATTGGCCATCCCCCTGGTTTGGAAACACTTTGAGAACTAAGTAGGCTAAAGCAATATTCACAGCAGATGCCACCGTTAAGGGAATGATCATCATAGAGAATAGGGGCCAACCCTTGAGAGGTAGACCCAAAAGCTCACTAATGGGCACATTGATTAAAGCTGCTACGGGGCCATTTAAAATCACTGCGGCAACTATCGCCGCAAGCCCATTGATCCTGCGGTAGATAAGTCCCACTAGATAGACAAAGATCCCCATCTGTAGAGCAACGATCATATGCATCACCACGGTCAAGGGAAACCCGCTGGTGATCGCAGTTAGCATATGGCCCAAACCACCCACCAGAGCACCGGCTTCTGGTCCTAGGTAAAGGGCGGCAAAGTATCCCGGTGCAGAATCCAGGGCAATGGAACCTTGGAATTTCACCAATGATCCTATCGCTGATAGGGCGATGAGAATCCCGCACTGGCACAACAATCGGACCCGAATATGTTGTCTCACTTTTCAATTCCCTCCCTAGCCACCACACCCTGTTCATAGTAGTGTTTAATCTCCCTCATCTCCGTAACTAGATCCGCCATGTCGATTAATTCCTGGGGAGCATACCGACCGGTAATGATCACCTCGACCCAAGGTTTCCTGGCTTTGAGTATCCGAAGGACTTCTTCCACGGAAAAGAGCTGGTAATACAAGGCGATATTGAGTTCATCCAGCACCACCACCTCATACTCACCTTGCCTTAGGATCTTTGCACATCGTCTAAGGCCTTCCTGGGCAAGCCTAATATCTTCCGGTTCCGGCTCCCTGTGAATAAAACAAGCCCGTCCAAACTGCTGCATCAAAAGCCCCGGCAAAAACTCCCCGGCCCTTGTTTCGCTATACTTCATCCCCTTCACAAACTGCACGAAGAAAACACGTTTTCCGGCACAAATAGCCCTCAGGGCCAAACCAAGGGCTGCCGTGGTTTTTCCCTTGCCGCATCCTGTGTAGACATGGACATATCCCTTCTGCTCCACCAACTCCACCCCTTCGGTAACAAACTACTCTTCTTCATATGGAACAAGGCGCCGCATATAGTTAGCCTCCCGTTCCTTTACTAACTCAACTAAACATCCCGGGGGGATCTGAAAATGCCACCGCGCATCCACCCCCAAGCCCAAAAGGTGGGTAATGGCAGAACAGATCACCCCACCGTGGGAGATTATTAGGTAAGTGCCCTCGGACTCTAAAGTATCCAAAAAACCGGTGACCCGCTGGTGAAACCTAAGGAAGCTCTCACCCTGGGGAATCTGGTAATGGATGTAATCCTCGGTCCAACACTGCCACTCCTTTGGATAGGCCCCTGCGGCCTCTAGATAAGTACTCCCCTCAAAGACCCCAAAGCCCATCTCTGCTAGGGCTGGCTGGATCTCGATTCCCTTTCCTAAGTGCTTAGCTACTGATTCCGCTAATCCAAGAGCCCGAGGCCGGGGACTGGCGTAGATCCGGTCTATCTTCTCTCGGGCTAGAAGCTCTAACACATGGGCGTTTTGCCTAAGGCCCAGGGAAGTATACGGACTACAGGTGGAGCCAAGGTACCTTTGCTCTTGGTTTGCCTGGGTTTGACCATGTCTTACCAAAATAAACCTCATGGGAGCATCCTCCAATACAGGGTGAATAGAAAGCAGGTCTGACTAAACTCAATCACGAATCCGATCGTATCCCCGGTCATACCACCAAGCACCTTGTTTATCTTGCGCGTAATGAGTAAGGTAGCAGCCAAAGCTCCGCACATTCCCACTAATCCTAGGGGATAGGCGATCAAACAGAACAAACTGGTCACCACTAGGTTAAGCAGGACAGTCCTCCCATCGGCTTGCTCAACAAAGACCTTGCCCATCCCCTCGGTGCGCGCGTACTTGCTTAATGAGGCGGCCACCACACCGGCGCATCGACCCACCACCGGCATAAGTAACAAGACCCGAGCATCTAAGTATTTTGTCAAAGTGATGTTGCTAATTAACACAAGCAATAGCCCCAATCCGCCAAAGGTCCCAAGTCGACTATCCTTCATGATCTCTAGGATTTGCTCCCTGGACCGATAGCTACAAACCCCATCGATGGTATCTCCTAGCCCATCAAAATGAAGACCCCCGGTCACCCACAAATACACCGCCCAGAGGATGATGCTGGCCACATCCTGATGGAAGACTAGCCTAAGTTGTGCTACCAGATATAGGATCAATCCGATCACAAGACCCACCAAGGGCATCAAACGTATACCCCAGACAAAATCCTCTTCCCTAAAGTCATGGCTTGAGCCAACGGGTAACCGCGTCATGAAACTTAGCATAAACAGGAAGCCCTTCATTGCTGACCCCATTTCAACTTTACCGGCAACCCGGATACGATTAAGTACACCTCATCGGCTGCCTGGGCCAAGTACTGATTAACGCGCCCGGCAACATCCCGAAATATCCGACCCAACCGGTACGGAGGCACCAACCCCATGCCCAGTTCATTGGTTACTAGGATCAGATCCTTATGTTGGTTTCGTACCAGTTCCACAAGCGCGCCCACTTCCCCCCTGACCATGTCCTCCACTGGGCCTAGTTCTGCCATGGAACACCGCTCGAAATCTAGTTTTGATTCAAGAAGCAAGTTAGATACCATAATGGTCACACAATCTAAAAGCAAGGTCCCTGCCTGGTGAAAGTCATCGTTTCCTAGGAGCAGCTCAAACCCCCGGTACATCTCTACCGTCTGCCAAGTCTTCGGTCTTGCCTGTTGGTGAGCTTGGATCCGGGACCTCATTTCCTCATCTGTAGCTACGCTTGTGGCAATGTAGAGCACTGTCCCCTCCCTCCTGCTTGCCAATTGCTCAGCGAAGGTGCTCTTACCACTTCTCGCCCCTCCTGTCACCAATGTTATGCTTCCCACGGATATCCCTCCTGTACTGTTTCGGGCACAATATAGGGGACGGGTCCCTCACCGTAGAGCAGTTTGACCTCAACGCCATACACCCGACTAATATTTTGCCTGGTGAGTACTTTCTCCGGCACATCCCAAGCCACAATCCGACCCTGGTCCAGCAGCATGATCCGATCCGCATAGCGACCAGCCAAATTCAAATCGTGGAGGGTCATCACCACAGTAATCTTTTGGGTACGGTTAAGCTCCCTACACAGATCTAAGATATTAATCTGGTGCTTGATATCCAATTGGGAGATGGGCTCATCCAAAAGTAAAATCTGCGGCTCTTGGGCTAGGGCCCGGGCAATAATCACCCGTTGTCTCTCTCCCCCACTGATCTGGGTGATGTTTTTCTCCCGCAGATGCCAGGTTTGGGTGTGTTCCATGGCGCGCCTGGCTATCTTTAGATCCGTGGTAGATTCACCCCTAAAGGAACTTTGGTAGGCGTATCTACCCATGAGGACCACATCATACACCGAAAAGTCAAATGCCCCAAAGACCCCCTGGGAGACCACTCCCATCTGTTTAGCCAAATCCCTGTGAGCCATGGCACCAAGATCATTACCTTCGAGGAGAACCTTACCCCGTCGGGGTTTTAGCAAACGACACAGGTTCTTTAGCAGGGTGGTCTTGCCACAACCGTTAGGCCCTAGGACACCCACCATCATCCCCCGATTGATACGAAAGTTCAGATCATAGAGGACTTGCTCTTGCCCATAGTCAAAACTAAGGTCACACACATCAACATATCCCACTGCCTCACCCCTATTTCGTTCGCCTTAGCAGGTAAAGAAAAAAGGGTCCACCAAAGAGCGAGGTAACAACCCCCACAGGGATCTCTACCCCTTTGATGGCTGTTCTAGCTAAGGTGTCACAAAGTAATAGGAAAATCCCACCGCCCACCGCTGTGGTAGGTAGTAACATGCGATGATCAGCACCAAAGATCAAACGACACAGGTGGGGTACAATAAGACCCACAAAACCAATGATCCCACTGACCGATACGGCACAAGCCGCTAAAAAGGAAGCCGCGATCAAAACGATCTTTTTCACCCTCTCCACGGGTACCCCCAAGCTTTGGGCATCCTCCTCCCCCATCACCAGTGCATTTAGCTCCCTAGCTTGGCTCAAAAGAATCCCTGTGCCAATGACCATTGGCACCAGTACCACCCAAACCTGTTGCCAGTTAGCGCCGTTGAAGCTTCCCATGGTCCAGGTGACTACCCGGGCCAGCTGTTGGTGATTAAACAGCATCAACAGGGAGATGGCAGAGGATAAAATTGAACTGACCACGATCCCTGCTAGCAAAATGGAGGTCGTAGACACTCGGTCGCCTGTGACTGCCAATTTATAGACCAAAGCCGTGGTACCTAGGGCGCCACAGAAGGCAAAAACAGACGTGGTGCCAAGGCCTAATAGTCCCTGATTTAATCCTAAGACAATACCCAGGGTAGCCCCAAAGGCTGCTCCCGTGGAAGAACCCATCACATAAGGATCAGCCATGGGATTACCAAACACCCCTTGCAAACAGGTACCTCCAAGGGCCAATGCTGCACCCACAATTGCCGAGAGAAGGATCCTTGGCAGGCGGACATTTAGGACAATGAAAATATGGCTGCCCTTGATTTCAGGGCAATCCTTTGAGAGCAACCAACTACCCATAATCCTTGCTACATCCCGCACTGGGATCTTCACCGTACCCACTCCGGCAGCAGCAAGCATCAACCCTGCCAAGGCGATACACAGCATCAGCAAATAAGTGTGGTATACGCTTCTTTTTGTCACATAAGACATCGATATCACCGTCAGAAGCCGAGTCTATCTACCCGATCCGGATGAAATAGTCCAACAAGCACCCGCAGTCCCTCATCGAGTGCCCTTGGTGCGGCCCTTTCAATCACGTCTTGATCAATTACTAGGTAGTTTTTGCCTGTTAGGGCGGATAGCACCCGGTAGTTGTCATTTGCTAACATGGTATCCAAATTGAAATCATTACCAAAGATATAGTCGGGGTCATGTTCGATCAATCGTTCTAAGCTGTAGGACCAACCTTCCACATCATCAGCCACGTTTACAGCACCCGCAAGGGCAATTAACCTAGAGATAAAGGTATCACGTCCTGCCGTGTACTCACCCCACTGACCCGTTCCCACCACATAGTAAGCAGTGGGTCGATCCTCTAACGGTATGTCCTGCAAAATATATTCGGTTCTCGCTGCCTTCGACTTCATGCTGGCCACCAAAGCCCGGGCCTCGTAGTTCTTGTTAAACAACATACCTAGATCCAACATGTAACTGTAAATACCAGAGACATCCTCCGGCGATTTGCGGGCAATAGTCATAATTCCCGCTGCCTTCAGTTGCTTGAGGATCTCCTCTTTGAAATGGGTCTCCGCGATCACCGCATCGGGCTCTAAGCTCAACATAAGCTCCAGATCCGGTTCATCCAAAGTACCCACCAGCGGAATGTTCCCCACCTCTGCGGGATAATTGCAGTAGGTGGTTCTACCCTTAATCCGATCTCCTACTCCAAGAGCAAAGAGCTTCTCCGTAACCCCCGGTGCCAGGGAGATAACACTTTTCACATCCTCCCCGATCACGTACCCTTCCTGGGTCTTTAACGGATAGACTACCTCTGGGTTACTTAAAGCGGTTATGTGAGTACCGTCGAAGCTTACTTGGTAGTTGATGGTCTCCAGCACAAAGCTAAGGGGTACGTAGGTCTTTTCCTCCTGGGTAAAGGCCCTTTCCGCTAAGGTAAGGGCAAGATCATTTACCTGCACCTGATTAGACTCTAATACAAAGCGAATCTCGACCTCAGCATTTGCCAAAATCACCGCCTCATCCGCCCGCTTGACAGTAAGACCTAATTCCTTAAAGTGTTCCGCATTAACAAAGGGGACCTTTTCTATGAACTTTACATCGAAGAGGTATTCCCGTCCGTCTATACTAACTAACTGTTCCGCCCCAAAGGCAACAGTGGAAAAGACTAAGAGCATAATCAATGGAATAAGTAACTTTCGATTCATCTTGGATTCTCCCTTACAATGGTTCTTGTCCTTCAAATCTGCGTTAAAGCTGCTAGTAACCGCTGGTTATCCTCCCTGGTTTTCACCGCCATTCTGTAAAACTCTCCACCAAGTCCCACAAAGTCCTCACAGGTTCTGATGTATATCCCTGCCTGTAGTAGCCTGCTTTGCAGAACTGCAGTTGCTGCGTTTTGGTACTTAATTAGATGAAAGTTGCAGTGACTGGGAAACACCTGAATACTACGAATAGCCATCAGCCGGCGATACAGATAATCCTTTTCTGTACGGAACCATTCCTTAGTTGTTTTGAGATACTCCTCATCATCAACCACACAGGCCAAGGCCTTTAGAGCCAGTTGGTTTACTGTCCAAGGTTCCTTGTAGACTCTCATCTGGGCGATTATCTTTGAATTTGCTACCCCGTATCCTATTCGAATCCCTGGCATGGCATAAAACTTGGTCATCGACCGTAGGACAAACACTGGATATTCCTTGATCAGCCCCCAAGGCATCCCTACGCCTCCAAAGTCCACGAAGGACTCATCTATGAAGAAATGACACCCACTAGCCTTTTGAAAGATGGCTGCAAGCCCGCTGGGTGAAAGATATGACCCGGTGGGATTATTGGGGTTGCAAAGTACAATCACATCGGGTTTCACCTGCCGGATCTGTTTGTGAAGTCGTGCCAGATCGACTTGAAAGTTGTCTGCCGCCTGAAGCACATGATGGTAAACCTCTGTCCGGGCCAAGCGAAAGGCCCGTTCATACTCAGTCATCCCCATAATAGCCGCCATGTTTATTCATACTTTCCCTCCTACAACAACACCAGAAAACACAAAGTACCGAGCACCTGGGCACCATAGGTGATCCGAATTGCCTTCCTGATATCTTCTTCATCTGGGGTTCTGGTGAAATCCCCAATGGTGGGTTTGTGCACCACCTGTCCAAAATAGGTATTGCTTCCTCCCAACTGAATCTGTAGCAATCCTGCTACAACTGCTTCGGGATGACCGCTGTTGGGGCTCTTGTGTTTTCTGTGGTCCCTGTGCCAAATCCGCCATCCTGCCTTCAGATCTCCCCCAAGCAGTGCACCTGCGATTAACATGAGCAGGCTACCCACCCGGGCTGGAATGAGATTTACCAGATCATCTAGTTTGGCAGAGGCATAGCCAATCTCCCGGTAAGGCTCATGCACATACCCCACCATGGAGTCTAGGGTATTGATCGTCTTGTATAGATAGACAAGTTGCACCGGTACCTGAAACATGATCCCCAGGCCAATGAAAAAAAGGGGGGCCAAGACTCCATCAATGGTGTTCTCCGCCACCGTCTCCACCGCGGCTTTAATGATCCCCTGGCGATCTAGCTTTTGGGTATCCCGACCCACAATATGGGAAAGTTGGTACCGTGCCCCCTCAAGATCCCCTTCATGCAAGGCCCGATACACCTTCATTGCCGCAACCCTCAAGGACTTTGCGGCCAGGGAGCTGTAGAGGAAATAGACTACAAGCAACCTTTGAACTACTGGATGAACCAGTCTTGCCAACCAGAGCAGGAACGTCAAGATCATCAGGACAGTAAGCATCGTCAGCCCCGCAAGAACATAGCCTCCCACCTTCAAAGAAAGTCTAGAACATCTGATCAAACCCTCGTAGGTACTGATTACCCAACCGATGGCACAGACTGGATGGGGCCACCACAAAGGATCACCCAATAGGTAATCCAAGGCCACAGCCAAAGAAAGCAGGAGGCGCTGATCCATTGTTATAACCCCATGATTTGTTTCATTTTGTCTAGATCGATGTTGCCCCTGATGGCATCAGCCAATCGGTCATAGTCCAAATCTTTCGCTTCTAGATAGGGTAATACGCCTAAACAGGGTTTCGCCATGCGCTCTTGGATCAGGTCAATACCTGGTTGTAAAAGAAGCGGGTCTCCAATAAACTTGTTGATGATAAAGCCCTTAATTCGAGCTTGCTCCCCGGGGCTTAGTAGCATCAATGTGCCGTACAGGGCGGCAAAGACCCCACCTAAGCTGATATCGCCGACGAGAATCACTGGCGCATCCACCAGTTCTGCCAGCCCCATATTGACCAAATCATGCTCCCGTAGGTTGATCTCCGCAGGGCTACCCGCACCTTCAATGACAATCACATCGTAATCTTTGCTCAATTGGTCGTAGGCCTCTTTGACCACTTTTCTTAAGGCAGGCTTCTGTTCATGATAGTCCTGCGCACTCATGAAACCGACCACTTCACCGTTGATGATCAACTGACTTTGCTTTGGACCAGTAGGTTTAAGTACAATCGGGTTAATCTGATACGTTGGCTCCATGCCGCAGGCTGCAGCTTGAACTGCTTGGGATCTGGCGATTTCCTGGCCCGCTTTCGTCACAAAGGTATTTGACGCCATGTTCTGGGATTTGAAGGGAGCAACCCGGTAACCCTCCTGGTAAAAAATGCGACACAGAGCGGTGACCAGAAGACTTTTACCCACAGAGGAAGCAGTTCCTTGAATCATCATGCGTTTAGCCAACTTGTATCCTCCTTTCGTAACCTTTGGAACAATCCCATTTATCCTTCGAAATAGCTTTCTAGGAAAGGTTTGGAGGGTTGTCCAAGCAACCCTTGGAACAAAAAAAGACACATGAGGGTAGTCATGTGCCTGTTAATGATCAGCAAAATCACTAACTACATACTTCCCTCCGAAGTACTAGTTGTCCCTTTCCAAGGCAGGTCTCCTGACTTACAGTTCATCTTACTTTCCTTCCCTTCCCAGCATCTTGCCAGTGGTTCTGAAGGATTTCATCCCTGCATACAGTAGCGGGGGCTGTAGAGGATTCTAACCTCTTTCCCTTTTAAGCTTCGTTAAGAAAGCACCCTGAAAAGTATTCGGTTGTCAACTTATGGTTTTATGTTATCAGACTTCCAGACCTAAAGCAATAGGAATTTCAGAATGTGTCATTTCCATCGGCTTGTCCTAAGAATGCATGATGTAAGGCACTGGAAGACTTTTACCCATATGGTGAAGGTATAGACTAAGGAAGTGGGAGTTAGGATAAGCCCAGAGGTGGTTTCCATGGCCCATATAGTGATCGTGGGAGCAGGAGCGGCCGGAGCTGCTGCCGCTCAGGCCCTGCGCAACAGACTCGATGATACTCACCGACTAACCATCATTGAACAGGATGATGTGGTCTACTTTCAACCAACCTTTCTTTGGTTGATCACAGGCAGGAGAAAGCTCAGGGATACGGGGTTACCCGTAGGTCGTCTTCATACCGATGGCATAGAGGTTATTGTCTCCCGGGTGACAGACATTGATGTTGAACGTAATACCATTTACTACAATGAGAGTAGTCCTATGCACTACGACTATTTGATCCTCGCCCCCGGTGTGGACACATCAGGCAACGAAGATGAGAACCTGATGGAAACAGGCCACAACCTGTATAGCATTGAGGGAGCCGTAGCCATACGGGAGCAACTTCACAGGATGACCAGTGGAAGGATCATACTGATGGCCACATCAAGACCTTTTAAGTGTCCCCCGGCACTGTACGAAATGGCTCTCTTGCTAGCGGAATGGTTCCACAAGCGAGGCCTTCTCCATGTGGAACTCTGTGTTTATACACCCGAGACTACCCCCTTTGAACAGGCTGGCCCCAAACTAGGACAAGCCCTCATTCAGCTGTTGGAGGAACGAGGAGTCTTTTTGTTTACGGACCAGCACTATCTCGGGGTTGACCCCCAGCGTAAGACTGTACGATTCACAAATAGTGATGTCAGCTATGATCTTTTGATCTATATACCAACACATCGACCACCGGATTTTGTCAGGGACACAGGCCTGACAGATGAGTACGGATGGATGAATGTCGATCCTTTTACGTTAGAGACCAAATATTCCAACGTCTATGGAATTGGTGATGTAACGCGTATTACCCCTCCGTCGGGGATTGATCTGCCAAAAACAGGAGCCTATGCCCATTTCCAGGCGTGGGTCGCGGCGGATAATATTAATTCAAAACTCGCACACAAACCACCAGACCGCTTCTTCGGTGGGATAAGTGGTTGTATTATTGAGACATCGAGCAATAAAGCGGTTGCCATGTTCAATGATCTGTATAAAGAGGAACCCCAAACCGTAGTCTTTCCCGAAAGCCGATTCTGGCAGCCAGGTAAGTACCTAATCGAACGACTTTGGCGCAAGGAACACAACTAGGTATCCGGTACTGTTTTCCCAGCAAGATGTATTTAACATGCGGGCTGTGCACAAAGCACATCCCGCTAGCAACCATTAATGCTTACTTTGATATATCAGATAACCACCACCTGCTGTAAGCAAAACACCAACGACAACCAGGACCTTGGTAATGGTAGGTACTGCAGGCTTCAACTTAGTATCTACTCCAAAATGTGACATGCCCTGGTTAAGCTTATTCATAAGTTCGACATTACCCGCGTTGACCTTGTACCGGTCGTACGCCACGATAAAGGCAATTAATGCCAACGCGAGGCATATGATACCGATGACCTTATTATCCATGGTCATCCTCCTTTCTGGAAGTGTGTCTAACTATTTCCTCTTGTGATTATATCACCAATTCATCGAAAACTTAACCCATGTTATGCAAATCTAGCAGGAATAAAACAAGTTCCCGGTCCCTGCAACGCTGATGTAAGCCAAAGAACATAGAAGGCTATATTGTTACTGGAAATGTTAAAATGTGCAGAAAGCGACATGAAAATACTTCTGGTCAGTATACAAGAAAAAAGAACCCACCCCGTAAACCTGTCATTGAGATCACAACAACGAGGTTGGACTGTCGGTTCAACAGCCAAGCACCATGATAGATCCTTACAAAAATTCTATCACACATCGACCTAACTGGAGTACCCACCCTCAGATACAAGCTATATACAAAGGCGTATAACAATACTCTAGACCCTGCACCCTAATTGGTACTATCATCCAAACAAACAACATCATGCCCCAGAAGAATCAGGCTAAGGCAAGAGAAAACTGTGTTTAGGCAAACCTGAGACTAGCATCAAGTTTCTTCTCGTAACCCTCCTGTGTCGCTGCGTGGCAGTCTGGGCCAGAAGTAACCTTCTTCCTGGACTGGGCTAGGCTAGCGGACCCGCTTCAATTATATCAACGCAATATAACCGTTTTCGGGGAGTCAATCCGCGCACTCTTAACTTCAATTAACAGTCACCTTTACCAAGCTCTCATCGTAAAGTTGCTACCCAATTGTACCATAATTTGGATAGAAATGTTCTCCTATTCTTCTGTATAGAATGGGGAATACATAGACAGGTAGTCATGATAGGGCTCAATGATTATTACTTCAGCAGGATGATCACACTCTGCGTCAGATATTGTGCAATATTGACTTGTCCCACGTAATCAATCATCAGGAAGTACCCTGTATACTCCTAATGGCCTTTCCTAGTCTTCGTGCTCTGTTGCAGACACAAGGTTACACATCTCAATTGTGCCTGTATATAGAAATGTGCATAGCCTGCGCTGGTATCTCTCGACAGCTTCATGCTCATCCATCATAGGATTCCCAGTATTCCTCTATAAGATCCAACAAACCGGAACCACACCGATAACGAGTATCCTCTCAATAGTCACATCCTCTAGATCATCAGCTTTTCCGGTGGGATTGCACCTATGGGATAAAGCCAATCTTTCGATCTAGAGGTGTCCAGTAAAGCCATGAGTAATCTTTGGCCCCATCTGTGTTTAGCAATCGAAAACCTTAGGGAATGGCAGCTAAAGAGTCGAGACCTTCCCCCACGTTCTTCGTTTCGCGTTAATGATCGCACCATACCCGAGTTTCTCTTCTGCATAGATACCAGTAATTAGAGGGTATGCAGGGGCGAAGTTGCGGTCGTTTTTCGTTATTAAGTCCTTGCACTGTGCTGTATCACCCATCTATAAAAGCATAGGGCCAACCGCACTATAGCCTTTAACCTATATACCGCCTGGCTGGGCGAAGCGCTCAGCATATAGCAGACAGTATATGTGTCGTGTTTCAGGAAACACTTCCTTGATGGCGTTTTCAGATCAACCCATTTGGTCTGTGATACCCGGGTTAGACCCAAAGGCCTTTAGCTTATTCAACGGAATAAGGGTTACATTGCTCCCTTCTCGTGGGAGCTTTCTCATCTATGGTAACAAATCATGCGGTGACCCCTACCAAACTATAGCAAGCCCGATCAACAACAGTCCTTGTTGTTTTCCGATTGAGCATACTCCTTGACTAATTCCTTGTTAAACCATGAGAAGTGGGTTGTCAACGCCTGTGTTGCCTCCAAAAGGTCTCCTTTTTCTAAGGCCTCGGTAATCCGGCGATGTTCATTCAGAATCCTGGTTTGCTTATTACCTGCATAGCTTAATCCATAGAGGCTTTGACTATGCACGAAGAAGTCGTTAACCACCGATGCAAACATCTCGATCACTTCGCTATTAACGCAACGGAAAAAGGTCTCATGAAACTTGAGATCCACAACCCCAAATTCGTGGTCATCGTCTATTATAGTCTCCATTTCATCGAGGTTCTTTTTCAGTTGCTTCACTGTTCTTGCCCGTAAGCTTTCGTTACTACCAATGTATTGTATTAAGCCAAGCTCCATAATAGATCGAAGATGATGTAATTCCTGAAGCCCTTCAGGGCTAAAATATAAACCATAGGCGATGTTCTCGATAAATTGTGTCGGATCCACGTTCTTAACAATTGTGCCTTCTCTTCTACGGGCATCTACAATACCTAGGACAGAGAGACTCTTTACCGCCTCACGCACAGATGAACGTCCCACGCCGAAGATCGAAGCAAGATCCTCTTCGGATGGCAGCCTATCCCCGGGTTGCAGGTTTTGATGGATAATAAATTTTCGTAATTGCTCCGCTACTTGCTCATATAACGGACGCTTTTCCACAGCAAATGTTTCTAACAACGATCATCCCGCCCCCTTATGTAATCCTGATCGGGCTTTGCTAGCCACAGGACAGTGGCTCCAACTATAATGATATCGTATAACAGACTTTTCGGCTAGAACACATCCTGCAGCATCAGGATGTAGTCCAACCCTCAAATTCATATAGCCTGACTTACATAACAATCAACACTCTCAAGAACATCCTTGATTGACTGAACTTCCTCTTGGGTTGGTCCCGGATCGAGTTGCGCCAGATATGGTTCACACAGACCTCGAATCGAACAGGCAACTTTCACAACCCTAAGGAAGGTATTAATGGAAGCATCCCCACGAGTCGTAGACCGGACAAAATCCACCCAGCTATTGATCGCCTTTTGGTAGTGCTTAACCCGCTCAATATCCTTTGCCAACGCGGCCTGCCTCATTTGCACCAGTATACCCGGGAATACGTTGCTGATCGTGTTAACACCGCCGTCAGCTCCCATTAATAGGCTTGCTCCGAGGAGCTCATCACTTCCTTGAAAGACCTTGAAATCACGAAGCCTGTCATCAAGAATTAACCTAACCATGCGATCCATGTTCATTGCCGTATCCTTAATCCCGAGAATGCCCGGTATACGGCTTATTTCACCTAACAGATCAATACTCAAGGAATATCTGGTATAGCCAGGCGCATTATACAACATTAGAGGAATCGGGCTTTCACCTGCAATAGTCCGGAAATACTCAAGTAATTCTCCCTCGTTGTAGGTATAGTAGAACGGAGGTAGTAATACAGCCACATCGGCACCCCATTCGGCCACACGACGTACATTACCTATTGCCTGCTCCAAGGACGGAGAGGAGGCTCCCACATACACCGGTACCCTACTAGCTACGTGGTCCACAACCGCACATACCAGATCCTGGCATTGCCCCTTGGACAGGACTTGGTACTCACCACTAGAACCCAGCAGGAAAATTCCGTCAACCCCCTCACCAATAAGGTAGTCAGTGATTTTATGAGCACCGTTGACATCCACAGATCGATCCCTAGTAAAAGGAGTTATCATCGCTGGTACAACTCCACCAATACTTGTCTTTCTCAAAGCGCTTCACCCATTCTTCATTATCTAATTGTGTCTAGACTATCTTGTTTCTAGGTTCCGGCAGGACGAAGCCCTGCCGGAATCTGGCACATTACTCTTTCATCTGGAAATCGTTAACAATTGTGGTAAAGTTGCTCCGCAGCATCTCTACCGCTTGCACAACTGAAATCTCGCCCCGCAGAACCTTCTTCTGTACACTCTCCAGTATGGGGAATACGTTGGTGGCGATTTCACCCGGCCACATACCCGTCTGTTCCTTGTCTTCCTCTACGGGTTCATCCGCGAGGTAGTGGGTGATCCAAAGGACCATGTTCGGGTTATGGGTCATCGAATAGTCTCTGAAATCGTCTGAAAAAGCGGTGGAAATCGTACTTGGCGGATACCCCAACTCGATATTAAAGGCAGCTACGTTCTCTGGTTCAAACAAGAACTTAAGGAATTCCCAAGCCGCCCTTTGTCTTTCGTCCGAGTGTCCTGTAATCATCGCCCAGCTACGATAGTCCGGCTTACCCTTTTTCAGTGTTGTTGAATCATCCCATCTCATCATGGGAATAACAGTCATGGGACTTTCCAACTCGTTCCAAAGATTCTGTCGATAACTAGCATCAAAGGCAATACCTGTGTTGTGGGCATAGTCAAAGTTGGTGCCCGTCCATCCGACCTCCGCCCGGTAGGTCAACAGATTCCGCTGGGCCATCTCCACAGCCCAACTTAGCATCTCCTGCAATGGTTCTGGATCCGGCAATACTTCGTAGTCCTGGGTAATCAGTTTTACGTTTGTCTGGGAAAGAAGTGGCATATTTAACTGATGAATCGTCCACGGTACTGCTCCCCAACGCACAATGCGATCATTCTCATAACGTAAGATTTTTGAGGAATAGACCCTCAAATCATCCCGGGTCCAACCTGCTTGAGGGGGTTCTAGTCCAGCTTCCGCAAAAACAACCGGGTTATGAAAAGCACCCATAAGCTGCAACGTATACGGCAGGCTATAGATCCCTCCATCATCTGCATAGCGCAGTACATTTGGGAGGAAGTCCTCCAAAAAACCTGGCTCGTCCTCAGCAAACTGCGAAAGTTCCAAGAAGAACCCTTGGTTAATGTAACTATCATCCCATGCACCCGCACTATAGATAATATCGGGTGCTACTCCGGCTAGAATAAAGGGAATAAGATGTATATTACGATCTGAAAAGACCACTGTCACGGAGAAATAAGGCCACTAAAACGGTGTGAGAAGGCCACCTTCACGGAAGAGAAGTCCAGTCTATCTAATTACCTTGAACCAAGCCTATAA
>Ga0172382_10002205_pt1 | contig 33153 bp, 23 predicted proteins | sample Leawel138RmetaG_FD_122245 | JGI IMG/M metagenome (GOLD analysis project Ga0172382, IMG submission 122245) | Leachate microbial communities from a municipal landfill in Southern Ontario, Canada - Leachate well 138R metaG | ecosystem: Engineered > Solid waste > Landfill > Unclassified | place...
CGCTCAATGGGTTCAATTTCAATGTGGACTTTACCATATTGGCCGTGCCCACCTGATTGTTTTTTGTGAGCATATTCGACAATCCCGCTCTTTTTGGTAATCGTTTCACGATATGCAATCTTTGGTAAGCGGGTATTAATAGTAATCTTTTGTCGCTCTTGAACTTTATCAAGAATCTGATTGAGGTGTAATTCACCCATTCCGCTAATAGTAGACTCACGTGTTTCATCGTTGTATCTGATTTGGAATGTGAGATCCTCTTCAGTGATACGATATAAACTTTCGTTCATCTTATCTTCCGATTTTTTATCTCCAGCTTCAATGGCTAAGGAGTATACCGGAGATGGGATTCGTAATGGTCTAAAAGTAAATGAAGTATCAGTTGAGACTAATGAAGCGTTGGTCGCTGTAATGGAACTACGGGCAATAACACCAATATCTCCAGCAACAAGTTTATCAGTTTCAATAAGCTTTTTACCAACCATTCGAAAGACTTTTCCAGCTTTCTCTTTTTTCCCCATCTCTGGGTTATAGAGTTCTGTATCACCACTAATTGAGCCACGAACAACTTTGACGTAGGCTAATTTACCACTGAATTGGTCAATGGTTGTTTTAAACACATACGAGGCAACAGAACCACTTTCACTTACTTCAATAGCTTTCTCTTCTTCGTTCTCAATAATAAACTCTTCTTTACCTAAAGGAGAGGGGAATGATTCACTGATAAATGTCAGTAAATTTGCAATCCCGGAACCTAAGGCAGAACTACCAGCAAACACTGGGACAATTGAGTTATGATCAAATGCTAATGTTAAACCAGAGCGAATATCTTCAATAGAGAGTGTCCCCTCTTCAAAGTACTTCTCCATCAGTTCATCTGAGCCTTCAGCAGCAGCTTCAATTAAAGCTGATTCATACTCTTCGACTAACGAAGCAAACTCTTGGGGAATCTCACCAACACTCTCTTTCTCTCCTGCATGTAAGAAATAGGCTTTCTTTTCAATCAGGTTAATGACACCTTTAAAGTTTTCAGCACTCCCCATAGGGATGGTGATTAACACATAGTTGGCATCGAGTTGTTCTTTGAGATGGTCAAAACCACTGAAAAAGTCGGCTCGTTCACGATCTACTTTATTCATAAACACTGCACGAGGCTTATTTCGGTCATTGAGTCGCTTCCACAACTTAATGGTCTCAATTTGAGCACCATCACGTGCATCAACAGTCACAATAGCCGATTCACAAGAACGAAATGCCCCAACAACTTCTCCAATGAAGTCGGCAGTTCCGGGAGTATCGATAAAAGTGAGACTCTTGTCGTTATACGAGAGGTTGGCCATTGCAGCGTGAATTGAGATTTTTCGCTGAATCTCCTCCTCGGTGTAATCACTCACAGTTTTACCCGATTCGACAGATTCAAATCGGCTAGTTACACCATTTTGGAACAGTATCTGCTCAAGCAAAGAGGTTTTACCTGTTCCATTGTGACCAACAATGGCAATGTTTCGAATGTCACTACTTTTTACGCTCATACATCCTCCTAATATAACTAAAGTCACAAAAGACTCAAAAAATATACTAAGGTCAAAAAAACCTATTGTCAAACAATAACGACGTTATGACTCTTTTGGTGCAAAGTGGGAAAATTCCATAGTAAATGTTCCCCTCCCTTGGGTAGAGCTCCGTAAAGCCGTTGAATAACCAAATAATCGAGCCAGTGGAGCTTGGGCAATCACATGATCACCAGTTACGCGACTCTCCATCGATTGAATTAACCCACCTCGGGAGGTGATATTACTCATCACATCTCCCACATATTGAGAGGGGACTGTGATATCTACATTCATCACTGGTTCTAATAACACAGGCTCTGCATCTCGTGCGGCTGACTCAAAACAGAGAGCTGTTGCTGCCTCATATGCAAAGGATGAAGCAGTTAACTCATTGTATTGAACACTCTCGATGGTCACTTCAAGATCGATGACTTCATAACCGTAGCGTATACCACTACTCAGTGAGTTTTGAATACCTCGATGTATAGCATCTAAGAATTCAGAGGGTAACTCTTTCGTTGTTACCTTTGAAATAATGTGAGTTCCCTCTTTTTGAGCTAATGGTCGCAGTGAGAGTGTGACTGTTGCACTGTGTTCTTTTCCTGCCAATAGACGCTCATAATGTTCAGTTTTAGTAATTGATTTGGTAATTGATTCACGATAGGTAACTTGTGGATCACCAACACGAGCTTTTACTTTCATCTCATCGGTGAGGCGAGTCTTTAAGACCTCTAAGTGTAACTCGCCCATACCACTGATCACCAACTGTCCTGTATCTTTATCCTCTTTCCAAAAGAACGTTGGATCTTCTTGAGAGAGAATTTGTAGTGAGTGTTTTAACTTATCTTGATCACTGAGGGTATTCGGTTCAATGGCCACTGAGATAACTGGCTCAGGGAACCGGATCTCTTCAAGTAGAATTTGCGACGCTTCATTTCCGATAGTATCTCCAGTTTGCGCCCCTTTAAATCCAATAATAACACCAATGTCTCCACATGAGAGAGTATCTAATGCTTCAGGGCGATTGGCGTGCATCCGAACTATACGGTTAATCCGTTCTCGTTTCTTTTTGGTAATATTCATCACAGCAGTCGCTTTTTTGAATTGTCCTGAATAGACTCGGACAAAGCAGAGAGCTCCCGCTTCTCGATCGTGGATAATTTTAAAAATGAGAGCAAGAGGAGGACCGTTGGGATCGTGAATAACATCAACTTCTTCATCCTTTTTCACATTGATTCCCTTTAAGGGGGGGATATCAAGTGGGGAAGGAAGAAGTTGTACAATTCCATCTAACAGTGTTTGTACTCCAATATTTTTAAGTGAAGCACCAACAAACACAGGTAATAACTTTCGTGCAATAGTTGCTTTTCTAAGGGTTTGATACACCAAGGTGTGATCAATTTCCTCTCCTGCAAAGTAAGCTTCCATGATCTCATCGTTATGAGAGGCTACTGCATCTATGAGTTTATCATGCCACGATTGGGCAATGTCTTGATGTTCAGTAGGAAGATCACTGACAGTCATGCTGCTTCCTAAATCACTAGGTTCGAATGTGATCATCTTTTGGTTCAACACATCAATAAGACCGCTGAAACTTTGCTCCGAACCAATCGGGAGATAAAGAGGAACTGCATTGATATTGAATTTTGTCTCAATTTCTTTGATAACTCGATAAAAATCGGCACCAAGGCGATCCATTTTATTGACAAAGACGATGCGTGGTACTGAGTAGGTATCGGCTTGTCTCCATACTGTCTCAGTTTGGGGCTCAACACCACTGACACCACACACCACAGCCACAGCACCATCTAACACTCTAAGAGAGCGTTCTACTTCGGCTGTGAAGTCGACGTGTCCTGGGGTGTCGATAATATTGATTTGGTGCTCTTTCCAAAAACAGGTGGTAGCAGCACTTGTGATGGTGATACCTCGGTTTTGCTCTTGCTCGAGATAATCCATCGATGCTTCACCATCATCGACTTCACCAATGCGATAGTTTTCACCAGTATAAAACAAGATGCGTTCGGTTGTAGTCGTCTTTCCCGCATCAATGTGAGCCATAATTCCTATATTTCTAATGTGTGAGTCGTCCATAGTGTGTATCCTTATCGAACAGAAGATACCACAAAAAGAGGATTTAGGTAAGATGAGGACCCATAAGGGGCGTTATCGTTGTTTTAAGGCTCGTAGTGAGTTTAAAATTGCCAATAAAGCGACCCCTGTGTCGGCAAAAACAGCCAACCACATCGAAGCTAGACCAAAGGCGCCTAAGATCATCACAATTATCTTAATTCCAATGGCCAAGGTGATATTTTGTTTCACAATATGCATTGTGTAACGGCTGTGACGAATTGCTTTAGGGATGTGTAATAGTTGATCACCCATAACAACAACATCACTCGATTCAATGGCTGCATCAGAACCAATACCACCCATGGAAATACCAACATCACTTAATGCTAATACTGGAGAGTCATTCATTCCATCTCCAACAAAGACAACACTCTCTTTGCTCTTTCTTTGGGCAATGGCTTTCTCTACAATAAAAAGCTTATCATGAGGAAGTAAGTTCCCTTCAAAGGTAGTAATACCTAATCGAGCAGCCACATGGTTCACTGAAGAGTGATCATCACCACTTAAGATCCCTATGGTAGAAACACCTAAAGCTTTGAGCTCTTTCATCATTTCAGGAGCTTCTTCTTTCATAACATCACTGAGAAAGAGAGCCCCAATGTAGTGATGATCAATGGCAACATAGACCACAGTTGATGATTGTTGTTCAATTGAGGCAATCTCTTGGTCACTTATGTCTTGGATAAAGAGGCGTGAGCCAATGTGAATGATATGTGAATCTACTTTTCCAGTAATCCCTTTACCTGAAATTTCTGATACCTCGGTAGCCTGAAAAAGAGGTAACTCGCACGAAGAGGTAATAGCTGAAGCAATAGGGTGGTGTGAGTGTGCTTCTAACGAGGCAGCGTATCGGATAATCTCTTGTTCGCTTAATGAGGTATTGTTTACTTCTACATGTGTGACATGAAACACCCCTTTGGTCAGTGTTCCTGTTTTATCTAAAAAGAGAGTTTTCACTGAGGCAAGTTTTTGTATCACATCGCCCCCTTTCACTAACACTCCTAGGCGACTGAGACCCCCAATTCCACCAAAAAAGCCGAGAGGGACACTAATAACTAATGCACATGGACATGAGATCACTAAAAATACTAATGAGCGATAAACCCAAGTTGTTAACTCACCTTGGTTAAATAGAGGTGGTAACAAAGCAAGAGCTAAGGCTAAAAAGACTACAATAGGGGTGTAGTAACGGGCAAAGGTGGTGATAAAACGTTCAGTTTGCGCTTTTTTAGTAGAAGCCTCTTCTACTAAGCGAAGCATCGTAGCCACTGTTGAATCTTCATAGTTTGTAGTAGCTACTGCTTCAAGCACTCCACTACCGTTAATTGAACCACTTAAAAGATGATCGTCAATAGTGACACCTTTTGGAACTGATTCACCAGTAATAGCTTTCGTATCGACAAACGAGTTACCTGAAACAACTTGGGCATCGACTGCTACTTTTTCTCCAGCTTTAATTAAGAGTCGATCTCCAACAACTATTTCAGAGGGGTGTACTTGGGTAAATTCACCTTGGCGAAATACCGTAGCGCTTAAGGGCCTTACATCAATCAACGAGCTAATAGAGGCTCTGGATTTTCTTATTGCAAGATGTTGAACATACTCTCCCGCTTGATAAAATGCCATAACAGCGACAGCTTCATTATAATCGCCAATGATAAAAGCACCAAAAGTGGCAATCGTCATCAAAAAATATTCATCAAAAAGCTTTCCTCGAACAATATTTCTCAGTGCCCGAAAAACCACATCATATCCACTTAACAAATAAGAGAGGATAAACAGTATAAAAGAGTATTCAAAGGTTATCACACTACCAATAAGTAGCAGTGTCAAAGAAGCTCCTAAGCGGAGTAATAAGAGGTGGGAGTGATCATCACTGTGATGATGCTCATCTCGATCACGAGAGGCATGTTTTTGGGTAATAGAGGCCTCTGGCTCCTCTTTGAGAATGGTATCTTTAATCAATTTTTCAAAATGTGGATTTGTCTCAAAAGAAGAAGAAATAATTAATGTATTGGTAGCAACATCAATAGAAGAGGCAACCACGCCATCAACTTTTTTGATCGCATCTTCAACATGTAATGCACACACAGCACAGTCTATTCCCTTAATGTTGTACGTATACTGATGAGCCATTGCTATCTCCTAAATATGAAAATATGATTGTACGTTCATATAAAAAGTATCGATTTATCCCCTCTATGTCAAGACTTTAAGTCCTCCCTTCTTGAACAAACACCCATCAATTGGCATAGTGTGCCTACTGGGGGAAATTATGGCTACATACATACATGAACCATCAAGAACATTTAGTGAATATCTGTTAATTCCACGCTATTCAACCAAAGAGTGTACACCCGATGCGGTAGATATCTCGGTCCCTTTAGTGAAATTCCATAAAGGGGAAACACCATCACATAAACTCAACATTCCACTTGTTTCTGCCATCATGCAATCGGTAAGTAATGACACATTAGCTATTGCATTAGCAAAAGAGGGAGGCTTGTCCTTTATCTTTAGTAGCCAATCAATTGAGAGCCAAGTAGAGATGGTCCGAAAGGTGAAACTTCACAAAGCGGGCTTTGTGACCAGTGATTCAAATATTATGCCTCACCAAACTCTCAGTGATTTGATCACACTCAAAGAGCGCACATCCCACTCAACGGTTGCTGTTACTGATGATGGAACTGCTCATGGGAAGTTAGTCGGTATTGTCACCTCACGAGATTATCGAGTTCATCGGATGGATGCACGTACCCCCATCAGTGAATTTATGACTCCATTAGAACATCTTGTGTATGGAAACGATGGGATGAGCTTAACTGAAGCGAACGATATGATTTGGGATCATAAGCTCAATGTGCTTCCTATTGTCGATAGAGATGGAAACTTATGTTCATTAGTGTTTCGTAAAGATTACGACTCACACAAACAAAACCCCTTAGAACTACACGATCATGCAAAACGGTACATGGTTGGAGCAGGGATAAATACCCATGATTATGAAAAGCGTGTTCCCGCCCTTATTGAAGCGGGAGCCGATATCTTTTGTATCGACTCATCAGAAGGGTTTACTGAGTGGCAACAAGAGACAATCTCTTATATCAAAAAGAATTACGGTGATGATGTAAAAGTGGGAGCGGGGAACATCGTTGATGCTGAAGGGTTTCGATTTTTAGCTGCCAGTGGGGCTGATTTTATTAAAGTAGGTATTGGTGGTGGATCTATTTGTATTACTCGTGAAACAAAAGGAATTGGGCGCGGACAAGCTTCAGCATTGATTGAAGTTGCTCAAGAGCGTGATGCGTATTACAAAGAGACAGGAATCTACATCCCCATTTGTAGTGATGGTGGTATTGTCCACGATTATCATCTCACTTTAGCTTTAGCTATGGGGGCCGATTTTATTATGTTAGGACGCTATTTTGCCCGTTTTGACGAATCTCCTACCGAAAAAGTCTTTGTGAATGGACAATATATGAAAGAGTATTGGGGAGAAGGATCTAACCGTGCTCGTAACTGGCAACGCTACACAGCCGATAAAGAGGGGCGTCTCTCTTTTGAGGAGGGAGTCGACTCATATGTTCCGTATGCTGGTTCGTTAAAGCACAATGTGGGAACAACCTTATCAAAAGTAAAATCGACGATGTGTAACTGTGGAGCCCTTAATCTAAACCAACTTAAAAAGAACGCAAAACTCACTGTGGTCTCCTCCACAAGTATCGTAGAGGGTGGGGCACACGACGTTGTTCTTAAAGAGCAATATAGTTCTTAACTAAAAAGTGAATAGCCACTTGACGAACTTTCACTAGCATGATAGGTTTTTTTCGTTGCCTATGCGGGGGGTTAGCTCAGCGGGAGAGCTCCTGCCTTACAAGCAGGAAGTCGTGGGTTCAAATCCCTCACCCCCCATACACACCACACAAAGAGTAGATTCGTCTACTCTTTTTTTATATTCATCGTAGAAACACCACCTAAAGTGTTCTTGTGCATGAAGTGCTATTTGAGTATGCTTAAGTGCATGAACGAACAACTAAAGAACATATTAGAGAGTATTGAACAGACGTTACACAGTTGTCATCGAACAGATACAGTAGATGTACTTGCTGTGACAAAAACACACCCCCCTGAAGTAATCAAAGATGCTATCGAAAGTGGACTCACGTTATTAGGGGAGAACCGTGTTCAAGAAATTGAGTCTAAATTTCCTATTGAAGATAAAGAGTATTCACTTCATCTCATTGGCCATCTTCAATCAAACAAAGTGCGTAAAGTACTTCCATATGTCGATGCAATCGACTCAGTCGACTCTCTAAAATTACTTAAGTTAATTGACAAAGAGGCCAAACGCATTGAAAAAATAGTCCCTATTCTCTTTGAGATAAATACCTCATTAGAGAGTGCTAAAATTGGATTTACCGATGAGAAAGAGTATTTTAAGGCTCTTGAAGTAGCATCTGAACTTTCACATATACAGGTAAAAGGTCTTATGACTGTAGGACCCCTTAGTAGTGATGAACAAGTGGTCCGTTCAGCTTTTGCCTCACTAAAAGAGTTACAACATAAAAGTCAAACAGCCTTTCCTCAATTAGATTTTACGACCCTCTCGATGGGAATGAGTTATGATTATCTATGGGCAATTAAAGAGGGATCAACAGTAGTTCGTCTCGGATCAGCTTTATTTGGTAGTAGGAGTTACACATGAAAAAAGTAGTGGCAGTGATTGTTCTTTTTGCGTGTGTCTCAACGATGCTCTTTAGTGATTACACACCGTATGAGCGAACTGAATTTCCATCATGGTCGTTAAAGCTCCGCCGTTTTGAAACACTCACCTTTGGGGCATTACCAATTACATTAGGCATTACAACTCTTGCATACTCTACTGCATTAACTTTAGGTTCTTCCACTTTTATGACGATCCTCTCAAAGACTCTTTTGCTGTATTAGGGGTAGCTGTAGGAAGTGCTTTAGTTGTCGCTTTAGCCGACTATATTATTGGAGAGATGCAAAAACGATGAGTGAAAAACAGTTCACCCATACCCTTATTGTCGAAAAAGAGGATGAGGGGACTCGTATTGATCTTTTTTTCACTCAACACATTCAAGAATTCAACCGCTCTTTAGCTCAACAAGAGTCAACACAATTTTTTATCAATAACTCTTTGGTTAAAAAAAGTAAAAAAGTAAAAGAGGGGGAAAGAGTAACTGTGAATTACACCCTCACACTATTTGAAGGTTTAGTTGCACAAGATCTCCCACTGAACGTCATCTTTGAAGATGACGATCTGTTCATCATTAACAAAGAACAAGGGATGGTTGTCCACCCTGGAAATGGGAATAAAGAGAACACCTTAGCTAATGCATTAGTGCATCGCTATGGCTCCTCCTTTTTTGAAATCATTGGTGATGAAGATCAAGATGAGCTCTCTCTTCTTCGTCCTGGGATAGTCCATCGATTAGATAAAGAGACCAGTGGCATCATGGTGGTGGCAAAAAATAGGGCGACTCATGAAACATTAAGTAATATGTTTAAACATCGAAATATTGAAAAGTATTACATTGCCATTGTCAAAGGGAGAGTCATCCCCCAAGTTGGTGTTATTACCTCTCTTATTGGACGAGATGTGCGTAATCGCAAGCGCTTTAGAGTTACAACATCTTCAAAAGGGAAAGAGGCAATCACAGAATACCAAGTGCTTCGTCAATACGATGGGTATGCGCTACTGAGAATTCACCTCATCACAGGAAGAACTCATCAAATAAGAGTCCACATGAAATCTTTAGGACACCCCATTGTTGGTGATACACTGTATGGTAGATCATCAGAGCATAGTGAAATGATGTTACATGCTCTTTCACTAGAGTTTATTCACCCCACCACAAAAGAGAACAAAAGATTCATTGCACCGCTACCTAAGCGGTTTGTTCATTTTCTAAGTAAGTACACTTGGATGGCTTAATTGAGCCAAGTCATCACTTGCAACTGCTTCGATAAGATCGTGGTTAAAGAGTTTCTCTATTTTAAGTGCACTCAGAGTTCCATGACCAGGGCACACTAAAAAACGTTCATCTAACGTAAGCAGTTTCTCTTTAATCCCTTTTAACAGGAGCGCTTTTTCTGTTACCCCACGAGTGGAACCAATTTTACTCGCATGTAAAGCATCTCCGGTAAACAGTGTTGAACCAATGCGATAGACAAATGAGTCGATGGTATGACCAGGAAGGTGAATCGCCTCTACTTCAATGTTACCAAGAGTAAGGATCTCTGTATCTGTAACCTCTTGTACAGGATAATCATAGAAACTTGAGGACCCAGCATAGATGGTAGGGGTGTAAATCTTTAACAGGGTGTGTAGGCCTTCAGTGTGAGCTCGGTGTCGATGGGTGAGTAAAACAGAGCTAATGGTATAATTATTACTCTCAATTTTATCAATCAAAGATGTATCTATTTTTCCAGGATCTATGATAATCGCATCACCGCCATCTTCGTCTCCAACAACATAGGTATTTGAGTATGTTCCAAAAGAGAAGTGAAAAAGGACCTTCAATTGAATGTTGCCTCCTGGTAGTTGGAGTAGCGAAAAGAGACTTTATGACGTTTGGTAAAACGAAAATCGGCTTTTTTAAGGTTGCAATCGGTAAATTGAACCTCCTCTAAAAAAGAGGAGCTAAAATTGGAGTAATATAAATCACTTGAGAGAAATTGTGTCTGCTTTGCATCAACGCCCATACAATTCGAGTACAGTAGGAGTGAATCATTGAATCGACACCCAATGAAAGAGGAGCCAGCAAACACTGAATGACGAGCATCACATTCATCAAAGATACAATTTTTAAAGAGGGAGAAGTCAAAAAAGCACGCCTCAATACGGGCTTTAGAGAAATCGACATTCTCAAATATAGTACGGGCAAAGTCACATGTGCTAAGATTGATATCACTAAAATCGACATCTTTGATATGAGTATCGGTTAATACCAAATCTCGGTGACGCTCTTTGTCTTTAATTCGCTCTAATAAGCTCTGAAATACTTCTTCACTATGTAAAGCGTGGCGTAAGCAGGTCTCCATCTCTTCTAAAGCGTAGCGTTGACACCCTTCAACTGAGCACATATTTGTCTCAAACATAATCTCAGAGTAACAAAAGCACCTACTAGAGTAAAGCGTTCACTCTTGAAAACAGTTCTCTTTCTAGTTAGAGTTTTCACATGGAAATTCAAAGCGGAATTGTAACTAAAGGGATTAACAATATTTATACAGTTGTCTCAGAAGATGATCTGTTAACACTGAATCAAGCCCACTCATTTGAGTGTCGCATCAAAGGGAAAGTGTTAGACGAACAAGAGAGTTCTTATAACCCCATAGCTGTCGGTGATAAAGTCGAATTTATCGCCCATCACCACAATGAAGGGAGAATTATTGCACGTAAAGAGCGGACCAATAGTTTTATGAGGTGGAATGCAAAACGTGAAAATAACCAGGTGCTTGTAGCTAATGTTGATCGTATCTACATCATCACCAGTAGTGATGAACCCCCTTTTAGACCTCGCTTCTTAGATCGTGCCATAGTGTGTGCTCAAGGTGCCCCTATTACTATTGTGTTAAATAAGAATGATCTCCCTATGAAAGAAGAGCAATTAGAGCGCTTTATGCTCTATGAAGAACTTGGATATGAGACAATGAGTATCAACGCTTTTAATGAAAAGGACATCGCCTCTCTCTCTGAGAGGCTTAAAGGAACTATCTCTGCTTTCATTGGTCAATCGGGAGTAGGAAAATCGACGCTTACCAATCATCTTATTGGTGGGGAAGTGGAACAAAAGGTGGGAGATATTTCAACAAAATATAATAGAGGTCGTCACACGACAAATTATGCAGTGATGTTGGACGGGGGAGGATTTACCCTCGTCGATACCCCAGGAATGAGAGAGTTATTAGTCCCTCACACCGATGCATATACTATCAGCACCTATTTCCCCGAATTTACCACGTATGCCCAGCATTGTTCATTTCAACGGTGTGTTCATATCCATGAACCAGAGTGTGCAGTAAAAGAGGCGCTACAACATGGTGCCATCCATCCAGATCGTTATGAGAGTTACTTTCGGATGATTGCCTCATTGGAGCTGCGACCACAAACGTGGGAGAGTCGATGATGAACATAAGCCAAAGGACCTGTGATGATTTGCAATACGATGATGTGCTACAGATGGTGTGTTCTTATGCTTTATCAAAAGGGGCAGTAGATGTTCTTCAACAAAAAGAGTTTAGTTCACACAAAGAGACTATTACCCAGCGTCAACAGATTGTTGAAGACTTTTTATTTCTCGATTCTCAATTAACAACAAGACCAGACAACTTTGTCGATATCTCTGAAGCAATAAAGCAACTCGATTCATACCACAGTCGTATCGATAGTGAACATATTTGGGCTATTGCCTCTTATGTACAAAGTGCCTCTACCTTTATCACTTATTGTCAACAAGGCTCACAACCGGGAACGGCTTCATTATTTCAGCCCATCGATGAGAAACTTTCTTATCTTCTTAACGAAGTGCAAGGGGCTTTAGAAGAGCCTGGAGTGGTGAAAAAGAGCCACCCACGTATTGCCCGATTAGTGAAAGAGGTAGAGCGAAAAAGAGAGGAGCGTAGTCGCTACACCCGCTCTTTTTTACAACAATATGGAGATGAATCAACACTTAATCAACCAGCTTTTAAAGATGGGCGAGTAGTTCTTCCTATCCGCAGTGATCTTAAAAGTCAACATGAAGCTATTGTCCACTCAACAAGTGGTAGTGGTGCCACTCTCTTTGTTGAACCGTTTCCTTTAGTGGATCTAAACAACCATGTGGTGATGGCTCAACACAATATAGACATAGAGATTGCTAAAATACTCACTGAGTTAACGACTCTTCTACGTTCAGTAAAAGAGGAGTTATATCTATTAATCAAGCAGATCTCCTATGGTGGGAGCTTGTATGCTATTAGTCGTTGGGTCAAAGAGTATCACTGTCATGCTCCCACAATCTCAGATCATCGTAGACTCTTATTAGTCGACTTTCTCCACCCTTTGTTAAAAGAGAAAGGAGTTGCTATCACCGTCGATATTGCTTCACATATCGATAGTGTCCTCATCAGTGGTCCTAATGCTAGGGGAAAGACGGTAACTATGAAAAGTATCGGCTTAGCTGTTCTTTTGCATCAACATCTTGGATTTGTCCCCTTACAAGAGGGTTCAATATTACCCCTGTTTGATTCTGTCTTTATCGATGTGGGAGACGATCAATCTATTGAGAAATCTCTTTCCACCTTTAGTGCTCACCTTTCTCACATTGCAGATATTTGTCATGTGGTGGATGACTCTTCTTTGGTGTTACTCGATGAATTAGGCACTGGAACAGATCCTGTTCAAGGGGGAGCCTTAGCTCGCTCTATTATTGAATATATGATGGAGAAAGGTTCTTTAAGTATTATTACCAGTCACCACACAGTCTTAAAACAATTTGCTTATACCCACCAAAGAATGCTTAACGCTTCTATGGAGTTTGACAGTACTACCCATACTCCCACCTTTAGTATCCTCACAGGTCTCCCAGGAGAAAGTAGAGCGATTGAAACAGCACAAAGGATGAATCTCCCTTCTTCAATTATTGATCGAGCTTTTCAATACCTTGGTAAAGAGGCTTTAGAGATCTCTACTATTATCTCATCACTCGAGGAGAAGAAACGAGAAGTTGATCAGTTAAAGTCCCTTATGGAGAAGCGGGAAAAAGAGAGTGTCGAATTACATCGCTCGTTAGAGTTAGAGAAATTGAGACTTGCCCAAACAGAGTACCACCTTCGTGAAGGGCGAATTGCTGAGTTATCTCATTTTATCACAGAGAAACGGAAAGAGCTTGAAAACCTCGTTGCTGAATTAAGAGAAGGAGAGATTACCAAAAAGAAGACCCAAAAGGTAAAAGCATTTATCTCCTCCCTAGAACAAAAAAAGAGAGAAGATCAACAAAAGATTGCTTCACTTGATACTAAACTTTCACATCAAAAACAATCTTCAGTGTCAGCTGATACACTCCAAGAGGGGATGAGTGTCTATGTGGGAGAGAAAAAACATGAGGGCGTAATTGTCCGTTTTGAGAAAAAAGATAGTGTGGTAGTTGCAGTAGGAACTATGCGCATCACTGTGAAGATCAGTGATATTTCACCAAAAGCCACCAAAAAAACAAAAACATTGGTGCAGTATGTACCTACCAGCGTAAAAGCAAAGTCGGTTATAGATGTACGTGGGTTGTTCCTTGATGATGCTCTTGAAGAGGTGAAAAAACAAATTGAAGCCGCTTTAGTCCACTCATTATCGAGTTTTTCTATTATCCACGGGTATGGCGATGGAGTGTTATCTGAAGGGATTCACCGCTACTTACACACTCTTACGTATATCAAGACATACTATTTTGCCACCCAAGAGGATGGGGGACACGGAAAAACATACGTCGAATTGTAAAGCAATATTTCTTTTTACCACAGAGAGTGTTACAGTAACGTATGAGTAGATATACAGATGATCCAGTTCTTCAATACCATTTAGATATTCGTCCAGGCGATGTAGGGCGTTATGTCCTTCTCCCAGGCGATCCCAAACGATGTAGTGCTATTGCCTCTTATTTTGAGAACCCTCGCCTTGTTGCCGATAAAAGAGAGTATGTGACTTATACAGGGACATTAGATGGTGAGAAAGTGAGTGTCACTAGTACAGGCATTGGTGGTCCTTCAACAGCAATTGCCGTTGAGGAGTTGGTGGCTTGTGGCTCTGATACATTCATCCGTATCGGTACAAGCGGGGGAATTGATCCAAAAGTGAGTTCAGGTGATATTGTGATCGCTACCTCAGCTGTCCGCCAAGAGGGGACAGCAAATGAGTACGCCCCACTTGAGTTTCCTGCAACAGCCCATTTTGAGGTTGTGGAAGCACTCTCTATATCTGCTCAAAAACTCGGATTATCTCACCACATTGGTATTGTCCAAAGTAAAGACTCATTTTATGGACAACACTCACCTGAGAGAATGCCTATAAGTACTCTTTTATTAGAGAAATGGGAGGCGTGGAAACGCTTAGGAGTATTAGCAAGTGAAATGGAGTCGGCTACATTGTTTGTTGTTTCTAGTGCCTTGCGTGTTCGTAGTGGTGGTGCCTTTTTAGTGGTAGGGAATCAAGAGCGGGAAAAAGCGGGATTATCTAATCCTATTGTTCATGATACAGAAGCGGCTATCAAAGTAGTCGTAGAGGCCCTACGATACCTGATAGCCGCTGATAGAAAAAGTACTTCTTCTTAAGCTTTCGCTAATGAAGAGCCAAATTCACGAGCTCCAGCTAATGATTCATCATCTGGATACCATTTGTATCTCAGTGGTTCAGCGACAATTTCATACCCAGCATCGGTAAGGAAATCGGCAATTTTCTTTGGAGATTCTCCAGTCCACCCATAACAACCAAATGAAGCTGCTTGTTTGTTCTTCATTTTGAGACTCTTGAGGAAGTGGAGAAAGCCACTGACGGTGGTGAGCATATCATTACCAACAGTTGGAGAGCCCACAACAACCATCTTAGATCTAAATACTTCAGCTGCGACGTCGTTACGGTCTGTTTTCGCTAAGTTATAGGTTTTCACTGTTACTTCTTTATCAGCAGCAGTAATACCTTCACTAATAGCATCAGCTAAAGCACGAGTCCCTTCCCACATGGTGTCATACACTACGGTAATTTGATTCTCTTGGTAGTCATCACACCAAGCAGCATATTTTTCAACAATTTGAAGTGGATTATCCCTCCAAATAGCACCATGACTAGTTGCAATGATATCAATCGGAAGATTCATTCCAATAATTTCAGCAAGTTTTTTTTTCAAAAATGGGTTAAATGGAGTTAAAATATTGGCATAATATTTTAAAGCTTCATACTCTAATACACATTGATCAGCTAAATCATTAAACAACCCAGCGTGGGCATAGTGTTGTCCAAAAGCATCGTTACTAAAAAGGATGTTATCTTGTGTCATGTAGGTAGCCATGCTGTCGGGCCAGTGGAGCATCGTCATTTCAACAAAAACAAGAGATTTGCCATTACCGATGTCGATTGAATCTCCAGTTTTTACTACATTGAAGTTCCAATCCTTATGGTATTGTCCTTTTAATGAATCGACTCCTTTCGCTGTACAATAAATAGGACAATTTGGGATTTTTTCCATCAACCGAGGTAAAGCACCACTGTGGTCAATTTCTCCGTGGTTCACAATAATGGCATCAATAGAGTCTAAGTCGACCTCTTTTTCTAAATTGTTTACGAAAATATCTGCATACGGCTTCCACACCGTATCAATTAAGATGGTTTTCTCTTCTTCAACGAGGTATGAGTTATACGTTGATCCTTTATGGGTAGAAAAATCACTCCCGTGGAACTGTCTCAGTTCGGTATCTATATGGCCAACCCAATAGACATTGTTTTTAATCAGTGTTTTCATGAGCACTCCTCCAATACAAATCAGTATACAACAGATTTATCCTATTTCCAGATGTAAATGCCGATATCATGGGTAGGATTGTAAATTTTGCTACTCGCTGATATATTAGTGGTGAAATAGTGGACTGTTTTACCTTCCAGAGGGTATTGTAAGGCAAAAAGTTTCTATCTAACTAAATTTTTTATATAAAAATTTCCTTATAACGAGGTTGTGTTCTTGCTTTGTTCGGTATATAGTAGAGAATAATTCAATTAGGTGGATGTGTTTATGGAACTACAGATTCAAGATTTAGTCGATTCTATCAAAAAAGATGGTATCGCGGAGGCAGAGAAAGAGCGTAAGGTTATTATCTCTGAAGCCACGAAAAAAGCTGACGAGGTTGTAAAAGATGCTCAGCAACAAGCCAAAAAATTAGTAGATGCTGCAAAAAAAGAAGTGACAGTGATGGAAAAAAGTGCTACTGCAGCAATTCAGCAAGCCGGTAGAGATGTAATTCTCTATTTAAAAAAGAGTATAACAAATCATGTTCTTCATCTGTTAGATACGAACGTAACATCCTCTCTCACTGGTAAAGATCTTGTCTCTTTGATTGTATCGATTGTACAAAGCGGTCTTGTCGACCAAAAGACGTCGATCGTTGAAGTAAATGCAAAGGAACTCAAAAAGATTGATGAGACTCTTCGAGCACAATTAGCTGATGAGCTAAAAAACGGGTTGGAGATTACACCAGTCGATTCGGTGCATGTCGGTTTTAAATTGAGTTCAAAAGATGGATCTTTCTTCTATGATTTTAGTGATGATGAAATTACCCAACTTCTTCTCCCATTTTTGAGCTCGTCAATTGCTGAGATGATTCAGCCAGCCAAAGAGGGCAAATAGGAGTTTAGTGTGGCTTCATATTACTACCTAGTAGCGTCATTGCCAATGCTACGCTTTGAGCAAGACCCTCCCATGAGTATGGAAAAATTCCTCTCAGTATGTAGGGAGTTTGCTAGTTCACGCGACTATATGCTTATTGAGAGTGTTATTGGACAAGCAGAGGAACCAAAGAGTTCCTCGTATACCAAAAAATGGGAAGAGTTTAACGATCTTTTTCGCTCTTCTCTCTCTAAGCAACGACTGATACAGTTAAAACGTGGACAATATGAAACAGATTCATTTAGAGCAACTCGAGACGATGTCGATGGTACAGTCAAAGAGGCAATGCAAGCTGCAAATCCATTAGATGCCGAAATCCTACTGATGAAAAAAACGTGGGAAGAGGCTTCTTCATTATCACAAGGGAAAGTCTTCGAAGTAGAAGTGCTTTTAACATATGCAATTCAGTTGCAAATCTTACTGCGAAAGGCTCTGTTTAGTCAGAGTGAAGGGAACGCCGAGTTTAGACGACTCTTCTCAAATTTGCAGTCAATAAATCAGAGCATGTAAACGGAGTGTAGATTATGGCGAAATATGGCGGACGAGTCACTGGAATTAATGGAAACATGGTGACAGTTGAGTTCGAAACAAAAGTCTCACAAAACGAGGTTGGTTACGTCGTTTTAGGAGAAGAGAGACTCAAAAGTGAAGTAATTCGAATTACAGGAAATGAGGCTTCAATTCAGGTCTTTGAGATGACCGATGGAGTGAAAGTTGGAGACCCTGTAGAATTTACTGGTGAATTGTTAAGTGTTGAGTTGGGACCCGGGTTGTTAAGTCAAATTTATGATGGCTTACAAAACCCCCTTCCTGAGTTAGCCGAGCAGTGTGGTTTCTTCTTACAACGAGGAATTTATTTAAAACCAATTCCAGATGCTAAGTGGGAATTCACTCCAACTGTTCAAGTTGGCGATACTGTGTTTCCAGCAGATACATTAGGAACTGTACCAGAGGGTGTGTTTACTCACCGTATCATGGTTCCATTTTCCTTTGCTGAAGTTGGGTGGAAAGTTGAATCGATAAAAAAAGCTGGTACATATAACGTTCGTGATGAGATAGCAACTCTCGTCGATCCAAAAGGAAATAAACGAAGTGTCTCAATGGTTTTTACCTGGCCTGTTAAAAAGCCAATTGACAAGTATGTTGAGCGCCTTCGTCCTGATGAACCACTGGTAACACAAATTAGAATTATTGATACCTTCTTACCTATTGCTAAAGGGGGTACATACTGTATTCCTGGACCATTTGGAGCAGGTAAAACGGTCTTACAACATATGACGAGCCGAAACGCTGATGTCGATATCGTTGTTATTGCAGCATGCGGAGAACGTGCGGGTGAAGTAGTTGAGGTCTTAAAAGAGTTCCCAGAACTCATTGACCCACGTACTGGTAAAACTTTGATGGAGCGGACAGTTATTATTGCTAACACCAGTAGTATGCCAGTTGCAGCTCGTGAAGCATCAGTATACACCGCTGTTACTATTGCTGAATATTACCGACAAATGGGATTGAACATCCTTTTATTAGCCGACTCAACTAGTCGTTGGGCTCAAGCAATGAGAGAGATGAGCGGTCGCTTAGAGGAGATTCCTGGAGAAGAGGCTTTCCCAGCCTACTTAGAATCGGTTATTGCCTCTTTTTATGAGCGTGCTGGTATTGTTCGGCTAAAAGATGGATCAGTTGGATCGGTTACTGTTGGTGGAACAGTAAGCCCTGCTGGTGGTAACTTTGAAGAGCCAGTGACCCAAGCAACGTTAAAAGTTGTAGGAGCTTTCCACGGGTTAAGTCGAGAGCGAAGTGATGCTCGTAAATATCCAGCTATCGATCCTCTTGATAGTTGGTCTAAATACCCTTCACTCATCAATGTCGAAAAAATTGAATATGCTCGAGATCTCCTGTTTCATGGAAATGAAGTAGCACAAATGATGAAAGTTGTTGGTGAAGAGGGGACATCCTTAGCCGATTATGTGACCTACTTAAAAGGGGAATTACTCGATAGTGTCTATTTACAACAAAACTCATTTGACCCTGTCGACCACGCAGCTCCTATCGATCGACAAATGTTAGTATTTGATGTCCTTTTTAATATTCTTGGTAGTGAATTTAACATCGATAATAAAAATGATGTCCGTCTCTTTGTGAACGAGTTACGACAAGTGTTCTTGGATTGGAACAACACACAAGCCGACGATAAACAATTTACGAAATACCAAAAAGAGATTGAGAAACTTGCACAATCGAAGTTTGTCTCATACGAAAGACGAGCTGCACAAATTCTTGATGTAAAATAGGGTGGTGAAAGATGCAAAAAGTATATACAAAAATTGAATCGATAGCTGGAAACGTCATCACTGTGAGAGCTGAAAATGTACGTAATGGTGATTTAGCTGTAGTTACATCAATGAATGGAGAGTCATTAGCTAACGTTATTAAACTCGATCGAGATATCGTCTCATTGCAAGTATTTGCAGGAGCTCGAGGAGTCTCAACAGGGGATAAGGTCCGCTTTTTAGGCTATCCTATGCAAGTCTCTTATTCTGATGACTTATTAGGACGAATATTTGATGGAGCTGGAAAACCTCGAGATAATGGACCTGAACTAACAGAGAACCTCATTCCCATTGGTGGACCTGCTGTAAACCCAGCAAAAAGAATTGTTCCACGGAATATGATTCGTACTGGTATTCCGATGATTGACGTGTTTAACTCACTCGTTGAATCTCAGAAACTTCCGATTTTCTCAGTCAGTGGGGAGCCTTATAACGAAGTGTTATCACGAATCGCTATGCAAGCTGAGGTAGATATTATCGTCCTTGGTGGCATGGGGTTAAAATATGATGATTATCTCTTTTTCAAAGAGACGCTTGAACAAAGTGGAGCAATGAGTAGAACAATCTTCTTTGTTCATACCGCTAGTGACCCCACAGTTGAGTGTTTGTTAGTACCAGATATCTCACTTGCTGTTGCTGAACGCTTTGCCTTAGACGGAAAGAAAGTCTTAGTACTGTTAAGTGATATGACTAACTTTGCCGATGCGATGAAAGAGATTGCTATTACCATGGAACAAGTACCATCTAACCGTGGGTATCCTGGGGACCTTTATAGTTCATTAGCATCTCGCTATGAGAAAGCGGTCGACTTTGAAGGGGCAGGATCTGTTACTATTTTAGCAGTTACGACCATGCCTGGAGATGATGTAACTCACCCAGTGCCTGATAACACTGGTTATATTACCGAAGGTCAGTACTACCTACGTCATAGTCGTATTGAACCATTTGGTTCACTTTCCCGCTTAAAACAGCAGGTTAACAAAGATACCCGTGATGACCACCGTGCCTTAATGGATGGTATGATTAAACTCTATGCCTCCTTTAAAGAGTCGATGGAGAAAAAATCGATGGGATTTCAGATGTCTGAGTGGGACGATAAGTTATTGAAATATGGAGAGCTATTTGAGACCAAACTAATGGATTTATCGGTGAACATCCCATTAGAAGATGCTTTAGATCTCGGCTGGGAAATCTTAGCTGAGTGTTTTGCACCGAATGAGACTGGCTTACGCAGTGATCTTGTTGAAGCTCACTGGCCAAAAAAGAGATAAGAGGTGACGCATGGCTAGCGTCAAGCTAACAAAAAACGAACAAAAGAAGCAAAAAGATCTCTTAAAGCAATTTGAACGATATTTACCAACCTTGCAGTTGAAAAAACAACAACTGCAGATGGTAATACGTCAAATTGAAGATCAGAAATCTCAGTTATTACAAAAACAGAAAGACATATTAGATTTGCTTCAAAGTTGGGTCGCCCTTTTTCATGAAAATACAACTTTCCACTCATCTTTTCGACTCGATGCTATTGTGTCGATTGAATCTATTCAAAAGAGAAAAGGGAATATTGCTGGTGTGACTATTCCGTTGTTTGATGGGGTAAAGTTTATCATTGAAGAGTACGACGTAGATAAGTACCCACTATGGATTGATGCAGCTGTTGTTGTATTGCAACAGGTTGCAAAACTTGATGCAGAGATTGCAACTTTGAAAGAGCAGATTAATCAATTGAACCATGAACTTAGAATTACTAGCCAAAGGGTGAATCTCTTTGAGAAGGTGAAAATACCTGAAACAAAAGAGAATATTAGACGAATTAGTATCTATCTTGGTGATCAACAAACTGCTGCTGTTGTTCGTGGAAAGATTGCGAAAAAGAAATTAGTGAAAGTTGCAGGGGGTGTTGCATGATTGTTCCTATGAAACGTCTTTCCCTCATCGTATTAACGAAAGAGAAGAAACATGCCCTGTTACAACTCAGAAAAGCAGGTATAGTCCATCTCGATGAAATCGCACAACTAAATGATGAAATTGAGAAACTCGAGTATCAAAAGCAAACGATGCAGCGCTCTTTAGCTCAACTTGTTGAAGTGAGATCTACAACAGAAGAGGGTAAACCTCATAGCAAAGTTGTCCCTCAAGAGAGATTTGATAACATACATCAAAAGGTTGATTGGCTTTTGGAGCAACGTGCTCACATTACTGAATCATTGCAAAAGGATCTCATCGAGCGAGATCATGTACAGATGTGGGGAGATTTCTCAACTACTGATTTGAAGGTATTGGAAGAAGAGGGATTGAATCTTAGCTTTTATCTTCTACCTTCTCGTGCAGTTGCTCACATAGATCAAGAGATCTCATTTGTTAGATTAAAGAGTATTGGAAAGCAAGTTCTTATTGCTACCATCAATGCCACGCTCCCTGATGGGGATGGTGCTCAGAAGATGCCCGACTTTAATCGTAGTCTCAGTGATATCCTCTCTTCAATAGAGGGGAAAGAGAAAAGACTTAATGATATGAGGCGTGAACTCATCGAATACAGTGACTATATTACAAGTTATCACCACTACATCAAAGTTCTTGAACAACAACTCCGTTTTGAGAAAATCCATGATGGAATGGGAGATAATGAAACAGTTGCATGGCTTACAGGGTTTATCCCAGAAGATGAAGTAGAGAATATGAAAAGCATTGCCTCTGAGAACTCATGGGGATATCTCATTGAAGAGCCAGATGAAGAAGATGTTCCACCCACTCAAATAAAAAATAAGAAATGGATCGATATCATTCGCCCTGTATTTGATATCCTTGGAACCGTTCCTGGCTATCACGAGTATGATATCTCAATGTGGCTGTTGATGTTCTTCTCACTGTTCTTTGCAATGATTTTAGGGGATGCAGCATACGGTGTTATTTTCCTGATTATCGCTGTTATTGCCCATAAGAAGATTGGGAAGGCAAACAATGCCATTATCCTCACGTATGTACTCAGCATCGCAACTATTATTTGGGGATCACTTACCGGTACGTGGTTTGGCAGTAAAGGGATCTTAGAAGCACTTCCGTTTCTTAAGCTCTTTATTATTCCTCAGATTGCGAACTATCCTGAGTTATTTAATGTCTCTACAACTAGTGCGCAAAATGCTGTGATGAAGTTCACCTTTATCATAGGTACGCTACAACTTAGTTTAGCTTCTGTAATGAACATGTATCGCAAAATCAGCCGTAAAGATATTAGTGCAGTTGCCGATTTCGGATGGCTGATTATGATTGATGCCCTCTATTTTATTGTGTTGATGTTAGTTATTAATGCGAGTGCAAATGTGCCAGTTGTAAGTACCGTCATTGGGATTGGATTTTTACTGATTATTATATTTGGCGCTCAAGGCCCTGGTGTCCCATTTGGGAAAGGGGTCTTAACAGGTTTAGGAAATATCTTTTCTACTTTCTTAGATACGATCAGTGCTTTTAGTAATATCATTAGTTATATCCGTCTTTTTGCTGTAGGAATGGCCTCCTTAGCAATCGCTCAGAGCTTTAACAGTCTTGGAAGTAGTCTGTTAAGTGGTATTGCTATTCCTGCAGGTATTTTAGTGTTAGTTATTGGACACGGCTTAAACCTTATTATGGCTGTATTATCAGTAGTCGTACACGGAGTGCGGTTAAACTTATTAGAATTCAGTGGTCAACTCGGAATGGAGTGGACTGGAATAACATATGACCCGTTTAGAGAAACGGTTGAAACATAATCATAGACGTTGAAATAAAACAACGAGAAGGAGCTTTACATGAGTATTGGTTTTATTGGAATGGCAGCAGCACTCGGGCTTTCGGCATTAGGGTCGGCATTAGGAACTGGGGCCGCTTCATTAGCTGCTGTTGGTGGGTGGAAAAAGTGTTATGCAAATGGTAAACCTGCACCATTTATTATGGTTGCTTTTTCAGGTGCACCACTGACACAAACTATCTATGGCTTTTTATTAATGAACTTCATTAGCACTGCTGCTTTAGCTGGCGCAGATCCTGGCATGTTATTTGGAGCTGGGGTATTTGGGGGCTTAGCTATTGGACTGAGTGCTTGGATGCAAGGTAAAGCCGCAGCAGCAGCAAGTGATGCTTTAGCCGAAACAGGAAAGGGGACTGCTAACTACTTCATTGTTGTCGGAATTATTGAAACTGTTGCTCTGTTTACCCTTGTCTTCCTTCTGTTATTATTACAATAGACTGTTTAAAACTGTTGCCTTAGAGAGTCCTCTTTTACGAGGGCTCTCTTTTTATTTTACTCGCAATAGAGTACACTCTTTGGCATTATGAAACGTAGAGTTACACATTCAGTAGCGATTGGTGATCTTTTTATTGGATCAGCCCATCCTATAGCAATACAAACAATGTATAGTGATCCTTTATTAGCTCACTATAACGCACGCAATTACGAAGAGCTGCTATTCTCACTTCGCTCTTGGACAACGATGGGTTGTCACATTATCCGCTTTAGTTATCCCGATTCATCTCTTAAAGAGTCTTTTACTCAATTGTGTAAAGACTCCCCCATGCCGGTGGTTGCCGATATCCACTTTGATTATAAGTTAGCCATTGAAGCAATCACTTCTGGTGCTGCTAAAATTCGCATCAACCCGGGTAATATCGGAAACAAAGAGCGAGTTGAGCAGGTTGTAAAAACAGCGAAAGATCATGCATGTTCAATACGAATCGGCCTTAATGGTGGTTCTCTTCCACGGAAACTGCGACAAGGTGATCATACCACAGCTATGGTGGATACCGCTTTAGAGTATCTTGATTGGTTTGAGAAGTGGAATTTTACCGACACGGTAATCTCGCTCAAAGATACCGATCCTCTTACTACCTACAATGCCTACGAAAGCATTGCTTCACAGTGTTCATACCCACTTCATTTAGGAGTTACTGAAGCTGGAGGAGTTGTCAGTGCTGTTGCCCGTAGTAGTTATGTTCTTGGTAAGTTATTAGAACAAGGGATTGGTGATACTATGAGAATTAGTATTACCGACGATATTTTTTACGAAATAGCGGCTGCTCGAGAGATTTTACGCACTGTAGGTATTGAGCGTGGGGGAGTGAATATCATTAGTTGTCCCCGCTGTGGACGAGCCTCTTTTGATTCTCAAGCTTTCTTAAAGAAGGTAGAACGACGATTAATGGAAATTCAAGAACCAATTACCGTTGCAATTATGGGCTGTCAGGTAAACGGACCTGGTGAAGCAGAACAAGCAGATATCGCAATTACTGGTTTAGGAAAGAGAGTCTTTTTATATGAGAAAGGGAAGTTAGTCAAAGAGATTGATGAGCAAGACGCTGAAAAAATCTTATTTGAACGAATAGAGGAGTTAATACGTGCACAATAAGTTAATTATTCGAGGTGCTCGTGTAAACAACCTAAAAAACATAGACCTTGATTTAGATAAAAATCGCCTCATTGTTATCAGTGGCCTTAGTGGAAGTGGGAAATCCTCTTTAGCCTTTGATACAATCTTTGCCGAAGGGCAAAGACGGTATGTAGAATCACTGAGTGCATACGCTCGTATGTTCTTAGGACGATTGGAAAAACCAGATGTCGATTATATGGAGGGGTTAAGTCCCGCAATTGCCATAGAGCAAAAAACGACTCATAAAAACCCCCGTTCTATTGTTGGAACAATTACTGAGATTTATGATTACTATCGCCTGTTGTGGGCACGAGTGGGGACACCCCATTGTCCTGAGTGTGGGCGCCCTATCACCGAGCAATCAATCGACCAAATCTTAGATGCACTCTATCGCCTTTCTGACGGGACACGGATGATGGTTGTGGCCCCTGTGGTGTTAGGGAGAAAAGGGGAACATAAAAAAGTATTTGAAGATGCTAAAAAAAGTGGATTTGCCCGAGTGAGGGTAAATGAAACACTGTATGAAATTGATAGTGTCCCCTCATTAGATAAGAATGTGAAACATACCATTGAGATTGTTGTTGATCGGGTGGTGTTAAGTGATGAAAATAGATCACGCATTGCCGATTCACTCGAATCTGCCATCGAGGTCACAGGTGGTTTGGTGAGGGTCATTTGGTATGATGAGAATAATAAAGAGAACATTGAAACTTTCAGTGAACACAATAGTTGTCCCCATTGTGGCATTAGTATTCCTGAATTAGAGCCTCGCTTATTTAGCTTTAATAACCCCTTTGGAGCTTGTCCCTCATGTCACGGTTTAGGGGAAAAATCACAATTTGATCCCGATAAAGTAATCCCTGATCGTTCTCGCTCATTTAACCAAGGGGCTATAGCAACCCAAAACCCCGAGGCGATGTGGTCACGATCCCCATTTAAAGCACTCGCTAAGGCGTACGACTTTACCCTCGATACCCCATTTAGTGAACTCGATGATGAGATTATCGACATCATTTTATATGGGAGTAAAGAACGTATTCCTATTCGATATAAAGGGGAGAAAGATGCCTCCTCGTATATGATGGAAAAACGCTTCACTGGTGTTATTACCGATCTCAATCGCCGCTATTACGAAACAAAAAGTAACCATATTCGCCAATGGATGGAGAGTTTTCAAACAAGTCACACCTGTGAAGTGTGTCATGGTTCGCGTCTTCGTAAAGAGGCCCTCTCTGTTCTCATTGGAGGCAAGACGATAATCGATGTTACTCGTTTCTCTATTCATGAATCGATTGCCTTTTTTGAACAACTTAAGCTTACAGAGACACAAAAAGAGATCTCTCATCAGATTATGAAAGAGATCCACTCAAGACTCAACTTTCTTGTGAATGTTGGTTTGGATTATCTTACTCTTGATCGCTCAGCAGGAACTCTCAGTGGAGGAGAGGCACAACGAATTCGTTTAGCAACACAAATAGGATCAGCATTAAGTGGTGTTATTTATGTCTTAGATGAACCTTCGATTGGCTTACACCAACGAGATAACCACAAGTTAATTGAGACTCTCAAAGCGTTACGAGACATTGGTAACACCCTCATTGTTGTAGAGCATGATGAAGCGACGATTCGAGAAGCAGATTATGTTGTTGATCTCGGTCCTGGTGCTGGTGTTCATGGGGGGTATGTAACAAGTAGTGGGACACCTTCCCAAATTGAGAAAGATGAGAAAAGTATCACAGGACTCTATTTAGCTAAAAAGTTAAAAATGGAGATCCCCGAAACTCGAAGAGAGGGGAAAGGTGAGTTCATTCGTCTCATTGGGGCAAAGAAAAACAACCTCAAAGAGATTGATGTCGATTTCCCTTTAGGTCAACTTATTGTGATTACTGGAGTTTCAGGCTCAGGTAAATCGACCCTCTTAAATGAAATACTCATTCCAGCGTTAAAACGAAAACTCAATCGTCAAAGAGAGAAGTTTGATGGGTATAAAGAGCTTATTGGTAGTGAACATATCGATAAAGTGATTAATATCGACCAAAGTCCTATTGGAAGGACCCCACGAAGTAACCCAGCAACATATGTTGGTGCGTTTACTCCTATTAGAGAGTTGTTTGCTTCATTACCAGAGTCAAAAGCTCGAGGGTATAAACCAGGGAGATTCTCTTTTAATGTAGCTGGGGGGAGATGTGAACATTGCCAAGGGGATGGAACACTTAAAATTGAGATGCACTTTCTTCCCGATGTCTATGTCACCTGTGATGTGTGTAAAGGTAAACGCTTTAACAAAGAGACGTTAAATATTCACTACAAAGGGAAAAATATTCACGATGTGTTGAATATGACTATCAGTGAAGCTCATGAGTTCTTTAGTCCCATACCAAAAATTAAACGTAAAATTGAGACATTAGAGTCTGTAGGACTCGGGTATATCAAATTAGGACAATCGGCTCTCACTCTCAGTGGAGGAGAGGCTCAACGGGTGAAATTATCATTAGAGCTCTCTAAAATGAGTACAGGCAAAACGTTGTATGTATTAGATGAACCCACCACAGGACTTCACTTTGCCGATGTGAAAAAATTAATGGAAGTGTTAGATCGCTTAGTTGAGCAAGGAAATACCGTCATCTTAATTGAACATAACTTAGATGTTATTCTCAGTGCGGATCATATTATCGACTTAGGACCAGAAGGGGGAGATAAAGGGGGGACACTTGTTGCCGATGGGACACCAGAAGAAGTTTCTCTTTCAAAGCAATCTTACACAGGATATTATATAGCACAAGCACTTCATGAAAAATCGTAAGGTTCTGATTGTACTATTGTTTCTCTTTATTATCTCTTTGTTCGCTCTTTATTCAGAGTCACTCGATGATCAATCTTTACAGATTCTGTTATTAACACAAGAACTTGAAAGTGCCACTCCTAAAGAGTTAGAACAACGATTGAGATATCTTAACTTACCACTCGATAGTGATCAAAGTGTTATGAGAAATCAATTGTTAGAGTATTACGGTCTTCACAGCTCAACAAAACGGGATGAGCACATCTACGAAGATACCTTTCACATTGAATCGACTGATCGACTCTTTGTCTATGGAGATCCTGTACAGACTGTTGTGTTCGCTGGAAAAGTTCAACTCTCTTTTGAACAAGAACACCACATTCTTTTATCTGCTAATTACATCGCCCTTGATCTTCAAAAAAGAGTTCTCAGTGCACTTGGGGATGTGACGCTGATTGAAGATGAGGATATCATAGAAGGAGAACTCCTTTTTTTTGATATCGCCAATAATAACATTCTCTTTCAACAAGGGGTGTTGCGCCTCGAACGTGTTGTAGGGGAGAAAAAGCAACCAATTCAATTTATCACAACTGCCGAGCGTCTTAGTACTACCGCTGATCCATACATTATGAGTTTTCATCGCCCCTTTATGACTACAAGTGAAGATGATGCATATGTGAGTATTAACACAAAAGATCTTCACCTTTTAGAAGGGGGAGATATCTTTGCCACCAATGTAAAAATTTCATTAGGAAGAATTCCTTTATTGTGGCTCCCTATTCTTTACTACCCAGGACAACGCTTTGTCTTTAATCCCTCATTTGGAATCGATAGTGAACGAGGGCTTTTTTTCTCAACAACGATTGAGTTGTATGGGACATACCCCAACATTGAAGCTGATGAGACACTTAGCTTTGCATCGTTATTAAGAAATGAGGATCATGAAGAACTCTATGCTGATGGTATGGTCTATACAAAGCGGGCACAATTATCTCCATTACAAACGTGGGCTCAAAAGAGTGAATCCTATTTTGCCCTCTTTTTTGATGCCTATGAGAGAAGGGGAGTCTTTGGTGGATTTGAGACCCATAACTCTTTACTACAAAACCGTTTTGTTATTGATGCTTTTGGAGGAGTCGCCCTCAGCGGCATTGATGCTCAAAACTCCTCATATAGGTATCAGATTGATCCTATTCGCTTTGGTTTTAAAAACAAAAGTGAATTTAATGGAAAGCATCTCAAGCTCGCTTTTAGCGGTGAGATGTACAGTGATCCTCTTTTTGTAAAAGAGTATCGAAATAGATTAACCTACTTCTCTTTATCGGCTTTGATGAACGACTTTACTATGAAAGAGGATTATCGATCCGATATCCCCACCATACGGTGGCTTTTAAGTGGACGTTATACTATTCCAATGGGAATATTCTCCCCTTTTATTGAATCACTTAACATTGAACAATTACATGCATCGGTGAATTGGGATGCAAAGAAACTGAGTGACAATAGTGGTGGAGGGTATGAAATAGAGTCGATTACCTTCCCAGATCTCATCGCTACGGCGAAAGGGAAACTCATAAGGTTATCACATACAGATACAAAACCATCTTCTACTGAACGTCCTTTAGATTCTATTCTTTCAGATATCGCTATCGACCCACTGTATCGTTCAGCTAACACTCAGGCAAATAAAAGAGCCAACCAATACACCTATGATCTGAGCTATGCAATACGTCAATCATATATCGGAAGTGAAACACTCTTACCCATTACTCAAAAAGAGATATCTCACTACGCTCGTAGTAGTGGAAATATCACCTCACGAGGGAACATTGGTCCTCAGTTTCTCACTTTTAGTAGTAAAGTTGAACCACTCTTTATCTACCGAAATCAAAGCCAAGGAGAGTCTACTCAACTCACTTTTACTCAAATTCATGATGCATCAAGTAGCTTTTTAGGACTCTCTTATGGGTTAACTCACCGTTTTTTTCATCAAACTGAATCATACGATCACATCTCTAGTGGAGGTATGTTAGCATTTGACGACTCTTCAGTCAGTCGCCATTTTATCCGATGGCAACACTCTTTAGGTTTTGGGGAACACGTTATAAGACCTTCAATGAGAATTCAACTTCCTCCAAAAGAGTTAACTATTACTCCAAAGTTGACTTACTTGTTTCGCCATCTTCGTCTCAGTGCTTCACACGCTTTAAAACAAGAACATCAAGGTAATGTTATCCACGATGACACTATCATCACCTTCGAGTACAAAGATGACTCTCTTATTGATACTAAACAGACACTTACTTACAGATGGTCTATGTATGAGCCTTCTGTATCACCTCTGGATCCACTGAACATTGAGTCTCAGCTTGCCCTCTCATTAGGTCACAAGTATGCTCAGTTATCAGAACATGTTACCTACGACTTCGCTACTAAAAGTATTACTCAACTCTCCTTGTCTGCATCAGTTCCATGGGCCTCAATGAGTGTTCAAGGAAGTGGTCCTATTGATGCGTTTCAATTCGATATCCTCGATAGCTCTTTGTACATCGATACAGTTACCTACACGTGGTGGAAACATAGAATCTCATTATCGCTCTTTTTTGATGTAAATTATCGTCACTCTTTTTGGGATAAAGGGTCTTCGTTGTTTAGCTTTAAGACTCATCTATTATTTTCAATTGCCGAATTTATTGATCTCGATATCTCACTTAGTAGTGTAAATAGAGGTTTTCATCGATACGAGAATTTCAGCGATGTCTTTGGCGATTTGTTAGCCTCTTTTGACCTTTTTGGAAGTGGTCAAAAAGAGAGTCAGTTTACTATGGAATCGATCGAAGTAGATCTTATTCACTATATGAGAGACTGGGATCTCCATTGTAAATATCAAGCAAGCGTAGTATTATCGGACTCTGAATGGAAATGGTCTCCCAAATTTACCATTTTTGTACAGTGGAAGATTATTCCAGAAATGAAAGTCGATCGAGAATACGACTTAACTCTGTAATTTCAGCAGATAGGAGAGTAATGAGTAGTACGATAGTATTTGACCACATGCAACAAATGCAACGAATATGTGGTGCGAATGACCGGAATGTCCCATACGTTGAATTGCTTCTTAATGGGCAACTATATGTTCATGGTAATAGCATTACTTATCACGATAGTGAATCTCGAGAAGAGTCAGCAGAAGACCTTTTTGAAGCTCTTATGAAACGACTTCAATATCTCTCTTTACATCGAGAAGATATCAGTGAAGTAGAGATTTTCATGGAATACCAGGCACTTTTGACCGAATCGGGACAATCTCCTCCTCAAACCTTTATCCAAAAAGAGAGAGATGTCCGTATCAGTGTAGGTGGAAAACACATTTATCCAAAAGGGTTAAATCAACGCCTGCTCATAGAGTCGATGAGTACCTCTCAACTCACATTCGCTATAGGTCCTGCAGGAACTGGTAAAACCTTCTTAGCAATCGCTCATGCACTTAGCGATGTTCTTTCAGGTAAAAGACAAAAAATTGTACTCACTCGTCCTGTTGTTGAAGCTGGAGAGAGTTTAGGCTACCTACCAGGAGACCTTACTCAAAAAATCAGTCCATACCTTCGTCCGCTGTATGATGCTATGGAGTACATGGTGCCACCTGCTATTATTAGAAAATTAGAAGACAACGGGGCTATTGAAGTTGCCCCTTTAGCCTATATGAGGGGGCGAAGTTTAAATAATGCCTCAGTTATTTTAGATGAGGCACAAAACACTACTGTTGAACAAATGAAAATGTTTCTCACTCGGATGAGTGAAAACTCCCAATTCGTCGTCACTGGAGACGTTACTCAAATTGATCTGCCCAAAAGCCGCCAAAGTGGTTTAGTTCATGCCCAGCGCATTTTACATGAGGTAGAGGGAATTGCTATGGTCCAATTCAGTCGACGAGATGTCGTTCGTAGTAGAATGGTGCAAAGGATAATTACTGCATATGAAAAAGACGCGCTTAAAGAGTAACTTCTTCGGGCCAACTGTGGGCTCAGCTATTGCTCTTATTGCTATGACGCTTTTGGTCATCGTTAGTGCTGTTCTCGTTCCCATGTTGTTGTCAAAGAAGACAAACTTACTCACTGACGATATAAAATCACGTTACCAAGTTGGATCATTAGCCGATCAGGATGTCGTTGCTAGTGAGACTTTTCACTACCTTGATGAGATAGCAACTCAACAAGCAATAGAAGAAGCTTCACGCTCAATTAAACCATACTTCAATCGTTCCTCTTTAGAGTCGTTAAGGATGCTTACCCTCATAGATACCCTTTTTGACTCTCATATGTACAAAGAGCACGAACATCTTCAGATAATTATTCAAAGTTTAGACCAAGAGCAACAAAGACAACTGTACGAACTTATTTCGGTGGTGGTAAACACCTACATTCAACAAGGAATGTATGTTGCTGAACAGATTCAACAAGTACAACACGAAGGGTATCAATCGATTTTAGTTCAAACATATGGGGCTTCGAACCAATACAAAGAGCAACAACTTGCTGAAATACTCCCTTTACAAGCTGCTGTACAGCAAGCTGAGTTATTGGTCAGTCACACCGCAAATATGTTGAATTTAGATGTGAACTCAGTTGCTTATGATATATTAAAGGTAGTATTACAACCAAATATCTTTTACTCCCAAAGTTTCACTGACCAGCAACGATCACTCGCTATGGCCGATGTGGAGCCCGTAATCATTAAAGTAGAGAAAGGAGAATATATCCTGTCACAAGATTTTGTGATTTCAGAGCGTGATGTTGCCTCCCTTCAAGCAATGAAATTAGTAGCAACCTCTTACAGCTTAGGTGAGATGATTGCCCGAATTATCTTTGTTGTTATTGTCACCATCGGCTCTTTATATGTATTGTACTCAATCTTTTGCCACTCAAAACGGTTATATCAATACACGATGATTTTCTTAGTAGGAATAGGGATGAGCCAAATACTCTTGTTTGTGATTCTCTCTCAGGTTATGGGTAGAGGGTTTATCTCCTACGATCCTTTTTTACCACTCTTTTTATTCCCTTTCTTATTCTCTTTGATGACAAACAGAAAGTGGGCAGGAATGGTTAGTGCGTCACTTCTTGGGTCATATGCGATGTTACTGACATCTTCAAATGAGTTTACCCTCTTTTTTATCTTAGGAATTAGCTTTACAGGAATATTTTCGATGCGGTTTGTCACTCGTCGTTTAGATATGGTGTTTCAATGGATTTTGGGAATCGCATCGGGTCTCTTTTTAGTTATTTTAAATAACTTGTTTAACGGTTACGGCTTCTCTTATACCCTCCAATCGGTGATTGCTATTAGTGCTAATTTAAGTATCTCCTACGTAGCTGTATCACTGCTTCTTCCCCTTATTGAGTATATTGGAAACCTTCCAACCCCTTTTGCCCTAAGAGAGTTAGCATACGGAGATCTTCCAGTGTTAAGACGGTTAAGCCAAGTAGCCATAGGGACTTACAATCACACTATGGCCGTAGCAGACCTTGC
>Ga0172382_10002206_pt1 | contig 33143 bp, 33 predicted proteins | sample Leawel138RmetaG_FD_122245 | JGI IMG/M metagenome (GOLD analysis project Ga0172382, IMG submission 122245) | Leachate microbial communities from a municipal landfill in Southern Ontario, Canada - Leachate well 138R metaG | ecosystem: Engineered > Solid waste > Landfill > Unclassified | place...
AAAAAAAGCGAAAGTTTAAGAAAAAAACGGTAATATTGTCATGAAAAGTTAGTTCTTCGATTCAGTTACTCACCTGGGTGGTTTTCGCCGGATTCCTGGGTGGTTCTCGCCGGAATAGCCAGTTGCTATTTGGCTTTGATACAGCAGTAATTTCCGGAGCTGAAAAAACCATTCAGCAACTGTTTGCCCTTGATGGCTTCTGGCACGGTTTTACTATTTCCATTGCCCTTATCGGAACGCTCTTCGGGGCTTTGTCTGCAGGAAGGCCGGCAGATATCCTGGGACGGAAAAAATCATTGCTTTTTATAGCAGTACTTTATGCGGTTTCTGCTTTGGGCAGTGCATTATCAGTAACATGGAGCGGTTTCCTTATTTATCGTTTTATAGGGGGATTGGGAGTGGGGGCTTCGTCAGTCATAGGGCCAATGTATATTGCCGAAATTGCCCCGGCCAGGTTGAGGGGCAGGCTTGTAACAGCATTCCAGCTTAATATTGTTTTTGGGATATTGGTATCCTATTTTTCCAATTACCTGATAAGTAGTTTGATAGAAAATAATGCCTGGCGCTGGATGCTGGGGGTAGAGGCAATCCCCGCAATAGCATTTTTTGGATTGATTTTTTATATCCCTGAATCCCCAAGGTGGTTGGTGATCAAAGGGAAAATAAATGAAGCAATAAACATTTTTACCAAAATCGGTTCTTCTGATCCCAAACAGGAAGTAAAACAGGTTAAGGATTCGTTAAATGAAGAACTTCATGGAAAAAAGGAAGCGCTTTTCTCATCGTTCTACAGGAAACCAGTAATGTTAGCAATTTTAGTTGCTGTTTTTAACCAGTTATCAGGCATTAATGCAATCATGTATTATGCCCCGCGGATTTTTGAAATGGTCGGGTACGCGAAACAGTCAGCCTTATTGCAGTCTATATCCATAGGGGCAACCTTGTTTGTTTTTACTATCGTTGGGATGCTTTTGGTTGATAAAATAGGAAGGAGGAAACTTTTATTAACTGGGGCTGCCGGGATGGTTTTTTTCCTGGGGATGGTTGCCAAAACGATATTCACCACAACCGATGGGAGCATTTGGATGCTGGTTTATCTTGCGGGTTTTATAATGTTTTTCGCGTTTTCACAAGGGACAGTAATTTGGGTATATATTTCCGAGATATTCCCCAATTCAGTCAGGGCAAAAGGCCAGACATTAGGGAGTTTCACCCATTGGGCAATGGCTGCTGCAATTTCTTGGATATTCCCTGTTTTAGCAGGGAACAGTGGTGGAGGCTGGGCTTTTACAATCTTTTCTGCAGCAATGGTAATCCAGCTTGTTGTAGTATATAAATTTTTTCCTGAAACAAAGGGGAAAACTCTAGAGGAGTTACAAAAAGAATTAACATAAAATGAAACATAATATTCAAAATTGCAATGGATAAAACATTTAAACTTGGCTTTATGCCAACCAGGCGCAGCTTTTTTTCAAAAGAAGATGCTTTGAAATATAAAAAGATAATTTACACTGAAATAAAAGAGCTTTCTCAAACTATCGGTGATATTCAAATATTTGATATAGAATGGTTAAATAGTGAAGGGCTTTTATACGATGATAAAGATTCAAGCAAAGTAGCTGCATATTTTATTGAAAAAAATATTGATGCAGTGTTTACACCTCATTGTAACTTTGGGACAGAAAATGCGGTTGCACAAGTTGCCAGGCGTATACAAAAACCGTTACTCCTTTGGGGGCCAAGAGACGAGGCTCCTCAAGCTAACGGGAAAAGGTTGCGCGATTCGCAGTGCGGTTTGTTTGCTACTTCAAAAGTATTGCAGCGCTATAAAGTACCTTTTACTTATATTGTAAATTCGAGGGTAACAGATGAAGTTTTCAGGAATGGGTTCCTGAATTTTATTCGTGCTGCCAATGTTGTAAAATTCACTAAAAATACCCGAATTGGGCAGGTTGCATCACGACCTCAATCGTTTTATTCGATTATTGTAAATGAAAATGAACTTCTGGAGAAATTTGGTATTGAAATAATCCCCATAAATTTAAGTACAGTCATCAGGCTGGTAAAAGAAACAGTTCAAAACAATCCTACTGATATTAATAAAATAGTTCTGGATATTACAAAAACAGCCAATTTTTCAAATATATCAGAAGAAGCGATACAAAAGATTGCAGCGTTAAAATATGTAATGAATAATTTAATTACTGAAAATGATTTGCAAGCTGTTGCCTTCCAATGTTGGGATGAATTACAATTTCAATTAGGAATTTGTTCCTGTTTTGTAAATGCGATAATTACGGACGAAGGAACACCTGTTTCATGCGAATCAGATATACATGGAGCAATAAGTAGCTTGATGCTACAAGCAGCGGGAATGTTTGCAGAACCTACTTTTTTCTCCGACTTAACAATTCGCCACCCGGAGAATGATAATGCAGAGCTATTGTGGCATTGTGGTGCATTTCCACCTTCGCTTTCAGACAATAAAGACGAATTGGTGATAGGCAACCATTTTGTATTGCCATCCCATGCGCCCGGTACTTGTAACTGGCAGTTAAGGAAAGGGGATATTTCAGTTATCCGGTTTGATGGGATAAATGGCGAATACTCTCTTTTTTGTGGTGAAGGTAAAGCTGTTGACGGCCCATATACTCTGGGAACTTATGTTTATCTGGAGGTTGACGACTGGCCCAAATGGGAAGAGAAGATCATTTATGGACCTTATATACATCATACATCTTGTATTTATGGTAGATACTCTTCCGTCTTTTATGAAGCACTGCGGTATATTGATGGTGTGAATTTCGACCCAGCTCAACCAACGGAGGAAGAAATAAGAAAACAGTTAAGAGGTAATTAAATAAACAAAAACAAATGAATAAATTAGGAATCTTTATTAATTTGTGGGAAAGGAACTGGGATGTTGATCACATCAAATATATTAAAAAAGTGGCTGCTATCGGGTACGATATTCTTGAATTCCAGGCTCAACCGCTTTTGGAGATGTCTAATGCCCACATGGATGAAATAAAAAAGTGCGCCTCGGATTATAATATTGAACTGACATACAGTCTCGGACTTGATCCCAAGTATGACGTTTCGAGTAGCGATGTTGCCATTCGGCAAGGTGGCATCGAATACCTACAACGAATTGTTGAGCGTGTTGGTTATATGGATGGTAAAATTATATCAGGTGTCAGTTATAGCGGTTGGGGGATTTCAGCTGGTACTGCCTATAATAAAATCGATATGGTGAACCGAAGTCTCGATAGTATGCGCAAAATTGTTAAAACAGCAGAGAATTACGGCGTTCAATATTGTGTAGAATGTGTAAATCGTTTTGAATCGCCGATTCTCAACACGGCGCAGGAAGCATTAGATTATGTCGCTCAAATTGAAAGCGACAACATTGGTATTTTACTTGACACCTACCACATGAATATAGAAGAAATCTCTATCGGCGATGCTATACGGCTGGTTAATAGTAAACTGGTAAATTTCCATACCGGCGAGAATAACCGCAGTATTCCGGGAATGGGTATGGGACATCTGAACTGGGATGAGATTTTTTCGGCATTAAAAGACATCGGTTACAAAGGACGGATTATTTCGGAACCTTTTGTGGCAATGGGAGGTGAAGTGGGTCGGGATATTCACGTATGGCGTAATCTGATAGAGCCGACAGAAGAAAATCTTGACAGAGGAGCCAAAATTTTGTTGAATTTCGAAAAAGAAATGTTGATGAAATACAGTATGTAAAATCTATAAACTGTTTCTATACAATGAAAAGGATGAAATTAATAATTGCTGCAATACTTCTTGGGTTGAATGTGTCAGCACAGGACATTAGCCTGTTGGCGAAAACACCCCCTATGGGATGGAATAGCTGGGACTGCTTCGGAATGGATGTAACCGAAAACCAGATCAAAGCAACAGCTGATTATATGGCAGAAAATTTAAAACAGTATGGATGGGAATACATTGTTCTTGATATGGGATGGAATTACGGGGAAGGGTTGAATACAAACAACTTTAAAGATACACAAACCCCTTCTCAGTGTATTGATGATTATGGAAGATTAATACCAAATCCGAAAAAATTTCCTTCATCTATAGATGGAAAAGGGCTAAAAGTACTGGCTGATTATGTCCATAGTAAGGGATTGAAATTTGGAATCCATATTATGCGGGGGATACCATGGCAGGCAGTTGAAAATAATACTCCAATAAAAGGGTCAAAATACCGTGCAAAAGATATTTTTACTGAAAAAAATGCATGCCGATGGTTTCATGGGTTAAAGACCATTGATATGGCCAAACCAGGGGCTCAGGATTATTATAATTCGATTATTAATATGTATGCCGAATGGGGAGTTGACTACATTAAGGCTGACGATATGCTAAAGAATCCTTATCACAATGAAGAAATAGAAGGAGTGTCAAAGGCCATTAAAAACACGGGGCGAACAATTGTTCTGAGTCTTTCTGCGGGTTCCCTGTCAGTAGATAACATTAAACATTTAAGGCAAAATGCCAACCTTTGGCGGATTTCAGGTGATATGTGGGATGTCTGGAAATATATAGAGGAAGCCTTTAAATTGTGTAGGCAATGGCAGGATTATGTAATACCGGGGCACTGGCCGGATTGTGATATGCTACCTTTGGGAAAATTACGTATTAATGGGACTGATGGAGCATTAGCTAAAAATATAAAGTTATCAAAAGAAAAAACTTTAAATGAGTATTCACGATTTACAGATGATGAAAAATATACTCATTTTACACTCTGGTCAATTTTCCGATCGCCGCTGATGATGGGAGGAGACTTGTTACAACTGGATGAAATAACCACACAGATATTAACAAATAATGAAGTGTTGGCTGTCAATCAAAACAGCACAAATAACCATGAGATTCGTGCGACAGAAAACGAAATAGTGTGGGCGGCAGATGACTCGGCATCAGGAGGCAAATTTGTTGCATTTTTCAATTTAAATGATACTGATAACCTGACCATTAAAGTGAACTGGAAAGAGTTGGGGATTTCAGGAAAACACAAGGTTCGTGACCTTTGGAAAAAAGAAGATGTTGGAAAGTTCTCTGATACCTTTAATGTTGAAATTAAACCACATGGATGTGGTTTGTATAAGGTGAATAAAAATTGATAATATACAGTAATACAATCAATTAGCAATTGTAATTGCTAATTGATTGAGATTATGCAATAGGCTAATTTATTAATAACGCAGTATAGAGTGTGATAAAGGGTAAATTAAACGAGTTTGAGTTTTACATTTTTGCAAAAGGTTTAGTGTAAAAGAGGTACTTATATTTACATTGAATGTATTAACTGTTTAATTTTTTACCATGAAAACACATTCCCAGATTATTGCTGATTTGGAAGCAGAATTAGCAAAAACAAAAGAAGTATCCGAAAAGATTTCTGATCAGATGGAATACGCAATTGGCCATTGCAAGATTGCATTGGGCAATATGCGTGAGTTGGTAATCAAGGAAGGATTTGCTGATCAAGGATCGGAAATCGAGTTCTTCAAAAAAGTAAAGCCCACTGTTTACAGCAAACTCCTGTATTACCGTGAAGTTTTTGACCTGGAAACAAAACGGCAGGAAAAAGACAAGGAAGGAACCAGAAAGTATCTTCAGCAAAAGCTGGATAAGATTATGGAATGCATGACCAGAAACGATACGAAAGTGCAGTATTACCACTGTAATTTCACCCATCTGGATGAAAAGTATTTTCTTAGGGAGGGAACAGAAATTCCTTTGGAGTTAAGGGACAACCATCACCTGCTGGATGAACAGTTTTTCACCTGGCACGACCATACCTTTTCAATGATCATAGCCAATGAGATGCTAATAGACTATATCACCGGAGAGCTGCGAAAACTGGATAAACAGGAAGACTTGAATGATGCGAAACTATTATCTTCGTTATACTGGACTGGCAATAAGATTGATGCTGTTGAAATAATCTACGCCTTTTATTTTGCAAAGGTGATAAATGGAGGGAAGGTAACCATCAGGGAACTGGCTGAGTTATTCGGCCAGTTCTTTAATATGGATTTAAGAAATGACGTTTACCGGTTTTATGCTGAAATCCGGCAACGCAAGATCAATCAGACAAAATTTCTTGACTTCCTGCGAAATGTATTACAACAACGTCTTGATGAAGAAAATGAATAAACTTTAAAACATGAAAACCAAATGAGAAAATAACGGAAACGGATCAATACAGGATGTTTTTATATCTTTGTTTCGAAAGAATGAATGATATATTCATCGGTAGTTTGAATCCTGATGAGTTGAAAACATAGAAGCGTTAGCTTTTTATTTTGTGTAAGAGAAAATCGCCAATTTTAAAACACCACAGAAATAATAAGTACAACGCTCACGCTATGGGCGTGGGCTGTACTTGTCAAGTGGTGTAGGTGTTTGGCGATGCCTCTCTTACTGGTGAGTTATGGCTCGCGCTTTTTTTATGCAAAAAAATCAGTATTTTTAAATTCAAAAAACAAAAACCATGACCATTGATACACCAAAAATCCGCCAAAATGCCGACCTGATTAATGCTTTCTCTGGTTGCCCGTTCGGGAACCCAATACCAGAATGTCCATTCATTCCCTTTTATGAATTAAAAGACGAGCATCAGCAGATCATGCAGATCGACGTGATCCCGCAGGAAGAACTGGATAAACTGCGTACTTTTCACCGGGCATGCGTGGAACGTTACCGGAATGGAGAGTGGAAGTAATTCCTTTTGTTTAACGATAAAAAACACCTCCCCTGACAAGTTATTGATAACAGATCAATTCTGAAAGCTGCAATTTTGGATGGAAACACAATAAACCATTCAAAATTAATAGTTATGCCATCAGAAATTATTACCACCGACGACCTTAGGGAATTCAAAACCGAATTACTCACCGAGTTTAAAAAGCTGCTGAAAGAACACCATGGCCAGCCTGCCAAAAAGTGGCTCAAATCTTATGAAGTACGCAAACTATTAGGCATTTCTCCGGGTACCCTTCAGAACCTGAGGGTAAACGGAACATTGCCCTATACCAAGATTGGCGGAAACATGTTTTACGACTATGAAGATATTCGGAAAATGCTGGAAGAAAACCAGGTAAAAAACCGTTTCTCTTTCGAACGTCCCCGATGAATTACATCAAACACCTGAACGGCTTTTTTGACCGTTTGTCAGAAGATGAACGGATGTCAGCCTATCACATCAGCCTGTACCTGGCCTTGTTCCGGCAGTGGAACCTGAACCGTTTTCGCAACCCGTTTCCAATACTGAGGGAAGAACTAATGGAGATGTCACGGATCGGTTCCAAGACCACATACGCCCGTAGCGTAAAAGAGCTACACCAGTGGGGCTATATCACCTATTCCCCATCGGGGAACCGGCATACAGGCAGGCAGGTCAGCTGTACCCTTTTCGATACAGCAGACAGTCCTGAATCCGGGACCGGAACAAGGACACGAACCGGTACGTCAACAGGGACGCGAAGCGGGACACTCTTTATAAATAATACAAACAATACTAAACGGTATAAACAGCATCCCCCTGAAAATTTTCAAAAAGAGAAAAGAAAAATTATTAACGGAATGAACCGGTATCATGCCAGCAATGACAAAGACTTTGGGGAACCCTTATAAGGAGGTGGCCGAATTTAAAAACGGGATGTTCCATTTCAGTTTCGGGGCCAGTCTGGATTGGATGGAAAAGCAGGGAAAAACCCTGTTTGGTGACCACTTCCGGATTTTCACAGAAGATCATCCGCTGATTTTCAAATTGCTGGTTTATGCCATTGGCGATGCGGAAAGCTCTGCCAGGCAAGGCCTTGACCTTAGTAAGGGATTGCTTGTGACCGGGCCAGTCGGATCAGGGAAGACATCGTTTTTAACCCTTGTTAACTACTTTTTTCCGCCAGAAAAGCAATTCCGGGTCAAACCTGCCCGGGAAATCAGTTTTGAACTGGAACAGGAAGGTTACAAGGTGGTTAGCCGGTACAGCAAAGGATCCGTGTTGTTCCTGAACAACCGATCCCTGCCGATGACCTGGTGCTTTGACGACCTGGGGATTGAGCAGCCCGTTAAATATTTTGGGAATGACTGCAACGTGATGGCTGAAATCCTCCTTTCCCGCTACGACCTGTTTGTTTCCAAAGGGATGCTGACCCACCTGACCACCAACCTGTCTGCTTCCGAGCTGGAAGCACGTTATGGAAACCGTGTACGGAGCCGAATGAGGGAAATGCTGAACCTGGTGGCATTTGACCGGAATGCGAAAGATAAACGGGTTTAAAATCAATAAAAAAATGATTGGTCAATCCATCTCCTGGATTTATTGCTACCACAATTTGGACATCCCTGCGGCCTGTTCGCTCCTGCCTTCGTTATTCGCTTACAAGCCTCGGTTATCCGGGAAAAATGCCTGTTCCGGCTCAAAGCCCGGCACCAGGCCATAGCCTGACAGACCGGCTTATCACCTTAACGGGCATCTTTCCTGTTTGATCAGATTTTTCATAAGTATTTCAGTCTAAAATTTCTATCTCTCAGGTTTTCCCTGTGCCCCGGCACAATCACTCAGCTGCGCTTAACCGCTTCCCTCTCCCCGTTCGCTGTCGCTCACCGGAACGGTCGCTTTTTGCGCCCTGCTTCGCTTCTGAGCCGGGTTGCACCCTGCGGCAAGAGAAGCCCGGCAGTTACACTTCGCTCCACTTTCGGCCTGCACTTGCCCTTTGCCTGCCCGCAAACAATAGCTTCAGTTAAAACTATTCCATCAAAACCAAAAAGAAAAGCCAATTTAGCCGGTCTCCCCGCAACCATGCGCCGGAGAAAATGCAAGGCCAAAACATGTGTCCCGCTTTTTTGTTTATTTAGTAGTTACGTTTCATGCAACTTTTTTTTAGATAAGCGGGCCAGCCCTGCATTTTTGCCACGACCAGCTGTGATATTGGCTTTCTTTTCTTTTTTTTGACTGTTTTTTCTTTTGTTTTGTAAATAATTATTCCTCTCTAAACCAAATCAAATTGATCCATTGAAAATGAGATTTCACCAATTTTGAATACCCCTTAAATTCAAATCAATACAAAGAGCCTCAAATAACAGCCTGTCCAAAATCTCTGCTTAACCATATAAAACACCCTGCCTGACAACATCTTGATAATTTTTAATTTTTCACTCCCCCACCTTTGCAGCGATGGTTTGGAAACAACATATCAATTCCTTCCAAATCCATACCTGTCATTCAATCTAAAACGACCAAAAATGTTTGGAATCGATCAAATCAGCTGGGGCCAGTTTGCCCGTTTTCTAATGTCCTCCATTGTTGTTTGGTACCTGTCTTTTGTCCTTTTGGCATATATCCGGGGAAAAAGCAACAAACGGAATACACTTTTTGAGGATGAACGTTCAGGTCCTGTTTTTTCGGAAGGGTTAAAATCTATTTCAGTTTCTTCCCATGATTTCCCTTCTGAACTGATCCCTTTCCACTTTGTGGAAGATATGCCACTCCCGGTTTCTTTTTATGAAGAGACGGGGATTGATGAAGGCATCAGCCTGAACCGGTTTCAGGATCCGGATAATCCACTTCCTGCAGAACTATTGGATCAAATCCAGTTTCAACAATAACCCATTAAAAAATTATTTAGCGATGAAAAAACACATTCAAAGGTTTTTCTTAAAAGTATCTGCTTTGGCAGCAAGCATTTTTTTCAGTATCAGCCGGGGTATGGCCCAATCCTCGATGGGTATTGACCAGGCCACGGCAGAGGTGAGTTCTTACGTGGATCCGGTGTCCAACCTGATCATTGCCATCGGAGCCGTGGTCGGGCTGATCGGTGGAGTCCGCGTGTATATCAAGTGGCAAAGTGGCGACCAGGATACCCAGAAAGCCATCATGGGCTGGTTTGGCGCCTGTTTGTTTTTGATTTTGGTAGGAGTTGTCATCAAAGCCTTTTTTGCCTGATGGAAACTTTTCCAGTTAAAAAAGTAGATACACGGTTGTATATCAAGGGGCTTTCCGGCCCTTTGGTATTCCGGGCGCTGTACGGGATCATTGTAGCCTTTTTCGGGTTCTCCGGCCTGTATATCCTTGCCGGTGTTTTCCCTGCTGTGCTGCTGGTCATCCCTGCCTTTTTTGCTTATCTCTACCGGCTCAATACTATCCAGAAAAAGTATGGCCCGGAAGGATGGGGCAAAAAGCAAACCGCCCGAAAGCTGCCCCGGTTTATCAGTTGTAAACGACGAATCCATCAAAACCATCAAACAGCCCGGCCATGAATATCAAAAACCTTGAAAATGTCCTTCCTGTGCTGGGATTTAACGACGATGTCCAGGTTTCTGCAAACCTTGACCTGACCATCGGGTTCAGGCTTAGCCTTCCCGAAGTGCTTTCCTGCAGCACTGAAAAACTCTACATGCTGCATGATACTTTTCAGAGGATGGTCAATCTTCTTCCTGCCGGAAGTTTCTTGCACAAACAGGATTTCTTTCTTGTCAGGGAGTTTGATCCGGCATTTCCAGAAAAGGAAGATGCCGGGAGCAGTGAAAAGCCTCAAAGCCTGAATACAAGCTATCTGCAGCATTTTGCCGGAAGACAATCCCTGAAACATGAATGTTTCCTGTATATCAGTTTGCTAAACCGTGGCCTTCTGAAAAACTACCTGGAATCAGCCCTGATCCTGTCACGGAAACAACGCAACCTGGAAAACCTTCAGTTTGATAAGATTGCAGAACTGCAAAGTAATATTGCCGCTATTTTTTCTCAAAACGGCATTGGGTGCAAATCTTTATCCAAAGAAAAAGCCATTGGGGATGAAAAATCACTGGGGCTGATCGAACGTTTTCTAAGCCTTAATTTCACAGACAATCATCCGGCTTTAGGTGGTATTGATTTTCGGGACCGGCTTAAGGTAATGGACCGTTTTGTGGAAGTGCTCAGTTTGAGTGATTATTCGCATATTCCGGCTGAGTTAAGGCCGGTGTCAGATCATCCGCAGACTGGACTTCCGGTTTCACTGGTATACCCAGTAAGCTATCACCTGCCGTTTTCGCACATCACCAACCAGTTTATCTATATCCCGGAGCAGCAGGAGATCAAAGGCTATTTGGAAAGCAGTTATAAAAAGATTTACAGTCTTTCCAAATTTTCATCCGAGAACAAGGTCAATGCAGGGCTGATCGAATCGTTCCTGGATCATGTGCAAACCTCCGGGGAGAAGATCGTGAAAACCCATTTCAACGTGATGTTGTTTGATACTTCGCTGAAAGACATGAAACAGCACAAAAGCGAGACTGCTTCAGCCTTTTCGATGATGAACTGCTTTCCTTACCAGCACACCCATGACCTGCCGATGCTTTTTTTTGCCTGTGTGCCCTATTCAACGCAATTACCGGAAACAGAGCTGTTCATTACCCAGGTGCCGCAGGCCTGTTGCCTGACCGGTTTTGAGGGAGAACTAAAAAACAGTCCCTCTGATTTTACGATCCGTCTTTCTGACCGATTGGAAGGATGCCCGGTGAAGATTGACATTTCGGATGAACCGATGCACAAGCACCTGATCCATAACCGGAACAAAATTATTATTGGTGGCTCTGGCTCCGGAAAATCCTTTTTTACCAATCATTTACTTCGGCAGTATGCTGAAAGTGAAAACTGCCATATTGTACTCCTTGATGTAGGCCGTAGCTACGAACTGTTGACCGGCTATCTTAACGAGCGCTTAAAAGCACAGGGTGGGGCTATGATGGTGGAGTTTACTACCGAAAACCCCATTTCGTTCAACCCGTTCATCCTGGAAGGTGAACTGGATATTGAACGCAAACAGACCATCCTGTCGGTGATCTATACCATTTACAAGGAAAACCTTTCCGAAATGGAAAAGGATGTGATCGCCCATTCGTTAACCGCTTTTTTTGAATTCGAAGAATCAGAACGTTCCTTTAATGGTTATTACAAGTTCTGCCAAAGCTATATTCCAACTCTTGTAAAAGAGCAGTCCATCGAGTTTAACGCCAACGAGTTTTTCTTTATCCTGGGCAAGTATTACCGGGACGGGGAATACGGCTATTTGCTAAACAAACAGATGGATACCGATGAGTTTTTCCACTGTCCGTTTATTGTCTTCGAACTCGATAATATCAAGGACCATGCGGTGATTTTTCCGGTGGCTACACTGATTATCATCGACATTTTCATGCAAAAGATGCGGCGGTTAAAAGGTGTGCGAAAAGTAATCTGCATCGAAGAAGCATGGAAAGCCATTGCTACTCCCCAGATGGCTTCATACATCAAATATTTTTATAAAACCATCCGCAAGTTCTTTGGTGAGGCGATGGTGGTTACCCAGGAAGTGGATGATGTGATTTCTTCGCCGGTGATACGTGATGCCATTATTAACAATGCTGATACCCGGATATTGCTTGACATGAGTAAGTTTCGTAACAAGTTTGACTCAATCAGTGAAACGCTGGGTTTGTCCGAATTTCAGAAAGAACAAATCCTGTCGATCAACAAAAATCTGCCTTCGGGACGAAAACTCAAAGAGGTCTTTATCGGGCTGGGCAGCTACTCGCAGGTATATGCACTGGAGGTCAGCAAGCCCGAATACTACTGCTATACCTCTGAGCAGGGTGAAAAGGAAATGATCCTGAAAAAGCTGGATCACGATCAACAACAGTCATTTTTTGAAATTTTAAAATCCATCTGATATGAAAACAAAACGCAAATTAACGACACTTGTGGCTGTACTTTTTCTGTGCAGCCTGATAAATACAAAAATACTGGCGCAAGCCCCGGTGACCGATGTGGGTGCAGGTATCCAACGCGAATCGTTGTGGGCACAGGAAAAGGGCATTCTGGCAGAAATCAACTGGTACAATGTACTCATTAAAGTGCTGAATGGCGACATCAAAGGACTCACGGAAGAGCTGGTTGGTATCGATAAGAAAAAGCTGGAAAGCCTTCAAAAAGTCTCTTACCTGATCAAGGATTACAAACGCATCAAACAAACCAAAGAGATGCTGGAAAAGATCATCCAGGTTTATACGGAGAGATTACCCCGACTGGTGCAGGATCAGAATTTTACCACCCGGCAGGCCGGTGTGATTGTTGAGTCTTTTGACCTGATACTGGATGACAGCCGTCAACTGACCACCACCATCCTTAATGCCATCGTAGAAGACGACCTGTTTATGATGGACGATAAACAGCGTTACGACACCATCAACGGCATTTATATTGAGGTGCGCAAACACTACGGCACGATCTGCTACCTGTACAACAAGCTGATGTATGCCTCTTACCAGAAAAGTTTTGATTCCGGCAGCCTTGAAAGTTTTGCCTATTACTACACGCTGTATGATTGATAATTTGTGAATGACGATTGATGATTGAGAAAGCCAATTAAAAATTAGAAGATATGAAAACACGTATTTGCATACTTGCTATTTTCCTTTTAGTGATCCTTTTCGTACAAAAACTAAAAGCCCAGGTATTTGAGGTTAAATCATGGCACGGGGATTACCCCGAGATGAACGGTACTTATCCGCTTTCCTTTGTTGCCTTCAAAGGAAGCCTGATCCCGGTACCCCATGTGTTTATCCGTACCTGGCCAACCCATTACTATGTGGAAGTAGATGCCCTGCCGGTTTCGGATTCACAAGGGTATGCCGACCTGCTTCGCATTAACTTTCTGAAAATAGTCTCCCGGCTGATTGAAAAATCACAGATGAAAGACCGGCATGAGGAAACGACCCAAATTAAAGATAACACCCAAACCCAACAGGAAATCGAAAAGAAGATTTTTGATGCCCGGTCCGACCAGTTACCGGATGTGTACAACATCGTCTCCGGTTTTGTACGACTTTACCTGGGCATTAACCAGCTTGACAAACTCGATAACTGCGGGTGGCTGAAACAAAGCTGCCAGAGGGAAGCTGATGAGCTGCTGACCCGGTTTATCACCATTAACCTTTTCCAAACCGATCATGGAAAGAAGTTGGAAGCCTTTGCCGAAATCAGGACTGAGCTAAACCACCAGATTGGTGAAACGGACTATACCTACCGAAAAGTGCACCATTACCAGTTTTATGCACACAATACAAACCAGTCGTATTCCTTTTTAGCCAATTAACTACTGAAATGTGCAGAGCTGAATTGTAAAAAAATCCTAAAATCTGAGAATCTGAAAGTCTTATATCTAAAATCTTAAAAATATGCTATTACAGGTAATTACCACCAATGATTTCTTTTCCTTTACCGATGTACTGGTACAGGGCGGACTTGATAATGCCCGGCTGCTGGTTAATATGGCGCGTGCCATTGGCGGGATCGCCGCTTTCCTGTATATCTCTAAACGGATTTACGAGCAGCTGATTGCCGATAACCCGATCTCTTTACTGCCGCTTCTCAGGCCTTTTGCCCTTGTACTGGTTATCACCTTCTGGGGACCTTTCGTTCAACTGCTGATGGTACCGACCAAAGGGCTGACCCGGCTTTCGGAAGCCATTTATGCCGATAAAAAGCACATCGTAGCCGCCCGGCTGGAAGAAAAGAGAACAGCCATTTTTTATGCTGATCTCCCGGCATTCCAGGAAAACGAAGAAAAGGAAGCCACCCTTTGGGACAAGGGTATCAATATGCTGCTAACCTCTTACAATATCATTTCGGGAAGGGCTATCCAACATCAGGTCAACTCTTATTTTATGGATGGGTTCCGGCAGCTGATGGAATCCCTTTTCGAGGGCATTGTTTACCTGATCGCTTTTTTGCGGACTGTCTTTTGTGTGCTGCTGGTTATTTTCGGGCCACTGGTGTTTGCTATTTCCATATTTGATGGCTTTCAGGACAATTACCTTCAGTGGATTGCCCGTTTTATCAATGTGAACCTGTACCTGCCTATTGCCCTGATCATTCTTTCGCTGGTACAAGAAGTACTGATTTTTGTGCTGGAGGCCGAGATTGCCAGCATCAACAGCTCTCTGATTTATATGCCCTCCATGTTTTATGTATCCAACCTGGTAGTTCCGCTTTGCGGCATTGCCGGACTGATGATGGTTCCCAAAATTGCTTCCTGGGTTATCAGTGCATCCGGTACCGGCTCCGGTGGCGGACGGCTGGTAAAAACTGCGGCGTTGATGGCTATCACCAAAGGGGCCATGAAATAGCTTTCAAATATCCATTCCTGAATACTCAATATTCAATTCAAAAATTAAAAATCAATCATCAATTATAAATGAAAAAACTCTTTGATATCCGGAGAAAATTCCGGTTTACCGTTTATGTCTTACTGGCCGTTAGCCTGCTGCTAATTGGCTTTAGCACCTATGTTTTTACCAGCTCTATCAAACTGGTGGAACGTTCTCGCCAGAAAATCTATGTGCTGGACAACGGTAAATCCCTGTTGCTGGCCCTTCGTGAAGACATTTCCGAAAACCGCCCGGCAGAAGCCCGTGACCATGTGAAACGCTTCCATGAGTTGTTTTTTACGATGGAACCCGATAAGCAGTACATTGAAAGTAATGCCCGGGAAGCCCTTTACCTGGCTGACGGATCAGCCATGAAACAGTACCGGTCTTACAAGGAAAACAATGTATATAACCAGGTAATCGCTTCGGACATCAGCATGACCCTGCTGAGCGATTCCGTGCGGATCGATTTTTCCGCCTATCCCTACCAGTTCCGGTTTTACGGCAGGCAGCGAATTGTGCGCAAGTCCAACATTACGATCCGAAATCTTGAAACTACCGGGCAGCTTCGCAATATCTCCCGGACAGACAATAACCCGCACGGCTTTTTGATTGAAAACTGGCTGATTACCGACAATAAAGACCTGGAAACACAGAAACGAAAATCATTTTAATCCTTTAAAACTACAAATGATGAATTCAGTAAACAATAAACAAAAACCGGTCACGCCACAGTTTAAAGATGTGAGCCGCTTTACCAGGATGATCAACAGCCTGGATGATCAGGATAAGGTGCTGAACCCCCGAAAAAGAAAACGCAAATGGCTCATTGTCCTTACCAGCCTGTTTCTTTTATATCTGGTTTCTTTTCTTTTACCGTCCCCTGAACTTTCCCATAAGGGAATTGAACCCTCAGTGAAAATCAAAGCAGAAGATTCGATAAAGGAAAACACACAAAGCAGGCCAAATCCCCTTGACCTTGAAATGCCGGTCGATTCATTTGAAAACCTCTTAAAACAACGGATAAATGAAAGCATACCTGAAAAGAAATAAACCATTACTCTTTCTGCCACTGGTACTGATACCCTTTATCGTGCTGATCTTTTATATCATGGGAGGCGGTGAAGCTAAAAAAACAGAAACAGCCGATGATCAAAAGCAAGAAACCATACAGGGAGCCAATTACAACCTTCCTGATGCTGACCGGAACATCGAGATCATCGACAAAACAGGGAATGCCCTATCGGCAGAAGAAGTTACACTAAGTCGCGATTACAACATTATGGGAGAGAACCAGACTATTGAAAACGATTCACTCTCCAGTGCAGAATCGGAACAAGTTGCGACTGGCACGGATAGTGGAGTTCCCCAGACGGATACCGAACCGGGGATAAATCCCGGTGATCCCGAAGACCTGTTAAAACACATCCGCAGGCGGGAGCAGCAAATCAGAAACGAACTGACAGAGAACAAAACGGGAACTGATAAATCAACGAATACAGTCTCAGTAACAAAGCCTGTCAGAAAACCTGCAGAGAATACAAAACCGGAAATCCCGGATAAATCATCAATGCAAAACCTTCCGGTTACTGGTGTTGAAGAACTGGACAAAGTTTTTCGGGAGAACAGGGAACTGGCAAGGCAAAATGATTCATTAAACCTTCATTTAAGGGAAGTAAAAACCATCAATGAGAAACTGGATGCGGAAAGGAATAAACACTTCGTTCTTGAAAAAGGGATCCGATCCGGGTTTAGGCCTGAAGAAACATCAAGCTCTTTACTTAAAGCTGAAGTATATGAAACGACCACTGTATTAACTGGTAACCGTGTTAAGTTGCGAATGTTGGAAGATGCACAGCTGAACGGGAATAAAATTACTACCGGTACATTCTTTTACGGCATTTGTGAGGTCAGCAATGAACGTCTGCAAATAACGGTTCGCCAAATACCTGTTGGAGAAAATTTCATTTCTGTTGATATCACTATTCACGACATGGACGGGCTGTCCGGTTTATACGTTCCTGACAATGCCTCGCGAAAAGTAGCCAAAGAAGTGGGAAGCTCAACTAATACTTCCGCCATGATTGGAAGGACGGATAATCCGCTGACTTATGCAGGTATCCAGGCTGCCGACCGGACGGCCCAGTCGCTGCTAAAAATGGTTCGGCTCAAAAAAGTCACCGTCAAGAAAAACACACAAGTCTATTTAATTAACAAAACCAAGTAACCCATGAAAGCATCTTTTGTAATTATCTTCTGTGTCCTGTTGCAAATTACAACAAAGGCACAAATCCTTTCCGATACACTAAAAATATCCGATACCAAAGCCAGCCATTTGGTTTGCCCGGATAAAGTAAGTTATGTGCAGGCTGGTGATTATTCGCTGGTTCAGGCCGAAGTTGTTCCTGAACTATCGAATCTGGTTCGCATCAAAGCAACCCGGCCTTTTGATAAAGAAACTTCACTGACCGTGGTTTGTAACAACCGGATTTATTCTTTTGAACTTTGCTACGGCAATGATGCCCCTGTTACCTATCTGTTAGAGTCTTTCAGTTCTCAGGATGCCAAAACATTTTCCGGTAAACTGATGCCCGATTACCTGCTTAAAGACCTGGGTGACCGAGTGCTGGATAAACACAGAAAAAACTACCGAAAACGAAAAATGGAAAAGGATGGGATTAAAATCCGGCTTAATTCCATTCACCTGAAAAATGATGCATTGTTTTTTGAGCTGGAGGTCACCAACCAAACCAATATGGCTTACGATGTAGAAAGCTTTCATTTCTGGATCACCGACAAACGGCAAACTAAAGCCACCAATGTGCAGGAATACCAAATCACTCCGGATTACCGGCGAAACAAAGTAAGCCGGATACCGGGGGAAACCACCCTTCGGGAAGTGTTTGTCTTTGAGAAGATGACCATCCCAGACGGGCGCATCCTGAAAATTGAACTGAATGAAAAGGCTTTGGGAAACACCGGACGCAAACTCAGCCTAAATCTGAAAAACAAGGACATCCTCAAGGCAAAGAAACTCTGATTGTATCCGGGGCATTCAAAATTCGATTATTCTGATCTTCTAACATTCTAATCATGGTTAATGAGCCACACGAACTGGTCAAATTGTATGAAGGATTTCGCTTTTTCAGCTACCTGCTCTTGCTTTTGTCCTTGTACATTAGTTGCCTGGGGTATTTTACAGCGCGGGGAATCTGTATCCCTGAATTTGCTCCCTTACTGGAAAAGATGGGACGCCTGGTTTTCCTTTCCAATATCTACAAATCAAAAGTGGTTTGTCTGGTGTTTCTGGCAATCACCTGCATTGGTACCAAAGCCCATAAAGACAGGGAACTTACCGTATCGGTAGTTGTCCGTCAGGTCGCGACAGGTTTGGTGTTGTACTGGGGAAGCCTGGTGGTACTTAAATCATATCCGGCAATTTACATGCTACTAACTTTCATTGGTTTTGTTTTGCTGAACATTGGTTTTGACAATATCTCCAAACTGATCAATGTCAATTTGATGAAAGACCGCTTCAACGTGGAAAACGAAAGTTTTCCGCAGGAAGAAGGACTCATAGAAAATGAATACTCTGTAAACTTGCCATCTCAATACTTATACAAGGGAAAAGAACGTGCAGGCTGGATCAATATCGTTAATCCATTTCGGGCAACAATGGTGATCGGAACGCCAGGTTCCGGGAAATCCTTTTCTGTGGTGCTGCCTTTTATCCGGCAACACCTGGCTAAAGAGTTTTCGATGTGCGTGTATGATTTTAAGTTCCCGGATTTATCCCTTGTGGCTTACAATTATTTTCTAAAAGCAAAGAAATCCGGACGGCTAACGGAATCAGCAAAGTTTTACGTGATTAACTTCGAAGATATCCGAAAATCCTTTCGGTGTAACCCGTTGGCCCCTGAGTGGATGGAAAGCCCCATTGATGCCTTTGAATCATCGCGTACCATCCTTTATAACCTGAACCGGGAATGGATACGAAAGCAAGGTGAGTTTTTCTCTGAAAGCGCAGTTTCCTTTTTTGCTGCTGTTATCTGGTTTTTGAAAAAGTATAAAAACGGGCAGTTCTGCACGCTTCCACATGCCATTGAACTGTTGCAACTGGATTACGACGACCTGTTTGCTATCCTGGAACAGGAAAAGGATGTGGCCAACATTATCAACCCGTTTGTTAATGCCCACAAGCGTGGGGCCAGCGAACAACTGGAAGGACAGCTGGGCAGTTTGAAGATTGCCATTTCCAAGATTATCAGCCCGGAGATATACTGGATCTGTTCAGGTAATGATTTTTCGCTGGACATCAACAATCCGGAATCACCCAAAATTCTTTGCCTGGCCAATAACCCGCTTCGGGTGGAAATGTACGGTGCGGTACTTTCACTTTTTATCACCCGGATGCTGAAGGTGATCAACAAAAGACTTCAACAACCATCTTCTCTGATCTTTGACGAGTTGCCAACAATCTACTTCCGGGGGCTGGACACACTGATTGCCACTGCCCGCAGTAACCGGATATCAACACTGCTGGGTGTTCAGACTATTGACCAGTTGATCCGGGATTACGGGAAAGAGCAGGCCAATGCCATTACCAGTAACATCGGGAATGTGTTTTCCGGTCAGGCAGCAGGTGAAACGGCCAAATTTATCCAGAACCGGATGGGTAAGATCCTTCAGGAACGACAATCGGTTAACATCAACAGGAATACCCAGTCTTCAACCTTTTCAACTCAACTGGATTACCTGGTGCCGGAAGGAAAGATCGCCACTTTGCCCCAGGGGTATATGGTGGGACAGGTAGCTGATAATTTTGGAGAGGCCATCAATCAGAAAAATTTCAATTGTCTGATTGATGTGGATGTGAAAGCTCAGGAACGGGAGGAAAGCCGTTTTGTAGGTATCCCTGATTTCTATGATTTTGACAACATACCGGAGGTTTTGGAACGCAACCGAAACCGGGTTCAAAACGATATCCGCTCCATTGTGGTTCATGGACCAGAGACAACCCAACAAAAGGGTCAAATCAATCTGAATAATCAAACAAAAAAAAAATCATAAATCAACCGAAAAGCAAACAAGATGATTGAAAATACAACTTATATCAAATGCAGGCCATCTCAACTGCTAAACCTTGGGGATTTTCTGCTGGTAATCCTTCTGATACCAGTACTTTTTCTTTTAGATGAAATGATCGGGCAACAATTACCAAATGGTTTTATTCCGGTAAAACTGGAAATCCATGTGATCCGGTTGCCAATCTACCTGGCAATAATAGCCATACTGAACCTTGTATACCACATCCTTCGGGTGTATTGTACCCGCTATGAAATTGATACCGAAGAACTGAAATATTATTCGGGAATACTGAACCGGAAACACGAGTTTATTGAGTTGTATCGTGTGAAAGATTTCCAAGTGGACAGGCCGTTGATTTATCGCATGTTCGGGATGGGAAACCTGATTATTTATACCTCGGACAAGACTACCCCGGTATTCAGGTTACAAGCCATCCGGAAACCGGAAGACACTTATACCATCCTTCGTAGTTTGGTTGAACTCAACCGCAGGGAGAAACACGTTTTCGAAGTTGATTAACACTTAAAAAAGTAAAATTATGGAACAAAGCACACGCATGAAAGTAGATGACATCCCGTTTGACAAACTGGAAAAAGCAGGTATTGACCGCAGTTTTGTAGACAGGATGGAAAAACGGGAACTGACCGATTTTCTGAACGGTTTTCGTTCGGAAAAACTTTACACCATCAATGCCCGCATTGGTGACGAGGATTATAAAATCCCGGCAAAGATACGGTTGCAACAGGGGGCTGATGGTAATGTCGATATCAAGGCACATCCCATCCAGCGTCTTTATGTCCCCGATGAATACCTGGGGCACAAATTCACTAAAGAAGAAAAGGGAGCATTGCTGAATGACAAAAATCTGGGCAAAATCGTTGAACTGACCAGTAGGAACGGGCAGAAAGACACCTACTACCTTGGAATTGATAACAAGACCAACGAACTGGTAGCTTTAAAGACAAAGTACATCCAAATATCGGATAAGATAAAAGGGGTGACCCTCACCAGTGAACAAAAAGATAAGCTGGCAGCCGGTCATAAAGTTACCGTTGACGGTATGATGGGAAAGAACGATAAAAAGTTTGGTGCAACCCTTCAGGTAGATGCAGCTAACCGGAATATCAGTTTCCGGGACTTCAAGCAAGAAAAGCAGGAGAAATCTGAGGACATGAAAACCGAGAAGAAACAAGGTGCCAAACAAAAAGTGAGTTAATAATTATCAGGTCTCGTTTCCAAATTGAAGGGGAAATTCGCAAGTCGGTTTCCCTTTCTTTTTACCCAATCCGATCAGAGAAAAACAGAAGAAAATTAGGGAGGAGAACCTTGTACAAAGAGGGGAATGCAAGATGTGTTTTTGTATGCACAAAAACCTTTTCACCTTGCCCTGCGGGGTCAAATGCCCATTCCCCGGAAACTGAATGATTCCCCTCTTTGAACTGCTGAAAATAGGAAAAGAAAACAAGCCATGCGACCCAGATTGCCAGATACCGATAAGCGAAACGCCAAGCTCATTATCCGGGTTTCCCGGGAGGAGAAGCTCAGGTTACAAAGCCTGACAAAAAGGGGAAAGTATGGCTGTATGAGTGACCTGATCAGGACAAAGGTTTTTAATGAGTCAAGCCGGAAAGTTATTTCCCTTGATGAAGAAGCCAGGAGCCAGTTAAAAAGTTTGGATTATGAGCTGAACAAGATCGGGGTGAACCTGAACCAGCTCTCCAAACGAATGAACTCTTTTGCCAGTTACAATATGGGCGACAATGATCGGCAGTTATTAAAACAGACTTTTGAGATGATGCGAAATTGTTTGATTACCCTTCAGAAATACCTGCATTAATTTTCTTTCACTGAACAGCCAAAGCCTTAAATCATGGTTATTAAAATCCACCAGACTTGTAGTACAAAAAATGCTCTGTTTTACAATGAGCGCAAAGTAGAACGACACAAAGCAAATTTTTACCACAGTCAGAATATGCCGGTTATAAATCCGTTCCTAGGAGATAAAAATTCGCGGCATCAAATCTTTAAAGAGATTGAAGAACGGAATACAAGGGTGCAAAAGAAGGGGCTGCATATTTCGGTAAACCCAACTGTTGGTGACTTGGTCAGGCTGGGTGATGCCGGGATCAGGACTGAAATCGACAACCTGATGAAACATTTGGGTTATGGGAAACAGCCTTACTTTGTTTATAAACATGCTGATCTGGAAAGGGTGCATTTTCATATTGTTTCAACAAGAATTGACTGTGAAACTGGCAAAAAGATCAAAGACAACTACGAAAAGGAAAAGACACAACAATTCATCAAAGGGCTGGAACAAAAGTATCAGTTGACGAAAGATGAGAATCCGGAGAAACTAAACTTTAGGTTCTCCAATTCGAGCAAAGACCTGAAGCAAAATCTGGAAAACCTATTTGGACAGTTGAACCGTATGGAGTTTATCACCTCCAAAGAAATGTATGATCAGGCTTTAAAGCTGTTCAATGTGGAGATTAGAAAGGCCGGACGAGGATATTCGGTTTTTGTGACAGACGAAAATGGAAATCCGATCAGACATCCGGTGAGAATGGGGGATTTTGAGGAGAAACCAAAATTTTATTTGGGCAAAACATTGAAACAAGACCAGTTGGAAAGCCGACATCATAAAATCAGCTTTCCCGAGAATTTCAAAGCTGAATTATTGAAAGCATTTATCTATCAGCACGAAGCAGATTCGAAAAATTCCCATAGACAGATCAAAAAACGGATATCCAATATTCGGACAAGAAAAGGAAAGAAGTATTGAAAAGTAACCTGTTTCCGTTGACAATATTTTCAGAAGAAACCTTATTTAACCTTTGTGTTTTGTTATATTTGACAATATTGTCTAAACACACATTTCTAATGAAAAGCACAGAGTTTGGAGCATATTTGAAAGCATTAAGGGAAGAAAAGAAGATTCCACAACGAAAGGTCGCTCATGCAATTGATGTTGACACAAGTACCTTATCCAAAATGGAATTAGGCGAAAGACAAATCATGATTGGAATGATAAAACCGTGGGCTGAGGCTTTATCTGCAAACTTTAAAGAGCTTCAGATGAAATATATCTCCGGGAAAATAATTCATGATTTCGACGGTCAGCCTTTCCTGAAAGAGGCATTGCAATCAGTTATTAAAGAGCTTTAAAATATTATATGGCGAAAAAGAACGGAAACGGAGCTGAAGAAAAGCTCGAACAGAAGCTGTGGAAAACAGCCGACAAACTGCGAAAAAACATTGATGCCGCGGAATACAAGCATATCGTATTGGGTTTAATTTTTTTGAAATACATCTCGGATGCTTTTGAGGAACTTTACCTGAAGCTGAAAGCCGGCGAAGGAGAATATGCCGGTGCCGATCCGGAAGATCCGGATGAATATGGCGCCGAAAATGTTTTCTATGTTCCACCCTTCGCACGTTGGGGTACAATCCAGTCGCACGCCAAACAGCCCACCATCGGTAAAGAACTGGATGACGCGATGGACACTATTGAAAGGGACAATAGCACCTTAAAAGGCATTTTGCCCAAAGTTTATGGACGACAGAATCTCGACATTCAGTCCCTGGGCGGATTGATTGACACTATTGGAACCATTGCACTTGGCGATAAAAAATCAAAAAGCCAGGATGTACTGGGACGTGTTTATGAATATTTCTTAGGACAATTTGCTTTGGCTGAAGGGCAAAAGGGCGGACAATTCTACACGCCAGAAAGTATTGTGCGACTTTTGGTTGAAATGCTCCAACCATACAAAGGGCGGGTTTATGACCCCTGTTGTGGGTCCGGAGGAATGTTCGTTCAGTCTGAAAAATTTATTGAAAGCCACCAGGGACGGCTGGACGATATTTCTGTTTACGGACAGGAAAGCAACCAAACCACTTACCGCCTGTGCCGGATGAACCTGGCCATTCGTGGCATTGATGGCTCCAACATCAAATGGAATACCGAAGGTTCGTTTCTGAATAATGCCCATAAAGACCTAAAAGCTGATTACATCATCGCCAATCCTCCTTTTAATGTAAGCGATTGGAGTGGCGAGTTGTTGCGTGATGACGCTCGCTGGCAATATGGTGTACCGCCATCCGGAAATGCAAACTTTGCCTGGGTGCAGCATTTCCTGTACCATCTGAAACCCGGAGGTGGTCATGCAGGGTTTGTTTTGGCCAACGGCTCTTTGAGTTCCAATACTGGCGGTGAAGGCGAAATCCGGCAAAAACTGGTTGAAAACGATCTGGTGGAATGTATTGTCATGCTTCCGAAAGCCTTGTTTTTTAACACTGGCATTCCGGCTTGCTTGTGGTTTTTGCGACGGGGGAAGAAACAACGCCATGGAGAAGTGCTGTTTATCGATGCTTCGGAATTTGGCTATATGATTGACCGAAAAAACAGAGCTTTTACTGCGAATGATATCAGCCGGGTGGCGGATACCTATCACCACTGGCTTAACAAAGCAGAAGCCTATCTCGATGAAAAAGGTTTTTGCAAATCGGCCAACCTTGCCGATATACGGAAACACAAATTTGTATTGACTCCCGGCCGTTATGTAGGAATACCTGATGAAGAAGATGATGGTATTCCGTTTGAGGAAAAGGTTTCAGAATTAACGTCCAGGTTAAGAAAGCAAATGAATGAAGCACAAAATCTGGATGTGGAAATAAAAACGCAACTCGCGAAGATTGGCATAGAATTATGAAACTGATTGAACAAATACAAAAAGGCGAAAGCAAAACGCTCGAATTAAAAGAAACTTTACCTAAAAACGAGAATATTGCTAAAACAGTCATTGCCTTCTCAAATACCAGCGGAGGGAAACTGATTATCGGCGTAAATGACAATCGGGAAATCACAGGTATAAACGACAATGAGCTGTTTGATACGCAGGATAAAATTGCCTCGGTTATTGCAGACAACTGTTCTCCGGGAATCATGCCCGAAATTTACAGCGTGAATGTCGAAGGCAAACTGGTATTGGTGATTGAAATCGTGCGGGGCAATTTGAAACCTTACTTTTTGAAAAACCAGGGTAAAGCCGACGGTACTTATATTCGTATTGGTGCAACCAATCGTCTTGCCGATTTGGATACGATTGCGGAACTGGAACGGCAGAAACGGCACATTAGCTTTGACGAAGAAATCTGCTATGATGTGACGTTTGACCAACTCGACATTTCTCCGATTCTGCAACGGTTTGAAAATATTGGGAAACCGATAAATGAGGACAAATTAAGAAATCTGAAGCTGATTAAATCAGAAAACGGCAAAGATTATCCCACCAATGCACTGATGATCCTACTTGGTAAATTTCCGCATTGTACGGTAAAGTGTGCCCGGTTTAAAGGGACTACCATGGATGTTTTTATCGACAAAAAAGAGTACGGAGGTGACATTTTTTCCATCCTTGAAAATACCCAAAGTTTTGTATTGAACCACATTAACCTGAAAGCAGAAATAAAAGGATTATATCGTGAGGAAACTTACGAAATCCCGGTGGTGGCCCTTCGCGAAACTTTGACCAATGCTCTAATTCACAGAAATTACGTGAATCAAGGACGGGATATCAAGGTGGGGGTTTACGATGATATTGTAAACATCGTGTCTCCGGGGAGTTTACCCAGCAACATTACCATTGAAGATATTTTTAACGGACGCAGTGAAGCACGAAACCGGGTAATTGCCCACATTTTCAAGGAACTGGGCCTGATTGAACAATGGGGAAGCGGAATAAACCGGATTATTAATGCCTGCAAGGAACAGGGTTTACCAGCTCCTAAAATTGAAGAGAAGAATGATTTTTTTGACGTAGAACTCATTCGTCCACGACCGGTTACAGCCGATTACGACCGATTAGCGGACGATAAACCGTCGGATACCGTCGGAATACCGTCGGAAAACCGTCGGATACCGTCGGATAGCAATGAGCAAGAACGGGCAATACTGGAATACATCTTCGAAAATGGCTCAATAAAGTCGAAACAAGTTGAAGAAATCCTGAATATTAAAGAGAGCCGGACCAGGGAGTTGCTTAGGGAAATGGTGGAAAAAGCATTTATTGAAAAACAAGGACAAGGCAGAAGTACGTTCTACACCATCGCAAAGGAGGGCAAGGAATGAGCGAATGGAAAGAATTTCAATTAGGGGAACTGTACATCGTTTCGTCCGGGCTCTCAAAGGCAGCAGATCAATTTGGTTTTGGTAATACATTTATCAGTTTCAAAGATGTTTTCAACAATTACTTTTTACCTGAAAATCCTGAAGGATTGGTTAATTCAAATGAAAAGGAACAAACAAGTTGTTCCGTTAAGGCTGGAGATATACTATTAACACGAACAAGCGAAACAAACGATGAAGTTGGAATGTCTTCAGTAGCCTTGAAAGATTATGAGAAATCAACCTTCAATGGTTTCTGTAAACGACTTCGGATTAAAAAAGATGCTCCAATAAAAGTATCATCATTGTACATTGGTTATTTGCTAAGAACCAGGTTCTTCAGAAAGACAGTGGCAAATTTTGCAACGATGACAACCAGGGCGAGTTTAAATTCGGAATCTATAAAAAGCATACCGTTATTATTTCCGTCCTTTTCACTCCAGGAAGAGATTGGCAAAACATTGCATTGTCTGGATAAAAAGATTAATCTTTTAAAGCAGCAAAACCAAACCTTGGAAGAATTGGCGCAAACCCTGTTTAAGCGTTGGTTTGTCGAGTTTGAATTTCCCAATGGAAATGGTAAGCCCTACAAAAGCTTCGGCGGAGAAATGGTTGAAAGCGAGTTGGGCGAGATTCCAGAGGGATGGAAGGTCGGTCATCTTGAAGATGAGTTTACAATATTGATGGGACAATCGCCTTCAGGCTCCTCGTTTAATGAAAGTAAAGTGGGAAAAGTATTTTACCAAGGAAGAACAGATTTCGGATTCAGGTTTCCAACAAACCGGCTTTACACCATAGAACCTAAAAGAATTGCGTACAAATTTGATGTATTAGTTAGTGTTAGAGCACCTGTTGGAGATGTTAATATGGCAAGTGAAGAATGCTGTATTGGACGTGGATTAGGAGCTGTAAAATCAGATTTGAAGTCATATTGCTTCAATAAAATTAAAAGTTTAAAGAAGGCTTTTGATGTATTCGAAAAGGAAGGTACTGTTTTTGGATCTCTATCAAAAAATGACTTTAACGGACTTGAAGTAATTGTCCCGAAGAAACAAGTTGCCGAAGAGTATGATAAATCTACCCTTGGTTTAGATCTTAAAATATTTGAAAATGAACAGCAAATCCAGACTCTTACCCAATTACGGGACACTTTATTGCCCAAATTGATGAATGGGGAGTTGCAGGTAAATGAAGAAAAATTATGACATCAGGGCAGAAAAAGGAACATAGTTTGATTTTACAGAGGATTCGGAGCAAAGCATTTCATCGCCAAGTTCGGAGAAAGAAGATTCAGAAGAAGAATAGAGTGCAATACCACGTTCCTTATGATGGACTACCTGTACCTCGAAAATTGAGACGAACTGAAGCTACGATTCGACAGCATAATATAGAAAGATCTGTTAAGGATTATGCTAACACAAAAAATAGATACATTGAAAAATATCTTCCTCCAAATTTGAAATATTTAATTACAACAAAAGAAAGTCCTTTTTACTTCGAAAAGCTCATTCGACAAAGATTTAATAGCAATGGCGTTGTAAAAGTGCCTAAAATCTTTTCCATTATTGAAGACCCAATAAATGGATATTTGACTTTATGTAAAGTTATTTCGGCATTGCTCTACGAACCTACAGAAGGAACATTTGAATTAGATTATGAAGGGTGTGAAAAAGTAGAGCTGGGTTCACAGATTCTCCTGGATATTATACTAAAAGATTTTATGAAATTTAGTAGTATTTGTTTACGGATTGATCGAGGACAACGAAAATTCTTTCCAGTAACCGTTGGTGGAAATAACATTAACAAAGAGGAAGTTCGAAAGTTGATTTTTTCAGTCGGATCACCCGTCACATTGAATGGGAATGGTCATAAGTATCCTGACATTATTCCCTATAAATTGTGTATTCATGACAACGAGAAAGAAAGAGATTTAGACCGGAGGATGGAACAAAAAGAATTGGATACTACTGAAATGGCAGACTATGTTTTAAATTGCCTAACTCGAATGAACAAAGTTCTAACACCCGAAAAGTTAGATGACTTATGTACCGTTATTGGTGAAATTCTGATAAATGCAGAAGAACATTCTTCAACAAAATATAGATTTTCGATAGGGTATTTTAAAGAATATAATGTTGACGATAAACATTATGGGATTTTCAGGCTCGTAATTTTGAATTTTGGTCAAACGATATATGAAAAGTTTAAATCCGAAGATTGCCCAAATAAAGAGATTGTAAGTAAAATGCAAGAACTTTCGGAATCGTACACAACCAGAAAATTATTTAGGCAAAGAGAGTTTGAGGAAGAAAACCTTTGGACTCTTTATGCTTTACAGGAAGGGGTGTCTTCTGTTTCACCTAAGGAATATAAGAGGGGAAATGGATCAATTAGGTTTATTGAAAGCTTTTTTAACATTAAAGGATCACTTGAAGCAGATGATATTTCAAGCATGACAATCTTATCTGGGAATACTAGTGTTATCTTTGATGGTAAATATGAGATCCAAACGAAAATAAATGCAAATAACGAGACCTTTAGAGTTATGACATTTAATGAATCTGGGAATATTGAAGAAAAACCAGACAATAGAAGCGTTTGTCAACGAGATCAATATTTCCCAGGGACATTAATTAGTGCCAAAATATTATTGAATGATGATGATTTAATTCAATTAGAAAATTAAAAAACATGAAAGTTAAGACTAGTCTGATTAAGCTTGAAGATTATCGAGTTAAAGATGATAAAAAAGGAACAATTTCAAAAGTTTTTACAGGGAGAGATCGAGGCCAAAAGGTAAGAATAGATTCTGATATTGACAATGTGGAAGCGAATAGTGAACTTGTCAAGGTGATAATCCCCAAAAATATTTATTCTATTAATCCATCTTTTTTTGAAGAACTGTTTGTGAATGTCGTATCAAAGCTTGGCCGAGATAAATTTATGGACAAATTCGAATTTGTTTCAGAGGGAGATTACAACTACGCGAAACCTCTAAGTGAAGCTATTGATAGGATTCTTAGAACTAATACTGCTTTAGATTAAAATTTATGGAAAATTTATTTTTACCCGATTCATTAGCTAATGATACGATCTCGCATGTATTAAATCAATCCCAATTCATTTTACAATCCCCGGAAAAGTCGATATGGGATATTTTGTTTTCTGTAGCCACGATAGTCATTGCATTGGTAAATATACTTTTAGTGGTCTATATTTATTCTCAGAACAATAAAAAGAGTGACGATCATAATGATAGAGTTCGGAAATTAAGACTCCTTAAAACACTGATTCTCGATTATAATATGAGGGTGTTGTATGCTTATTATGATGATGTAAAACTTATTGTGAAGAGAACACAGAACAAACCAACAATCGAAGAAAAGGGACAAATTATTGAGGAATTAACAGATCTAGCTTCATCGTATCGACAAAATTTTATTGATCTTTTTTTGGCCGTTGATAAAAGCCTTTATCAAAAAATTATTGATAATTCTGATGCTCTAATTGATGGATTGACAGAGACTATATTTGATGAAGGCATTAATTTATCTCACGAGCCAAAGTTTGATGAATTGATAACAAAGCGAATTGGGGAATCAAAGACTGGAGTAGTTCAAATCTTGTTTTCTTATTCAGGAGGTTAACAGTATGACCAAACTAACCGAAAACGACATCGAACTTTGGGCCATTGAGGAGCTCGAAAACCTGGGGTGGAATTATCTGAATGGTGCGGTAATCGCACCCGATGGCGCACACCCGGAGCGGAATTCTTTTAGTGATGTCGTGTTACAAGGACGTTTGCAGGAAGCCATTGCCCGGAATAATCCGGATATTCCGTCTGAAGCTCAGCAAGAAGCGGTAAAAATTGTTGAGCGCGTGACTTTGCCTGAGTTAATGGTCAACAACCTCCGTTTTCATGAATTGTTTACTGAGGGGGTTCCGGTCGAATATCGTAAAAATGGTATTCAGCGTGGCGACCGGGTACGGTTAGTCAATTTCGAAAATCCCGGTCAAAACGATTTCCTGGTGGTCAACCAGTTTACCATTATTGAAAATAACAATAACAAGCGCCCCGATCTCATCCTGTTTGTCAACGGCTTGCCCCTGGTCATTTTTGAACTAAAAAATGCGGTGGACGAAAATGCCACCCTGCATTCGGCCTACAAACAAATTCAAACCTACAAGGATACCATTCCAACGATGTTTACCTACAATACCTTTTGTGTGCTTTCGGATGGTGCCGATGCGAAAGCCGGTTCCTTGTCGGCTGGATTTTCGCGTTACCTGGCCTGGAAAACCAGCGATGGCATGAAAGAAGCCTCACCGCTCTCCAGCCAATTGGAGGTGCTGATTAAAGGACTGCTCAATCCGGCGATCCTGCTGGATTATATTCGTCATTTTATCGTTTTTGAAGAATCAAAGCATGTTGATGACAAAGGGATTGCAACTATTCAAACCGAAAAAAAAGTAGCAGCTTATCATCAGTATTATGCGGTAAATAAAGCTATTGAATCTGTAAAAAGAGCTTCCGGAACAAAAGGAGACCGTAAAGGCGGCGTGGTTTGGCATACACAAGGAAGCGGCAAGTCGCTGTCGATGGTATTTTTCAGTGGCAAACTGGTGCTTCAGCTCAATAATCCAACCGTCTTGGTCATTACCGACCGCAACGACTTGGACGACCAGCTATTCGAGACCTTTGCCTCTTCAAAACAACTGCTCCGCCAGGTTCCGGTACAGGCCGCAAGCCGGGAACACCTGAAAGAACTACTGAAAGTAGCTTCCGGTGGAATCGTATTTGCAACCATCCAGAAATTTCAGACGGAAAATGGAACAAACGTGTACGAGCAACTGTCCGACCGTACCAATATAGTGGTGTTGGCCGATGAAGCCCATCGTACCCAATACGGTTTCAAGCCCAAGAGTATCGAGGTAAAAGATGACCAGGGAGAAGTAATTGGCCAGCGTTTGGTGTATGGTTTTGCCAAATACATGCGCGATGCCCTGCCGAATGCCACCTACCTGGGTTTTACAGGCACGCCGGTCGAATCAACCGATGTCAACACTCCGGCAGTGTTTGGTCACTATGTCGATATTTACGATATTGCCCAGGCCGTTGAAGACGGTGCCACGGTGCCTATTTATTACGAAAGCCGCTTGGTGAAAATCAACCTTTCGGAAGAAGGCAAGCAGTTGATTGAGGAGCTGGACGAGGAACTGGAGAGCGATGAGCTGAGCGATACCCAGAAGGCCAAGGCCAAATGGACCAAAGTCGAGGCTATTGTTGGAAGCCCGGCAAGGTTAAAGAAAATTGCTGAAGACATTGTGTTTCACTACGAGGAACGGACCAACAGCGGGATTGAAGGCAAAGCGATGATTGTGACCATGAGCCGCCAGATTGCAGTTGATCTCTACAACGAGATCATCAGGATACGCCCGCATTGGCACGGTGCTAATTTAGACCAGGGAGTTTTAAAGGTGATCATGACAGCGGCTTCGTCTGATGGCCCGGAGATGATGAAGCACCACACCACAAAGGAACAACGCCGGACTTTGGCCGACCGCATGAAAGACAACTCCGATCCATTAAAACTGGTTATTGTAAGGGATATGTGGCTCACCGGCTTTGACGCGCCGAGCATGCACACCTTGTACATCGACAAGCCGATGAAAGGCCATAACCTGATGCAGGCCATTGCCCGGGTGAACCGCGTGTACAAAGATAAGCCTGGCGGTTTGGTAGTCGATTATTTGGGTATTGCTTCTGATTTAAAGAAAGCCCTTTCCTTTTATGCTGATAGCGGAGGTAAGGGTGATCCGGCCAGGGCACAGGAAGAAGCAGTACAATTGATGCTGGAGAAACTGGAAGTGGTGGCCCAGATGTTTTCAGAAAAAACAAGCCAACGTGAACCGGAATTTGCAATGGCTGCCGAACCCCAAATACCTTACGGCAAGGGTTTCGCCTATGAGGATTATTTTGATGCCACAGTCAAACAAAAGCTGGAAATCATACTTTCGGCTGTTGAGTACATCCTCAGCCTGAATGATGGCAAAAACCGATATATGCGCGAAGTGACGGCGCTTTCGAAAGCCTTTGCGATTGCTTTGCCCCACGAGGAGGCGATGGACGTTAAGGATGAAATCGCATTCTTTCAGGCGGTTAAAGCGCGCTTGATGAAATTTGATTCCGGCAGTTCCCAAAATGGCGGGAAAAGCGATTATGAAATTGAAACTGCCATCAAGCAAGTGGTTGATCAGGCCATCGTTTCGGAACAGGTCGTTGATATTTTCGATGCCTGCGGCATCCGGAGACCCGAATTGTCGATCCTCGATGATGAGTTTCTGGAAGAGATGCGTGACATGAAGCACAAGAACCTCGCCCTGGAAGTGCTTAAAAAATTACTTAATGATGAAATTAAGATCAGAGCAAAGTATAATATTGTTCAAAGCCGCAGCCTGATGGAAATGCTGGAATCGTCGATTAAACGTTATCAGAACAACCTGATTACGGCAGCCGAGATTATTCAGGAGATGATCGAACTGGCTGGCTATTCCGGCGAGAACCACCCAGGAATCCGGCGAAAACCACCCAGGTGAGTAACTGAATCGAAGAACTAACTTTTCATGACAATATTACCGTTTTTTTCTTAAACTTTCGCTTTTTTTG